>ERZ1673697.192-NODE-192-length-100432-cov-21.948564_pt1 | contig 100432 bp, 81 predicted proteins | sample MGYA00580227_ERZ1673697 | MGnify/ENA primary metagenome ERZ1673697 (study PRJEB41218, sample SAMN15661759) | gut metagenome | host: Homo sapiens | place: Canada: London | collected 2015-08-20/2019-03-30 | study: EMG produced TPA metagenomics assembly of... | reverse complement strand
AGCCGCCGGAGCGGTGCTTAAGCCGTAAGGCGGGAATTGTGCGGTATTGCCTAAGATTTTTTCAAAAAACAGATGCAGGGGCGGCCTGCGCATCTGCGCCGCAGGGCGCGGGTGCGCGGGCTTGCCCCTGATTTTGTGTGTAACATGACGAAGCAACGAACAAAATCAAATAAGAGCCTCTGGGTGATGCTGGGCGGTGCCCTGCTGCTGCGCCTGGTGCTGGCCCTTGTGACGGACGGCTACCCCTACGACATGAGCTGCTTTGTGGCCTGGGGCGACAAGCTGGCCGCCGAGGGTCCCGCCGCTTTTTACAGCGACGGCTACTTTGCCGACTACCCGCCCGGCTACCTCTGGGTGCTGGGACTGGTGGGGGCCATCCGCGCGGCGCTGCACATCGCCTACGAGTCCAAGTGGACGTATTTTCTGCTGGCGCTCGTGCCGTCGCTCTGTGACTGCGGGCTGGCGTGGCTCGTCTACAGAGCGGCAAAGCGCAGCAGCCGGGGCGTGAAGGAGCATACCGCGCTGGTGCTGACGGCGTTTACGGCGTTCAACCCGCTGATGCTGTTCGACACCGGTGTCTGGAAGCAGATCGACGGCGCGTTTGCGCTGCCGCTTGTGCTCTGCTTTGTGCTGCTGGAACAGCGGCGCTACCTGCCCGCCGCCGTGCTGTACGGCGTGGCGCTGGCCATCAAGCCGCAGGCGCTGCTGTTCGGCCCGGTGCTGGCGGTGTGCTATCTGGCGGCAATTACGCTGGAAAAGGACCGCCTGCGCGCCTTTGGCCGCTGCTTTGGCGGCGCGGCGCTGGCACTGCTGCCGCCGCTGCTGACAGGTCTGCCTTTTTTTGGCGTTGTGCAGTTGATCCCGAAGCTGATCGACAAATACACCGGCACAATGTCCGGCTACCCCTACGCGACGATCAACGCCTTTAACTGGCTGGCGGCGCTGGGCGGCAACTGGAAGGGGCAGGCTGACCCGGCATTGTTTGGCATCAGCTGGCAGCAGCTTGGGTGCCTCAACATTCTGCTGGTCACGGCGGGACTGGCGTATTTTGCGGTGCGCAGCGTGCGGGGCGGGTGGTTCTCACCGCTGCTATTGGCGTCGTACTACGGCATCGGCATTTTTACGCTTGCACACTGTATGCACGAGCGCTACATGGTGCCCGGTGTGCTGCTGACGCTGCTGGCCGCCGCGCACTGGAACGACATTCGCCTGTATGCGGCGGGCGTGGGCCTGTCGCTGACCGGGTTCATCAATCTGGCCACGGTCTACTCGCTGACCGGCACCAACGATGAATGGCTGACGAGCGCGACCAGCTCGACAGTGGCCGTCCTGACCGGCCTTGGGGAGACGGTCTGCTTTGTGCTGCTGATCTTTGCAGTGTGGGACATTACCCGCCATGGCCACACGCTGGCCCTGCCCGAGACAAAGCCGGAAACTGCCCCGCCCGTGCCCGCACCGCAGCCGAAATGGACCTGCCGCGAGGTGGGTGCGCTGTTGGCGCTGACGGCGGTCACGGCGGTGCTGAGCTTTAGCTATCTCGGCAGCCGCACCGCGCCGCAGGACCCGCTGGACGCGACAGGCACGGCGCTCTCCGAGAGTGTGACGCTGGACGGCAGCGTGGTATCGCTGTGGGTCTACCCGGGCATCTCCTTCGGCGGCAGCATGACGGTGACCGATGCCAACGGCAGCACGGTCTTTGAAAAGGAGCTGAACTACGGCACCTGCTTCAGCTGGACAGCGAACAACGTGCAGCTAGCGGCGGGCACCCAGCTGACGGTCATGGTCGAGAACGCCCAGCTGTTTGAGCTGGCGTTCCGCGATGCCAACGGCCGGCTGGTGCCGGTCACGGGCGGCGGCGCGCTGTTTGATGAGCAGACCGCCGTGCCCGACACGATCAGCCAGCTGAACAGTATGTATTTTGACGAGATCTACCATGGCCGCACCGGCTATGAGCAGCTGCACAAAATGCCCGTCTACGAGACGACCCATCCGCCGCTGGGCAAGGACCTGATCATGGTCGGCATTGCGCTGTTCGGCATGACGGCGTTCGGCTGGCGGTTCGCGGGTACGCTGTTCGGCGTGCTGCTGGTGCCGCTGGCGTGGTGCTTTGTGCGCCGCCTGACCCGCAAACCGTGGGCGGCAGCCACCGCAGGCGTGCTGCTGGCGCTGGATTTTATGCGCTTTTCCCAAAGCCGTCTGGCAACGATTGACATTTACGGTACGTTTTTTATCCTATTGGGAGCCTACTGTATGGTGTGGTACTGCCAGCGGGTGCTGACCGACGGCGTGAACCGCGCGCTGCTGCCGATGGCGCTGGGCGGCGTTGCGTTCGGGCTGGGCTGCGCAGCCAAGTGGACCGGCATCTACGCCGGGGCCGGGCTGGCCGTGCTGTATCTGGGCGTGCTCTATGCGCGCTGGCAGCAGAAAAGGCCCGGCTTCCGGGTGGAGTTCCGCACCGCGGCGGTGGGCGGCGTGCTGTTTTACGTGCTGCTGCCGCTCTGCCTCTACATTGGGTCCTATTTGCCGTACTGGTGGCGCGATCCGGCGTTCAGCCTCAGCGATTGGTGGCAGGGCCAGGTGTCGATGTTCAGCTACCACGCGACGCTGAAGGCGACCCACCCGTTTGAGAGCCGCTGGTACACTTGGCTGCTGGGCCTGCGCCCGGTGTGGTACTACCGCAACGGTTACCTGCCCTACGGCATGAAGGCCAGCATTGCGGGCATGGCCGGGCCGGTCATCTGGCTGGTCGGGCTGGCGGCGCTGGTCGGGCTTTTGTGGCACCAGGTCAGCGGGCGCGGCAGCCGCCAGGGCGCGGGCGTGCTGATTTTGTACGGCACGCAGCTGATCCCGTGGATGCTGGTGACGCGCTGCACCTTCCTGTATCATTATTTCCCCAGCTCGATGTTCTGTCTGGCGGCGCTGGCACTGGTGCTGGCGCGGATGAAGCACGTAGACTGGGCGAAAAAGATCGCCGCGGGCCTCTGCGTGGTGGCGCTCGTCCTGTTTGTGCTCTATTATCCGGCGCTCTCCGGCCTGCCCATTCCCGCCTGGTGGGCTGACGCCCTGAAAGTCCTGCCGAGCTTTGGGTTCTATTAAAAGAAAAGCCTCCCTTTGACAAGGGAGGCTAAAAACGCTGCGGTAACGGGAGATGACTCTCGTTACCGCAGCGCTTTTGTTTTACTGTTCTAAAATTCTTTCGGTTCCTTTCTTATAAGAAAGGAATACCGCGCTCCATCAAGCCTCGGGCAGATAAATATGGTGCGGCAGACCCTCGACGTAGATGGGGGTCAGCTCGGCCTGAACGAGGGGGAGGGCGTAGGCCAGGAACTCGTCGGTCATGGCGGTGTGGTCGGCGTTGACCCACTCCAGCGGGACCTTCTTCTCGAGGTTTGCGACCTCGCTGATCGGGTGCAGGCTCGTGCCGCACTGGTACGGCGCATTGGAGATGCGGTCCAGCGCGACCATCTCGCCGGTGTGGCCCTCAAACGCGGCCTTGGCAGCGGCGCCGCCGACCTGATACGCCTCGGTGATGTCGGTGCGGCTCGTCAGATGGCCCGCGCAGCGCTGCAGCGTCGAAAGCTCGATGCAGCGGGTCTTGGTGTCCAGACGGCGGGCAACGGTGTTTGCCAGGAAGCGCGCCGTGCCGGTCAGAGCCTTGTGGCCGAACGCATCCACCGCGTGGACATCGTCGGCCAGCTCGCAGACGTAGCGGCCATCCTCGAGCTTGACGCCCTCGGACACGGCGATGACGATGGACGGCTTCTCCTTCTGCATCCGCTCGACCTTCTCGACGAAGTGATCCACATTGAACGGAACCTCGGGCAGGCAGATCATGTCCACGCCCTCGCAGTCCTCGGCTTTCGCCAGCGCCGCGGCGGCGGTCAGCCAGCCCGCATTGCGGCCCATGATCTCGACGATGGTCACGTACTTCGTGCCGTAGACCGTCGCATCGCGGATGATCTCCTTCATCACAACGCCGATGTACTTGGCCGCACTGCCGTAGCCGGGGGTGTGGTCGGTGACCATCAGGTCATTGTCGATGGTCTTGGGCACGCCCATAAAGCGGATGTCGCTGCCGATGTGTGCGCCGTAGTCGGCCAGCTTGCCGATGGTGTCCATCGAGTCATTGCCGCCGATGTAGAAGAAGTAGCCGATGTCCAGCTCCTTCAAAATCTCGAACAGCCGGATGTAGACGCTCTCGCCCTCGGCGGTGTGCCAGTCGGGCAGCTTATAGCGGCAGGAACCCAGATAGCTGGACGGGGTGCGCTTCAAAAGCTCAATGTCCAGCGCGGTTTTCAGCTTGTCGTCCAGCACGCAGGTGCGGCGCTCCAGCAGACCGGCTACGCCGTGCAGCATGCCGTAGACCTTGCCTGCGCCGCGGCGCTTGCAGCTCTCATACACGCCGGCCAGGCTTGCGTTGATGACCGAGGTGGGGCCGCCGGACTGACCAACGATTGCGTTTTTTGCCATGGTTTTCCTCCTTGCAGGCGGGGCCTGCAGCTTGTGGGTGGGTGCTCCCGGCAGAGGGTAGAGGTACCGCGGAGCAAACGAATTTTGTCATCCTCAGTGTATCATGCCGGAGCTGGTTTGACCATTGCGGCAGTTGCCTAAATAGCGGTGCGGCTATCGCAGATTCCCGATTCCGCAGTGCGGAACGGCCATGCGCGGCACAATTCTGTATATGGAAATCTGTTCCGCGGTATGGAATTTTGCACTGCAAAAAACTGCAAGAATGATTCCAAAACCTTGCAAAAATTGCAAAACGGCAAAAACTTGTGCAAGTTGACGAAGGTGTTGGATCTTTGACCGACTGCAGGGCAAGGTGCCGGAGGGGCTCTGCCGCCCTGCGGTTCACGCAAACTTTTTTGCAATACCATCTTGACACCACCCCTCAACCGTGCTATTCTTTAACCATTAAAAGCGTTGAAGAGGAAAAGTACCGCTCCATATCCGCACAGAGAGCCTGGCGTCTGGTGTAAGCCGGGACGGGGACAGGGCGCGAAAGAACACCTCCGAGCTGCAGCCTGAAATGCAAAAAGTAGGGTGTGCCGCAGGCCGTGCGTTACAGCGGCAGCGTTTCAAAGGTGAACGTGTACGGAAAAAGTGACCGTATGCCGTTATTTCGGCTGCGGTAATTTAGGTGGCACCGCGGATCCAAGACAGCGATTCGTCCTAATGCAGGGCGAATGGGCTGTCTTTTTTGTTTACCATTCGGAGGGTGTAAGACGTAAACCGAAAAGGAGAAACAAACAATGTGCTGCATCATGGGTTATGCCGGGCATGATCTGCCCAAGGAAACTTTCACCGAATATCTGCTGCGTACCACCAGCCGCGGCCCGGACGACCAGCGCGTGGCCGAGACCGAGTTCGGCCTGCTGGGCTTTGGCCGTCTGGCCATCATGGGCCTGACGCCCGAGGGCATGCAGCCCTTCTTCCGCGGTGCGGACTGCGTGGCCTGCAACGGCGAGCTGTACGGCTTCCGCCCCGTCAAGGCCGAGCTGGAGGCCGAGGGCTACACGTTCGAGTCCGACTCCGACTGCGAGATCATCCTGCCGCTCTACTATAAGTACGGCCTTGACATGTTCAGGCACCTCGACGCCGAGTTCGCCATGATCCTGTACGACAGCCGCAAAAAGCTGCTGATCGCCGCACGCGACCCCATCGGCATCCGCCCGCTGTTCTACGGCTACAGTGAGTCGGGGCACATTGCCTTTGCGTCCGAGGCGAAAAACCTCGTCGGCCTGTGCAAAAAAATCTATCCGTTCCCGATTGGCAGCTACTACTGCAACGGTCAGTTTGTGCGCTACTGCGACATTGCCGATACACCCGCCTACAGCCAGGACGAGCTGCCCGAGATTTTGACGAACATCCGCGAAAAGCTGGTTGCCGGTGTGGACAAGCGCCTTGACGCCGACACGCCGGTTGGCTTCCTGCTGTCGGGCGGTCTTGATTCGAGCTTGGTCTGCGCGATTGCGGCCAAGAAGCTGGGCAAGCCGATCCGCACGTTCGCTATCGGCATGAGTGAGGACGCCATTGACCTGAAATACGCCAAGCAGGTGGCCGACTACCTGCACGCCGACCACACCGAGGTCATCATCAACCGCGACATCGTGCTGGACGCGCTGGAGAAGGTCGTCGCCATGCTCGGCACCTGGGATATTACCACCATCCGCGCGTCGGTGGGCATGTATCTGGTCTGCAAGTACATCCACGAGCACACCGACATCCGCGTGCTGCTGACCGGCGAGATCTCCGATGAGCTGTTCGGCTACAAGTACACCGACTACGCGCCGTCCGCCGCCGCATTCCAGACCGAGAGCCAGAAGCGCATCCGCGAGCTGTATATGTACGACGTGCTGCGCGCGGACCGCTCCATCAGCGTGAACAGCCTCGAGGCCCGCGTGCCGTTCGGTGATCTGGATTTTGTGCGTTACGTCATGAGCATCGACCCGGCCAAAAAGCTGAACATCTACGGCAAGGGCAAGTATCTGCTGCGCAAGGCGTTTGAGGGCGACTGGCTGCCCGAGAGCATCCTCTGGCGCGAGAAGGCCGCCTTCAGCGATGCCGTCGGCCATTCGATGGTGGATGACCTGAAGGAGTACGCCGAGACGGTCTACACGGACCGCGACTTTGCCGAGAAGTGCGGCAAGTACACCTACGCCCGCCCGTTTACCAAAGAAAGCCTGCTGTACCGCGAAATTTTTGAGAAGTATTATCCCGGTCAGGCCGAGATGATCGTCGATTACTGGATGCCCAACAAGGCATGGCCCCACTGCGATGTCAACGACCCCAGCGCCCGCGTGCTGGCAAACTACGGCGCAAGCGGGCAATAAGGGGAAAGCTGCCGAACCCTTCCGGCCATCGCTGACGCTCGGCCACCTCCCCTGATGGGGAGGCTTTCTCGCGGGCGAAGCCCGCGCAAAAAGGCGCCCCATCAGGGGAGGTGGCCGAGTTTACGAGGCCTGAGGAGTACTGCCCGTTGACCTTTACAAAAAGCTTTCTCTTGCATTTCTCCAAAATCCATGTATAATTAAAATTGTTTTCGCAGAGTAGAGACCTGCGCGTGGGGCTTGGCCCCGGAGTGCCTGACCAACGGGGAGTTGTGGCAGGACGAAGTGACGGAAACGTCCGCGGTGCAGGTTTCGCATCCCACTGCTGCATGATGGTGTGCAACGGCGGATGCGGCGTTGTGCCCATCCGACAAAAATTGCCTCCTCCCTTGTGCGGCAACGCACAAAGGAGGATTTTTTATGTGCGAACAAAAGCTGTCCGTCTTTTCCGCTGACTACTGGCGCGCTGCCCGGCGCGAGCTGAACAACCCGCGGGTGCTGGCCTTTTCGGGGCTGGTCTGCGCCATGGCCATCGTGCTGGAAAGCCTGCCCATCTACCTGCTGGGGCCGAGCCTGAAAATTTACTTCAGCTTCCTCGCCGTCTCGCTGGGCTGCATGTGCTACGGCCCCGTCGTCGGCATGATGGCCGGGGCTATCATTGATACGGTGGGTTTCCTGCTGGCAGGCTACGGCGAGCCGTATTTCCCCGGCTACCTCATTACGGCCATGCTGTCGGGACTGATCTACGGCGTTATGCTGTACCGCCAAAAACCGACGCTGCCGCGCATTATTGTGACGCGGCTCATCATCAACTACGGCAGCAACGTCCTGCTGGGCAGCGTCTGGAAGGCGATGCTCTACGGCAAGGGCTACCTTTACTATTTCACCTCGGGTCTGGTAAAGAACACGACGATGCTGCCCATCGAGGTGTTCCTGACCTGGGTCGTGCTCAACGCCGCCGTAAAGCAGGGGCTGGACAGAAAGTTTATTCATAAGAGGTAAAAGCCTCCCTTTGAGGAGGGCGGACCCAAAAGTAAAAGTCATACTTTTGCACAAGAAAGTATGACTTTTACTTTTTTTCGTTGTGCGTCCTGCCCAGTGTACTGTCTGCACAGGGAAAACATTTACCTGTTTTGCTGAACTTTTCACAAAAATTTAAAAATTATTGCAAACGGATCGTAAAGCGGCTACAATGGGTCTTGCAAGGCAGCAAAATGCGTCAATTCCCGGCAGATTCCGGCACGAAGCGACGCATTTTTGCCGTTTTTTGTACACACAACAGGGAGGAACAATACACATGAAGAAACTGATGGGCATTCTGCTGGCCGCCTCTATGGTGTTCAGCCTAGCCGCCTGTGGTTCCACCGCTGACACTGCTGCCAGCAGCGCCGCCGGTACCACCGCTACTGCAGAGGGCAGCAGCAACAACCAGGCCCCCGACGTCAAGGTCGGTGCTATCATTCTGGGCGACGAGACCGAAGGCTACAGCGCCGCGCACATCAACGGCATCAAGGAAGCTGCCGCCGAGCTGGGCATGTCCGATGACCAGATCGTCTGGAAGTATAAGATCGCTGAGGGCGGCGTCACCGCCGACGCAGCCGAGGACCTTGTCGGCCAGGGCTGCAACCTGATCATCTCCAACTCCTACGGCCATCAGACCTACATGGAGGAGGAAGCCGAGAAGTACCCTGACATCAACTTTGTGGCCATGACCGGCGACTTCGCCGCCATCTCCGACCTCGATAACTTCTACAACGCCTTTACCGCCGTCTACCAGAGCCGCTATGTCTCCGGTGTCGTCGCAGGCATGAAGGTCAAGGATCTGGTCGAGTCCGGCACCCTGACCCCCGAGACCCAGCCCGACAGCTTCACCGCTGACGGCAAGGTCAAGATCGGCTACGTCGGCGCCTACAACTACGCCGAGGTCGTCTCCGGCTACACCGCCTTCTTCCTGGGCGTCCAGAGCGTTTACCCCGATGTCCAGATGGAGGTCATGTACACGAACTCCTGGTTCGACATCGACAAGGAGGGCGCTGCCGCCGAGGCCCTGATCGCCAACGGTGCGGTCATCATCGGCCAGCACGCTGACTCCACCGGTGCCCCCGCTGCCACCCAGAAGCTGAAGGACTCCGGCAAGATCTGCTACTCCATCGGCTACAACATCGACATGCTCGACACCGCCCCCACCGCTGCCCTGACCTCCGCGACGAACGTCTGGAAGGTCTACTACAAGGAGCTGTTCGAGGGTGCGCAGGCCGGCAGCATCCCGCAGGACTGGTGCAAGGGCTATGAGGATGGCGCTGTCGCCATCACCGACCTTGGCCCCGAGGTTGCCGACGGCACCGCCGAGAAGGTCGCCGAGGTTGAGGCTGCGCTGAAGGACGGCAGCCTGCATGTCTTCGACACCAGCAAGTTCACCGTCGACGGCGCGGAGGTCACCTCCGCCCCCATCGACCTGACCTACTACGATTTCAGCACTGGTTCTCCTGTGGCTGTCTATCAGGGCGAGACCAAGGAGGCCATCTCCGACGGTTACTTCCACGAGGGTGAGCTGCGTGCAGCCCCGACGTTTGCCCTGCGCATCGATGGCATCATCGAGGACGCTGACCCCGTCGCCTGATTCTGACTGAATCTAAAGGGAAGACTGCGGTGGAACCGCAGCCTTCCCTTTTGGTGGTTTATTATAATAATGTTCCTACCTTGATTTTTTGAATCCCTGTAGGGGCGAGGCATGCCTCGCCCGCAGCATGACCGCGGTTGCCCGCTTATGGGTGGCCGCGCAAGGCTGCGGGCCGGGCATGCCCGGCCCCTACCAACTTGACTCTTGAAAGGAGCCTGCACAATGGCGCAGAACGAATATGCTGTGCGCTTGGAGCACGTCACCAAGACCTTTGGCCCCGTCGTGGCCAACAAGGATGTTTCCCTGGGCGTGCGCCGCGGCGAGATTCTGGCCCTGCTGGGCGAAAACGGCAGCGGCAAGACGACCCTGATGAACATGATCGCCGGTATCTACTTCCCCGACGAGGGCGAGATCTATGTCGGCGACAAGGCGGCGACCATCCGCTCCCCCCGCGACGCGCTGGACCTGGGCATCGGCATGATCCACCAGCACTTCAAGCTCGTGGACGTGTTCTCCGCGACGGAGAATATCGCCCTGTCGATGGGCAGCGGCGAGAAGTTCGACCTGAAAAAGATCCACGACAAGGCCCGCGCCATCTGCGAAAAGTACGAGTTCGCCCTTGACCTCGACCAGAAGGTCTACGAGATGAGCGTCAGCCAGAAGCAGACGCTGGAGATCGTCAAGGTGCTGTACCGCGGCGCGGACATCCTGATCCTCGACGAGCCTACGGCAGTTCTGACCCCGCAGGAGACCGAGAAGCTGTTCAACGTCATCCGCAACATGAAGGCCGACGGCAAGGCGGTCATCATCATCACCCACAAGCTGCACGAGGTCCTGTCCATCAGTGACCGTGTCGCCATCCTGCGCAAGGGCGAGTATGTCGGCGACATCGCCACAAAGGACGCCAACGAGGCCAAGCTGACCGAGATGATGGTCGGCGAGAAGGTCGAGCTGAACATTGAACGCCCCGAGCCGGTCAACCCGGTCAAGCGGCTGGACATTGAACATCTGACCGTCCGCAGCGCCGAGGGCATCACCGTGCTGGACGATGCGTCCTTCCCGGTCTACGGCGGCGAGATCCTCGGTATTGCGGGCATCTCCGGCAACGGCCAGAAGGAGCTACTGGAGGCTATTGCCGGTTTGCAGCCCGCCGAGAGCGGCGCAAGCATCGAGTATTACGCGCCCGACGCTGCCGCACCCGTGCAGCTCGTCGGCAAAAGCCCCAAGGCCATCCGCGAGGCGGGCATCCACCTGTCCTTTGTGCCCGAGGATCGTCTGGGCATGGGTCTGGTCGGCTCGATGGGCATGACCGACAACATGATGCTGAAAAGCTACGGCAAGGGCCATTCGCCCATCGTGGACCGCAAGGCCCCGCTGGCGCTGGCCGAGACGATCAAGAAAGAGCTGGGCGTCGTCACGCCCGACCTGAACACCCCGGTCTCCCGCCTGTCGGGCGGCAACGTCCAGAAGGTGCTGGTGGGCCGTGAGCTGGCCGCCGACCCCATCGTCCTGATGACCGCCTACGCGGTGCGCGGTCTGGACATCAACACGTCCTACACGATCTATCACCTGCTCAACGAGCAGAAAAAGCGCGGTGTGGCGGTCATTTACGTCGGTGAGGACCTCGACGTGCTGCTGGAGCTGTGTGACCGCATCGTTGTGTTGTGCGGCGGCAAGGTCAACGGCATTCTCGATGGCCGCAAGACCACGAAGGAGGAGGTCGGTCTGCGAATGACCAACCTGGTAAAGGAGGAGCAGGCATGAGTCAGACTGCCACTGCGGCCCGCGAGCCGCTGCTGCGCATTGCCAAGCGTGAGGGCACGACGATGCCCCAGAAGATCGCCGTGCGCGCCATCGCCATTCTGCTGGCGCTGGTCGTCGATGCGCTGTTTATCTTTTTCGTCACCGGCCTGAACCCGCTGTCCGTCTATGGCGTCATGTGGAGCGGCACCTTCGCCAACATGACCCGCTTCAGCTGGATGCTGCGCGACCTGTCCACGCTGCTCTGCGTCGGCATCGCGCTGGCCCCGGCCTTCAAGATGCGCTTCTGGAACTGCGGCGGCGAGGGCCAGATCCTGATCGGCGGCCTGACTGCCGCCCTCATCATGGTGTATCAGGGCAACAATCTGCCGCTGCCGCTGCTGTTTGCCGCCATGGCGCTGGGCAGCATTGCCGCGGGCGCACTGTGGGGCTTCATCCCCGCGTGGTTCAAGTCCCGCTGGAACACGAACGAGACGCTGTTCACCCTGATGATGAACTACGTTGCTACGTCCATTGTTGCCTGCATGACCAACATCATGCGCGGCCAGGCGTCGAGCCTCGGCACGCTGAACAAGGCGACCAAGGCCGGCTGGTTCCCCGTCATTATGGGCCAGCGCTACACCATCAACATCATTGTGGTCATCGTGCTGACCTTCGTCATGTACGCCTATCTGCGCTTCTCCAAGCAGGGCTATGAGATCAGCGTTGTCGGCGAGAGCGAGAACACCGCGCGGTATGCGGGCATCAACGTCCGCCGCGTTACGGTGCGCACGATGCTGATCTCCGGCGCGATCTGCGGCCTGTGCGGCTTCCTGATCGTGGCCGGCAAGGATCAGACCATCTCCACGGCGTCCGCCAACGGGCGCGGCTTCACGGCCATTATTGTCGCATGGCTGGCCAAGTTCAACACGTTCTATATGGCGCTCATCTCGTTCCTGCTGGTTTTCCTCGAGCGCGGTGCGTCGGAGATCGCGTCTGCGTACTCGCTGAACGAGTACGCCGCCGACATCATCACCGGCATCATCCTGTTCTTCATTCTGGGCAGTGAGTTCTTCATCAACTACCGCGTCATCCCCCGCGGCGCACACAAGGAGGGCAAGTGATATGCACAGCAGTCTGATTGCGTGGATCATGCGCGCCATCCCGTTTGGCACAATTATCATGTACGGTGCGCTGGGCGAGACCGTGACCGAGAAATCCGGCAACCTGAACCTCGGCGTGCCGGGCATCATGTACCTGGGCGGCTTCGCGGGCTTTGCCAGTGCCTGGGCCTATGAGAACAGCGCTGCCAACCCCAACGGCTTTGTCAGCATCCTGATCGCCCTGTCCTGCGCCATTCTGGCCTCGATGGCGGGCGGCCTGATCTATGCGTTCCTGACCATCTCCCTGCGCGCCAACCAGAACGTCACCGGTCTGGCGCTGACGACCTTCGGCATGGGTGTGGCAAACTTCTTCGGCGTGTTTATCCTGAACGGCGCCAGCTACTCCGCCGCTCCCGTCGCCAACAAGGCGTTCAGCGCCAAAATTCCCGTGCTGTCGGGTCTGGGCGACATTGGGCAGGTCGTGTTCTCCTACGGTTTTCTCGTCTATGCGGCCATCCTGCTGGCTGTGGTGCTGCACTGGTTCCTGACCCGCACCCGTGCGGGCCTGAATCTGCGCGCCGTCGGTGAGAACCCCGCCACCGCGGACGCCGCGGGCATCAACGTTACGCTGTACAAGTACCTCTCCACCTGCATCGGCGCGGGCATCTGCGGCATCGGCGGCCTGTACTATGTACTGGACTACAACCAGGGCATCTGGGCGACCACCGGCCAGATCGAGGCGCTGGGCTGGCTGGCCGTGGCGCTGGTCATTTTCACGACCTGGAAGCCGCTGAACGCCATCTGGGGCGCGTACCTGTTCGGTATGCTCTATTGGCTGTACCAGTTCCTGCCGACGCTGCTCGGCATCACGATGGCCAGCCACATCACCGACCTTGTGCAGATGCTGCCCTACGTCGTCACGATCATCGTCCTGATCGTCGTTTCGATGCGCAAGAAGAAGGAAAACCAGCCCCCGGCTCATCTGGGTCTGGCCTACTTCCGCGAGGAGCGGTAAGGTTGCCTTCCCCCGTGGGGGAAGGTGGCCGAGGCCCCGCCCGAGGCCGGATGAGGGGCGGCCTAGTGGCTGCTGCCCGTGAATGGGAAGTGGCCGTAAGCTTTGCCCTCATCAGTCGCCTGCGGGCGACAGCTTCCCCCGAGGGGGAAGCCTTATAGAAAAGTCCGTGCGGCACATCTTTCTAAGATGTGCCGCCTTTTTTCATGTTTCTTTCAAAAATCCAACACATTTGCAATATATACTAAATTTTGTCAAAAAATCTCCGAAAACAGAAGGGAACCCGGTATGGCAGAAAAAACACAAACCCGACGCGGCCCGCTCGGCTGGGTCAAACGCCACAAAAAGCTGACGATCTTTTTGGCCATTTTGCTGGTCGCGGCCCTCGTCCTCGTGAACGTGCTGGGCAAGACCGACAAGGCCGCCGCCGATAGCTATCAGTTCGTGCGCACCACCGTGCTGACCAAAACGACCCTGAGCGATACGGTCAGCGTGACCGGCACGGTCAAGGCCGGCAGCAGTGCCAGCGTCACGGCGTCGGATTCCGTCAAGACCTACAAGGTCACGGCAGTCAACGTCGCTGTCGGTGACACGGTCAGGAAGGGCGATGTCATCGCCACGCTGGACACCACCGACGTGGAAAAGCAGATCGCCAACGCGCAGCTGCAGCTCAGCGACACCCGGACCGACGCCCGCAAGAACTACACCCAGGCCGTCGAGGATCAGACGACAAACCTGGCTACGGCGCAGGAAAATCTCGATAAGGCGCAGAAGAACTACGACACGCTGGGCATTGATGACTACTATACCTCGATGGCGTCCGCCGCCAACAGCGGCAAGACGAACCGTGAGATCATCACCGACTGGTACACCCGCTACGCCGAGGAGATCGCCGGGTACGAGAACACCCTTGCCAACCTGAACATTCAGCTGACCCAGGCGCAGCAGGACGGCGACACGGCCCGCGCAGACGGTCTGCAGGGCCAGATCGCGGATTACACCAACCGGGAAAATATCGCCAAGGGCCAGTGCAGCATCCCGGAGCTGGGCCTGCAGGGCTTTGACGCCGTCAGCCAGACCTACAATAAAATTGAGCAGTACCGCGAGGCGCTGGAGCAGGCGCAGCAGTCCTATCAGAACAGCGCGACGAGCGCGTCCCGCAGCGTGGACAACGCCGAGACGAAGCTCGAGCAGTCCCAGCGCGAGGACGACACCCTGACCAATCTGCAGACCGCACTGGAGAACTGCACTCTGACTGCCACGATGGACGGCACGATCACCGCGCTGGACGCCACGGTGGGCGCGGTGTGCAGCGGCACGGTGGCCACGATTCAGGATGTGGACAACCTGACGGTGGAAGTCACGATCCCGGCCAGCTCCGTCGGCAGGCTCAAGACCGGCCTGCAGTGCAACATCACCAGCGACGCCACGGACGACACCATCACCGGTACCCTGACCCGTATCGACCCTGTCGCCAACGACAGCGGCAGCTTCGGCGCTACCGTCACGGTCACCGGGCAGGACAGCGGTCTGCTGGTCGGCATTCCCGCCAAGGTCGAGATCGTCATCAGCACCAAGGACAACGTCTTTACCGTCCCGCGCGACGCCGTGGGCACCAACGACGACGGCAGCACCTACGTGCTGCGCAAGACCGGCGGAGAAGGCGTCGATATGACCTTTGAGCAGGTCGCCGTCACCGAGGGCGACACCAACGACTACTATGTGGAGATCACCGGCAGCGACCTGAACGAGGGCGACGTCATCCGCGCCACGGCGGACCTGACCCAGGGCATTGAGTCTGGCACGTCCGACAGCGATGTGCAGATGATGGAGAACGGCGACCTTTACGTCGGCGACGGCAGCAATATGCCCGAGGGCACCGTCGTCATGGGCGGCCCCGGCGGGCCGGGAGGTCAATAATGCCGGAAAAAACACAACAGTTTGCGCAGAATATTGCCAGGAGCCTGATAGGGGAGGAGGCCGCGCACCCCGGGCAGCCCCTGATCCAGATGCAGGGCATCCGCAAGAGCTACTACATCGGCCAGCCGAACGAGCTGGAAATTCTGCACGGTATCGACCTGACCGTCTACCCCGGCGAGTTCGTCGCCATCGTGGGCGAGTCCGGCTCCGGTAAGTCCACGCTGATGAACATTATCGGCGTGCTGGACAAGCCCACGGCGGGCGAGTACGTGCTGGACGGCGTCAACATCCACGACGCCGACGACAACGACCTGGCGGCCATCCGCAACCGCAAAATCGGGTTCGTGTTCCAGACGTATAACCTGATCGGACGCCAGAGCGCGTTAAAAAACGTCGAACTGCCGATGCTGTATGCGGGCGTCCCGGCAGGGGAGCGCACCCGCCGCGCCAAGGAATGGCTCGAGCGCGTCGGCATGGGCGAGCGGATGCGCCACCAGCCCAACGAGCTTTCCGGCGGACAGAAGCAGCGCGTCGCGATTGCCCGCGCCATGGTCAATGAGCCAGCGCTGATCCTGGCCGACGAGCCTACCGGCGCATTGGACAGCCAGACGAGCCGCGTCGTGATGGATCTCTTTCACGAGCTGCATGAAAAATACCACAAGACCATCGTGCTCATCACGCACAACCCCGAGCTGGCTGAGGAATGCCAGCGGGTGCTGACGCTGCGCGACGGCCTGATCGTGTGCGAACGAAAGGGGACCGGCGAACGTGCAGCTTTTTGAGAATATCGGCATGGCGCTGACCAGCGTCAGAAGCAATAAAATGCGCAGTCTGCTCACGATGCTGGGCATCATCATCGGCATTGCGGCGGTCATTGCCATCGAGACCGTCGGCAACAGCATGACCGGCTCGGTCATGGACTCGATGTCCGGCATGGGTGCCAGTAACATTTCTGTCACGGTAACGCAGAAAAGCAGCTCCGACACGTCGGGCACGTCCCAGGGCGTCCAGCTGCGCCGGTTTATGGATTCCAAACCGTCGGACGCAGACCTTATCACCGATGCGATGATAAACGATTTTACAGCCGCTTTCCCGACCCAGGTCCATCACATCGAACTGACCCAGCAGGTGGGCAGCGGCACGACTGCCAAATACGGTGACCCGACCACGACCATCACGGCCACTGTCAGCGGCATCAATCATGCGGCACTGGCAGCCAGGAACGATGATTCGCAGATCTTGTACGGACGCTGGCTGGACGACGACAGGGACGCCGGGCGCAAGGTCGCCTGCGTGTCGGAAAAGTTCGTCGAGCAGGCCATCGGCGGCAGTGCGCAGGACGCCATCGGCAAGGCGGTCACGCTGACCATCAACCAGAATTTGTACACGTTCTATATACAGGGCGTATACAAATACTCAGAGGACAGCTACTCCAGCATGTTCGGCGGCAGCGACGACGACAGCATCCAGACGGACTTTTACATCCCGCTGGACGTTGCCAAGGCCATCGCCGGGGCGGGGGCAGGGTACCAGAGCATCACCGTTGTGGCCAACGGCGGCACGGTCAATGTCACGGACTTCGTCAACACGGTGGGGGATTTCTTCGCCAGCTACTACACCCGCAACGACTCCTGGACGGTCAGCGCATCGAGCCTGGCGAGCCTGCTCGACTCGATGACCAGTATGATGAGCACGGTTTCGCTCGGCATCTCGGCCATTGCGGCGCTGTCGCTGCTCGTCGGCGGCATTGGTGTTATGAATATCATGATGGTCTCCGTGACGGAGCGCACCCGCGAGATCGGCACCCGCAAGGCGCTGGGCGCGCCTGCGTCGGCCATCCGTATGCAGTTTATCACCGAGAGCGTCATCCTCTGCCTGATCGGCGGCTTCATCGGTATTGTGCTGGGCCTGGCGCTGGGCACGGTGCTCAGCAATGTGGTGGGCTATGCCGCCAAGCCCAGCATCGCTGCGATCCTGATCGCCGTCGGCTTCAGTATGGCCATCGGCGTGTTCTTCGGCTATTATCCCGCCAACAAGGCCGCCAAGCTCGACCCGATCGAAGCGCTGCGGTATGAGTAAATACCCTTAGCCTTCCCCCTCGGGGGAAGGTGGCCCCGCAGGGCCGGATGAGGGCGGAGTTTACAACGCTGCCCGGTAAACGGGAAACCATGGCAAGCTCTGCCCGCATCAGTCACCTTCGGTGACAGTTTCCCCCTCGGGGAAGCCTTTTTGTCCCCCGCATTGCGCGGGGGCTTTTTTTGTGCTATACTCGAAACTGGGAAAGTGAGATGTATTGTAAAAATGAAAAAGGAAAGGCTGTTTACCAACCGCCAGCTGCTGACGCTGCTCTGGCCGCTCATCATTGAGCAGATGCTGGAAATTCTCGTCGGCATGGCGGATACCGTTATGGTATCGTCAGTGGGTGAGGCCGCAATTTCCGGTGTATCGCTCGTCGATATGATCAACCAGCTGATCATCACGCTGTTCGGTGCACTGGCCACCGGCGGCGCTGTCGTCACAAGCCAGCATCTGGGGGCCAAACGCCCCGAGGATGCCGCCAAAAGCGCGGGCCAGCTCGTGGGCCTGAGCGCGATCCTCGGCGTCGGTGTGGCGGCGTTCTGCCTCATCACCCGCACGGCGCAGCTGCGGCTTTTCTTTGGCACCATCACCGACGAGGTCATGCAGGCGTGCCTGACGTACTTTACGATCACGGCGCTGTCGTTTCCGTTTTTGGCGCTTTACAACGCGGGTGCGGCCATCTTCCGCTCCACGGGCAACAGCGCGGTGTCGATGAAGGTCTCGGTCATCGTCAACGGTATCAACTTCTGCGGCAACGCGCTCTGCGTGTTCGTGCTGAAAATGGGTGTCGCGGGCGTCGCCGTGCCCACGCTGATCTCCCGCGCTGTCGGTGCGTGCATCATTCTGGCGCTGTCCGCGCGGCAGGACTACCAGCTGCGCATCACGCCGCAATCTGTCACCCGCTTTGAGGGCCGCACGGTCAAAAGCATTCTGTACATCGGCATTCCGTCGGCGTTTGAGAACAGCCTGTTCCAGCTGGGCCGCGTGCTTGTCGTCTCGATGATCTCGCTGTTCGGCACGGTGCATATCTCGGCCAACGCGGTGGCCAACAACCTGGACGCCATCGGCTGCATTGTCGGCAATGCCATGGGCCTGGCGATGATCACGGTCATTGGCCGCTGCATCGGCGCGCAGGACTTTGAACAGACAAATTATTATACAAAAAAACTGCTTTTGTGGGATTATATCGCCCAGGGCGCGGTCAATGTTGTGGTGCTGCTGTCTCTGAACCAGATTTTGAGCATGTACACCCTGACGCCCGAGACCCGCGCACTGGCGTGGACGCTGGTCATGATCCACAATGGCATGTCGATCTTTCTCTGGCCCGCCAGCTTTGTGCTGCCCAACGCCCTGCGTGCCGCCAACGACGTGCGGTTCACGATGGTCGTTGCCACGGCCTCGATGCTGGTCTGGCGCATGGGCCTGAGCTGGGTGCTCTGCGTGCAGATGGGTATGGGTGCCGTCGGCGTCTGGTACGCCATGGTCGTTGACTGGATCTGCCGCATTATATGCTTTGTGGCCCGGTTCGTCAGCGGTGCCTGGAAAAAGAACGCGGTGAAGAAGGCAGCGTAGAAAAACCTTGCCGAGAGGTAGGGGCCGGGCATGCCCGGCCCGCGGCTTTTCCCATAGGCGCTCATTTGCCGGTAAGTGCCGGGCCGCACATGTGCGGCCCCTACTGCGTGGCTGACATAATACTCGCGGATAATCATACATAAAGGAGTACCATCCCATGAAATTCATCAGCTGGAACGTCAACGGTCTGCGCGCCTGCCTGAAAAAAGGCTTTGAGGACGTGTTCAACGCGCTGGACGCGGACTTCTTCTGCATTCAGGAGACCAAAATGCAGCCCGGACAGGCGGATTTTGCGCCCGCGGGCTACACCGAGTACATCTACAGCGCCGACAAAAAGGGCTACTCCGGCACGGCCATCTGGGCCAAAACGCCTGCGCTCTCGGTGCGCTATGGCCTCGACGAGGACGTCCACAATCACGAGGGCCGCGCCATCACGCTGGAATACCCGGATTTTTATCTGGTCAATCTCTACGTGCCCAACTCCCAGAACGAGCTGGCGCGCATTGACTACCGTATGCAGTGGGAGGACGACCTGCGCCGCTATCTGCAAAAGCTGGACGCCGAAAAGCCTGTCATCCTCTGCGGCGACTTGAACGTGGCGCATGAAGACATCGACTTAAAGAACCCCGGCCCCAATCGCGGCGCGGCGGGCTTCTCTGACCAGGAGCGCGGCAAGCTGGGCGAACTGCTGGCCGCGGGCTTTACGGATTCCTTCCGCCACCTGCACCCCGACGCCACCGGCATGTACAGCTGGTGGAGCATGCGCTTCCGCGCCCGTGAGCGGAACGCAGGCTGGCGGATCGACTATTTCCTCGTCAGCCGCCGCCTGGCCGATAAGATCGAGAAAGCAGAGATTCTGATGGATGTGATGGGGAGCGACCATTGCCCGGTTTTGTTGGAGCTCAACCCGTAAGCGCCTTCCCCCTTGGGGGAAGGTGTCTGCGGCCCCGCCCGCAGACGGATGAGGGAAAACCTGCCGGATATTACCCATGAAAGGGCGATACCGGTGAACTCTCCCCTCATCAGTCTGCCGCAAGCGGCAGACAGCTTCCCCCCTTGGGGGAAGCCAAAGAAGAAAATTTTTAAAAATTCCCCCGCGTTTGCAATATCGCTCGCGGGGGATTCGTTTTAGTATACAGAAGGTCAAAACGAGAGGAGGTGTGGGAACTGACAAATGAAGAATTTACCGGTCTGATGCAGCAATACCAAAAGCTCATCTACACGGTTTGCCTGCAATTTGTGCATGAGCCCCACACCGCCGAGGATCTGACCCAGGACACCTTCCTCTCCGCGTTTTCGGCTATAGACCGGTGCGAGCCGCAGTATTACAAGCAGTGGCTCGTCCGCGTGGCGGCCAACAAATGCAAGGACCACTTGAAAAGCGCGTGGGTGCGCAAGGTGGACGCCCCCGGGGACGACGCCCTGCCGGAGCCGCGCGGTGCGCCCGGCAGCGACGCCGACGACCCGGCCCAGAGTGTGGCAGACCGCGCCGGGGCCGCCGAGCTGGAAACACTGGTGCGCGGTCTGCGCGAGCCCTACGGCAAAATTGCCGTGCTGTACTTTCTGGAGCACAGGGAAACGGCGGAGATCGCTAAGCTGGTGGGCCGTCCGCCCGCGACGGTCAACAGCCAGCTGTGGCGCGCAAAGCTGCTGCTTCGCCAGCAGATCACCGAGAGGAGGCAGAAGGAATGAGCCTTTATTTTGATAACAACAAACTCTTTGACGCCGAAGGCCATCTGACCGACGAGGGGCTGTACGCCATTAAGGACGGCACGCTGGACGACCTCGGCGCACTGGAGGCCGCCGAGCATCTGAGCTTCTGCGACTACTGTCTGCTGCGCTACACGGCCATGATCGACGCCGCGCCCGACTGCATGAAGCAGCCGATGCGCGACCTGATCCCGCAGGTGCAGAGCCTTATGCGGCTGCGCAGCTTCCGCATTATGACAAACCGCTATGTTTCGGCGGCTGCCGCGGTGGTGCTGGGCTTTGTGATGTGGGGCGCGGTCAGCACCTTTGGCGTGCCCAATGCCGCCGCCCTGCTGCCGCAGCAGCCCGCCGCCCGGCAGGAACGCTTCGGCACCAAATTCAACACCGCCGTCAACGGCTTCTACAAGAGCCTGGACGACACCTTTAAGAGCTTTACCCTGACCGCGGAAAACGGTCTGGACCAGATCAGAGCACAAAGCATCGGCGGCAGCACCGCCAAGGGAGAATGACCTATGAAAAAGAATGGATTCCTGACCTTTATCTTCGCCTGCATCCCCGGTGCGGGGCAGATGTACTACGGTTATATGCAGCGCGGCCTGTCGATTGCGATGATGCTGATGCTCTGCGTAATGGCGGCCACCGTCATTGAGCCGCTGCTGTTCCTCTGCCTTGTCATCTGGATGTACAGCTTTTTTGACACCTATGACCTCATCCGCCACATGGCGGCCGGTGAGCCGAAGGAGGATTCCCTGCTGGTTCTGGGCAATTATGAGGAGATCAAAAAGCTGCTCCCACAGCACAACAGACTGATCGGCTGGGGCCTGGTCGGCATCGGCGTTTGGGCACTGTATGACACATTCATCTCAAACTGGCTCTATACGCTGCTGTGCAATCTTGTGGGCAACGGCTACGCCTACGACATCATCACCGGCATACCGAATGTTGTCATTGCGGCATTGCTGATTTTCGCGGGCCTCAAGCTGCTGGGTCTGCACCCCGAAAAGAAAAACCGCGACGACGAGCTTCCGCCGTATCCGCATGAATAACGCTAAGCCTTCCCCCTTGGGGGAAGGTGGCGCCGCAGCGCCGGATGAGGGGCGGCCTTACGGACGCCGCTCGTCTGCCTTTTGCCGCAGGGTAGGGGCGGGATATGTTCCGCCCGCCGCTGACCCACCGCCGCTGTGCCCGCCATACACGCGCGGGCCGGGCATGCCCGGCCCCTACCACTCAATATAAATAGAATGAGGTAAAATTATGGATGAACAAACCACCCCGAAAAAGGTCCGCCGCGTCGGCAGCATTGCGTTTGCGCTGGTGCTGATTGCAGCCGGTGTTCTGCTGATCGTCTATCAGCTTGTGCCGCAGTTCGACCTGCTGAAAATTCTGAAATTCTCCCCGGTCATCCTCATTGCGCTGGGTATCGAGATGCTCGTCTACAGCGCCAGGCCCGACGTAAAGGTGAAATTTGACTGGCTCGCCATGCTGGGTACGGCGTTCACGCTCTGCATCGTCGGCACGGCGGCACTGCTGCCCCTGGCAATCAGCGAGTGGAACCCGGCCCGTGATTACGCCCGGAACCGCATAGAATCGCAGAAAGCGGACGCGATGTACAGCGCCCTGACCGCCGACCCGGCACTGAAAGCCAAGCTGAACAGCCTGAATGTTGAGGTCCGGTTCTTCCACGAGGCCGACGGCGACTACACGCTGCAAAGCGGCGACGACTGCATCCTGTACGCCGCGCTGCAGGGCCCCTACGCCGATGCCGAGACGTTCGCCGCCGGACTGTATGGCCGTTATGCAGCGGGCCGCAGACGACGGTCTCGGCTTTACATGCTACCACTTTAACGCCGATGAGGACACCGACGACGGCATCAGCTACTACCTGGACTGCGTCGCCTCCTACCCGGCGGGGCTGACCGCTGCCCAGGTGGCCCAGCGCGTGCAGGCCAGCTACCACTATGACTATAACAGCTTCTCCAGTGAAGCAGACCGGGATGATTACATCCGCCGCCAGCTGCAGAATGAGATTTCCGACGAGTACGCCGACCGGCACGACGGTGCCTATCCCGACGAGAAATACCTGAACGAGGAAACCGAGCGCCGCTTTGCCGAACGAACCGGCATGGCCACGCCTGAAAGCGCACAGGCATAAACACGCATAAAAATTACCCGGAGCCCAACCAAACGGGCTCCGGGTCTGTTGTTATACGCTCTCGCCCTCGACCAGCTCAAAGGGCACGGTCTCGTGGCGGGCGGGGGCGTTTTCCTCTATGCAGCGCAGCAAAATGTCGGCGGCGCGCTCGGCAAGGACGGTGGTATTCTGCCGGATCGTCGTCAGCCGCGGCACGGTGTACCGCCCAAGCGCAATGCCGTCGTACCCGGCCACGGCAATGTCCTGCGGTACGCGCAGGCCGTGGTCCTGTATGGCCCGGATGGCTCCCACCGCCATCAGGTCCGACATGGCGAAAATCGCCGTAAGGCCGGGGCAGTGGGCCAGCAGGTGCTCGGCAGCTGCATAGCCGCCCTGCATCGAGAAGTCCGCAAGCCGGTACTGCCGGTCAAAGTCGAACGGCACGCCGAGCCGCTGCAGGGCATCCAGACAGCCGTCCAGCCGCTGCTGGCTCGGGCGGGAGGTTTCGGGCCTGTCGCCGATGATGCCGATGACACGGTGGCCTTTGGCATATAACTGCTCGATCATCACGGCAGCGGCAGCGCGGTCATCCACGCTGACGCTGGACAGATTTTCAATGCCCAGCCCGGCGGCGTTGTTCGTCAGCAGCAGGCAGGGGATGCCCAGCGACGCCAGCGCCGGGGTAAAGCATTGCGGGTGTGCACCGATGAAAAAGAGGCCGCAGGGCCGGCGCTCGGCAAAGATGGTCTGTGCGCAGGCCAGCTCGTCGGTACTGCCGTTGTTGTAGTAGACCGTCGGCGTATAGCCGCGCGCCTCCAGACAGGGCTGCAGCTTGTCCAGCAGATCCGCAAACAGAGCGTTCTGCGTGCCCTTTACAATGAGGGCCAGCCCCTCCGGCACCTGCTGTTTCAGATGCTTGGCATTGGCGTTGGGCTGGTAGCCGTACTGCGCCACAACGGCCAGTATTTTCCGGCGTGCGTCCTCGCTGACGCGGGGGTTGTTGTTCAGCACGCGGGACACTGTGCCCACGGCATAGCCGGACTCGCGGGCAATATCCTTGATGGTCAAAGCTGCGCCTTCTTTCGCATTAATTTGCTACCAGTATACCATATCCAACCAAAAGGGGAAAGGGGAGGCTCCCTGCGAATTTTGCGGGGCGCTTTTTATTTTTCGGATTTTAAAAATTCCGCCCCGCAACCTCTTGGCAAACAGGGAAATTTCTGCTATACTATTCTATACATCTGTGAGGGCCGTTAGCTTAACGGTTAAAGCCGGCGGCTCATAACCGCTTGAGTGGGGGTTCGAATCCCTCACGGCCCACCAAAAAGAACGCAGCTATGCTATTTTACTACAAAATGGCATGGCTGCGATTCTTTATTTTCCGTACAATTCACTGCTCAACTGATTGCGTATCGACTCCCGGCGTTTTTTGTATTGCTACATAAATGCCATGTACTCGGGGCCACATCAATATAACGGTCATTGCTTTCTTTGGTGGCTGTGTGCTGATAGCCGAAGCCCCTAAAAACCAAAAGGCTCTTGTTGGCATGAACAGTACATTACCGTCAGCGTTGGTACACCGACCACCTAAAGTCATTACCCCCACCAGCCGTTACGCCCCCCGTGACGACTGGTGCTTTGCCGCTTCAAAAACGTAGGGGCGGATTCCATATCCGCCCGTGCCCGCTTGCGGTAAGATAAACCTCCGCGGGCGCATATAGAATGCGCCCCTACGGATTACGTTTTCGACCAAAGGGAGAAAATACCACGCGGGGCGCCGCCCTCTCTTGGGCCCCTCTCCGTCCCCACAAAAAACGTAGGGGCGGATTCCATATCCGCCCGTGCCCGTTTGCGGCAGGATAAACCTCCGCGGGCGCATATAGAATGCGCCCCTACAGATTCCGTTTCCGACCAACAGGGACACCCACAAAAAACGCAGCCACGCTATTTTTCGGTAAAATGGCGTGGCTGCGTTTTTGTTTTGGCTTTGCGTATGATTCCCGGCTCTGAAACCCCGCGTGTTACAGGACCTTGCGCATCTCCTGCACAAGGTCGGCGATCACGATGGGCTTGGACAGGAAACCGTTCATGCCGCATTCCAGGGCGTTGCGGCGGTCCTCGTCAAAGGCGTTCGCCGTCATGGCAAGAATGGGGATGCCTGCCAGGGCGGGGTTTTCCAGCTCGCGGATGCGGCGGGTGGCGGTGTAGCCGTCCATGATCGGCATCTGCACGTCCATCAGCACCAGATCGTACTGCCCCGGCGCGGCGGTGCAGACCTTTTCCACGGCGATGGCGCCGTTCTCGGCGGTATCGACCTCAAAGCCGTAGGCGTTCAGAATCTCCACGGCGATCTCGCGGTTCAGCTCGTTATCCTCGGCAAGCAGGATGTGCTTGCCCGCAAAGCCGGTGGGTTCCTTGGGCAATACGCCCTGCTGCTCCTCCGGCTTCTGCCCGATGGCGGTCATCAGGGAGTCGCGCAGGTCCGACAGGAACATCGGCTTGGGGCAGAACGCCGTGACACCGGCGGCCTTTGCCTCGGCCTCAATGTCGGACCAGTCATAGGCGGTCAGAATAATAATAGGCGTATCATCGTTCAAACTGCGAATCTGGCGGGTGACCTCGATGCCGTTCATATCCGGCAGGCGCCAGTCGATGATATAGGCCTTGTAGGTATCGCCCATCTCGATGGACTGCCGTGCGCGCAGCACGGCCTCCTTGCCGGAAAGCGTCCAATCGGCGCGCATACCCACCGTGACCAGCATCTTGGTCACGCTGTCGCAGGTGTTGAAATCGTCGTCCACCACCAGCGCCTTCAGGCCCTCCAGCGCGGGGATCTTTTCCGCCTTGCGGTGCTCTGCCTGTATGCGCAGCGGCACACGGACGATAAATTCAGAGCCCTTGCCCGGCGCGGTCTGCACCTCGATGGTGCCGCCCATCATATCTACGATGTTTTTGCAGATGGCCATGCCCAGCCCGGTGCCCTGTATCTTGCTTACCGTGGAGGTGCGCTCGCGCTCAAAGGGCTCAAAGATTTTTTGGGCAAACTCCGGGCTCATGCCGATGCCGCTGTCCTTGACGCGGAACTCATACTGCCCGCAGCCGCTGACCTGTCCGGCAAGCTGGCGCACCCGCAGCGACACCGTGCCGCCCGCGGGGGTGAACTTGATGGCGTTGGATAAAAGGTTCATCAAAACCTGATTCAGCCGGGTCTTGTCGCAATAGACGTCCTCATCGGTAATATCTATCGCGTCCATGTACAGGTCCAGCTGCTTTGCGTATATCTGCCCGCTGACGATGGTCTTTATGTCGTGCAGCACGTCGGACAGGTTGACCTCGGTCTCGTCCAGCTGGATCTTTCCGCTTTCGATGCGGCTCATATCCAGAATATCATTGATGAGCGAAAGCAGGTGGTTGCCGGAGGCAAGTATCTTGGTAAGGTACTCCTTCACACGCTCCTTGTCGTCCAGATGGCTGACCGCCAGCGTGGTAAAGCCGATGATGGCATTCATCGGGGTGCGGATGTCGTGGGACATATTGGAAAGGAAGGTGCTCTTGGCGCGGTTGGCGTTTTCGGCGGCGGCCACGGCATCCGAGAGCGCCTGGTTCGCCTGCCTGTCGGCGGTGCGGTCAGACAGAACCAGAATGTGCTTGGTTTTGCCCTCGACCTCGCTGCCCATGGCAACCACATGGAACCAGCGATGCTCCCCGGTTTTCTGATGGACAAACTCCGTGTCCCATTCGCGCTGGTCGCCGCAGGCAAGCCCTTCCAGATAATTTTTGGTGCGGCCGGGGGAATCCGCCGGGTGCAGCAGGGCCAGCGTGCCGATATTCTTGCGCACGCTCTTCAGCGTCAGGCCCAGCAGCCGTTCTATGTTCGGGCTGACATAATCCGCCCGGTGCTTTTGGGCATCCAGCAGCAGGAAAACGTCGTCCACGTTCTGGGACAGCTTCTCGAACAGCACATCCCGGTACAAAATCGCGGTGTTCTGGCGGCGCAGCTTGGTGCGGCCCCGGTGCATGACCATCAGAAGGACCATTGCCGCAATCGACAGGACAACGAGGGCTACGATCTGCACCGTGCGCTGCCAAAGCTGGTTCATGGCGGCATTGACGGTATTCCGCGGGATAAGCCCCACCAGGGTCCAGTTCTGGATGCCGGTGCTTTCGTAGACCATATAGTATCTTGTGCCGTCCAGCGTCACCTCGCGGTTTCCGGTGATGCCCTGCGCAAAGTCGTCCGTAAGCTCCTGTATCTGCGCCTCGGTAAGGTCGGAATACTCGCGCAGTATCGACACAAAATTGTAAATGGATTCCGAGCCTTCTGCGATATTTTCGATCAGGACCTGCCCGTCCGGGTAGATGACAAAGGAGCTGGCCGCTCCGCCGAAAGACGAATCGTCCACGGTCTTCATCACAACATTGTTGTAGTGGCTGATGGCAACGGCATCGTAGGCAAAGCCGCGGTAGATGCCCTTGGTTTCGGGGCAGATGAACACCAGCATCGGGTCCTGTCCGGGCAGGGCCGTGTTCAACACAACGTCCTTCTGGTCGGAAAGCAGCTCGTCGAGGTTGGTCTGCAAGCCTAAGTAGCCCGTTTCCCCGCTGGGGGTCATGTAGTTGCCGTCGTAAGAAAGAAAGTAGAATTCGGCAAAGCCAAGCTGCTGCTGCGCTGACTCCAGATACGCCTGCGTGCTGGCATCATCGGGGTCACTGCTCAGAAAGCCGTTCCACAAATGCAGGTAGGAGATGTTCTTCTTGACGATCATGCTCAGCATATTGTTGGATTTGTGCAGGACTTCCTCCAAATGCTCGGTGCTTTCCGCATAGATGGTTTTTGACACAAACGAAAGGTACTGCGCGCTAAGGCAGACAAGCAGCGCAATCGACAGCAGGCAGGCCGCCGCAGCATACCAATTTTGCCGGGAATGTCGCTTTATTTTTATTTTATGCTTAGCTTCTTCCACAGCGCATTACCCCCCCCGAATGTAATATAGCTTTCCGGCGCGGCCAGCGTCACGCTGCCGCCGGAAAGTGCCTCGCTCCAGGCGTTTCTGACCGTGGCCTCCCCGCGCTCAAACGCGCGGCTTTCGTCCTGCAGCAGCGGCGCCATCTGCTTTTCGGTTGCCAGGCAGGTCACGGTGACGGTGTCGTCATCCTGCAGCGGCTGGCCGCCGCGGGTGATGCCGGTCAGCGTATAGCTGCCGCCGTTCTCCTGCACCTGCACGGCAATGCCGCTGACCACCGGCAGGGAACCGCGGTTGAACGGCGTAAAGCCGCCCTCGCAGCCTTCCACAAAGGTGCGCACGGTGTCCTTCAGCTCGGCGCCCGTCATGGTGCGCCGATACGACATAAGCCCGTTGGGCATGATCATGGCGCGCGCTGTTGTCTGGGTATAGTCTGCCTGCAGCACGCTGCCGGTAAAGCTGCTGGCGGGTGCCACCAGCACGTCGGTGCCGTACAGCCCGCGCAGCGTGTTTGCCATGACCGAGAAGGACGCATTGCCGCCGTTTTTGTGGAACACGTTGGAATAGGCGGTTTCGTTGCTCAGCACAATATCGCTTGTGTCGGGCGTTCTCTCTGTCAAAAGGCGGGCGTTGAACGCACGGTAGGCCTGCCCGGCGTCATATTCGCCCGCGATCATCTTGGAAACCACATCCTGGGAGATGGCAAAGAAATCGTTGGAGGCGATGCGGATGTACATGTGGTTTTCTTCCACCACCGAGCGCACGTCCTCCATGGTGTGGGTCAGGTGATAGCTGACATTCTGGCTGTAGCTCAAAAGATCCTGCCCGTCCGCGAGGATCTGCTCCTGCGCTCCCTCCGACAGCATGACGTGCAGGACCTGCATTGCCTTTACGCGCCGGGCGGCGTCCTGCTCCAGGTCGCGGTTCAGCGCCACCTGGAAGTAGGGGGTGGTCATCAGCCATTTTTCGCCGTTCTGGCTGAAGAACGGCAAAAAGGTCGCGTCGATGCCCTGCTCCCGGAACATCTGTACGCCGGCGGAGCTGCTAAAGTACATGGCAAGCTCCCCCTTGCCGAACATCCCGGTCACGTCGTCGTAATTCAGCTCTAAGTCCGCCGCCGTAAGACCGGTGTCCCGGATGAACTGCTCCATACGCACAAAGGCGCCCGGCCAGACGGTATTGTCCAGCCCGACACGGGCGGTGTCGGCGGGGTCGCTGTAGGCGGTGCGCCATTTGCGCCCTTCCGTGGTCGTAAGCTCGGCGGCGGAAAGCCCCTGCAGCGTTTCCATGCAGGTGTAGTCGTACAGATAATCGGCGGTAAAGCCGCGGATGCCCGCCTCGTCAAAGGCTTTGCAGGCAGCGGCAAAGCTGGCGTAATCGGTGGGCAGCGGGATACCGTATTCCTCAAAAAGGCCGCGGTTGACCACAAAGCCGTGGGTGTCTGCGCATACGGGCAGCCAGTTTACACTGCCGTCCTCATTTCTAAAGCTGTTGAGGTAGGTATTGTAGACAGCGCCTGCCTCGTTGGTGGTGGCAAGGTCCATCAGGCTGTCCTTCAGGGGGGCCGCATCGTGCAGGGAGAAGCGGCAGCAGGTTATAATGTCCGGCAGACCGCCGTTTTCCTGCAAGAATTTGTAAAAGTCCAGATCGTTGTTGCCTACGATAAACTCAATGTTTACGTCCGGCAGATGCGCCTGCACGTAGGGGGCGTACTTTTCGTAGAGGCTGTTGGTCCACAAATAGACCTGAATGGTGTCGGCGTCCTCCTGTGCCTGCACCGCCTCGGTGCTTTTTCCGGCGCAGCCGGTCAGCAGGAACAGACCCAGCACCGTGGCTGCAAGCAGGGAGGAAATTCTGTGCAGTGGTTTCTTTTTCATCCGGTTTTTCTCCTTATTTTTTGACGGTCTGCTATATAGGCTGTGACGCAGGAAAAAACGCCTTCAGGGCATGGCGGACCCATACCTGAAAGCGCTGTCTGACCGTATTAAACAATATCCGCGGGCAGCAGAAAACAGCAGGGCGTTATAGATGCCCTGCTTTGTGCCGCCGGTGTATTGGTGTGTTTTCACCCTCGTCAACTCCTGCCCCCAAAAGGACGCGAAGCTACCGGCAGCAGTAAAACAACAATTTCTTGTTGGCAACTGGCTGACCCGATGGGCCCCTATAGCTTTGCGTCGCCGGTTTGCACCGGGTTTGCCTGTGGACTTGTAGAGAAATAGTATACCACATAAGATGGTTTTTGACAAGGCGAAAGCGGAAATAAATCCGCTTGCACGCACAACAGGCAAGAACGCGCCCTTCTCCGCCCCTACAAAAAACGTAGGGGCGGATTCCATATCCGCCCGTGCCCGCTTGCGGCAAGGCAAACCTCCGCGGGCGCATATAGAATGCGCCCCTACGGATCTCGCTTTCAACAAAGGGAGACAACTCCACGCGGGGCACCGCCTCTGCGCGGGGCACCGCCCGCCACAAAAAACGTAGGGGCGGATTCCATATCCGCCCGTGCCCGCTTGCGGCAGGATAAACCTCCGTAGGGGCGCATATAGAATGCGCCCCTACGGATCTTGTTTTCGACATCGGCCTTGCCGGTTCTGGGCGATACAACAAAAAAGAGTCTGTGACATCTAAGATGTCACAGACTCTTGGTGCGCGGTACAGGACTCGAACCTGTGACCTCCTGCACGTCAAGCAGATGCTCTACCAGCTGAGCTAACCGCGCTTATTGCGCCGCCTCTTGGCGACGCATATTATTATAGCAGAACGACTTCCAAATTGCAAGCCCTTTTTGCAAAAAAATTCAAATTTTTTCTGCGTCGCGCAAATCGCCCCGGCAGCGCCAGACCGCCAGCAGGATAAACACAAAGCATACGACCCAGGTCGTCGGCTCACAAAAGCAGACCGCGCGGTAGCCCCGGACCGGCACGAGCCATACGGCAAAGATCACCTTGCCCACAAGCTCCAGCCCGCTGGCCAGCAGCGGCTCTACCGTGTGCCGGATGCCCTGCAGCATGTTGCGCAGAATGACCAGCACGGCCATCGGCGGGATGACCGGTGCGCTGATTTTCAGGTACAGCAGCGCGTTGGAGATAATGACCTCGTCCGTGCTGCCCGTGATGCCGCGGATGGCGGCCCCGCCCAGTAGGAAGGTGAACGCCATCACAAACACCCACCACACAAAATAGATCGCAAGCGCGGCCTTGACGCTCTGCCAAATGCGGCTGCGGCGGCCCGCACCCAGATTCTGGCTGCTGAACGTCGCCACGCCGATGCCCAGCGCACCGCCCGGGATAAAGTACAGCTCCGCTAAGCGGCGCGCGGCGGTCTGCGCCGTGATGTAGACGCTGCCCAGCGCGTTGATGCTGCTTTGCAGCGCCACGCTGCCCAGATTGTAGATGGCGCTCATCAGCCCCATGCTCAGGCCCGCCCAGAACATACTGGTCACGGCGCGGCGCGTGGCAGCCCCGAGCTGCCGGGGCGTAAAGCGCAGCTCCGGGTAGCCGCGCAGGATGTACACAACGCCCAGCACGGCGCTGATGCCCTGCGCCAGCACCGTGGCAATGGCCGCGCCGCGCACGCCCAGCCCCAGCGGCCCCATGAACGCGGCGTCCAGCCCGACGTTCAGCACGCTGCTGAACAGCAGGAACAGCAGCGGCGTCACGCTGTTGCCGACGGCGCGCAGCAGTGCAGCCTCCATATTATAAAGCATCGTCAGCGGGATGCCCAGCAGAATGACGGTCAGGTAGGCGGACGCGCCGCCCCATGCCTGTGCCGGGACCTGCAAAACGGTCAGCAGCGCGTCGCGGCCCAGCAGGGAGCACCCCGTCAGCACCAGCGACACCGCCGCAGACAGCGTGACCATCCAGCCCACGGCGCGGCGTATCCCGCTTTCATCGCCCGCGCCAAAATAGCGGCTGACCGTCAGCGCCAGGCCGTTGTTCATGCCGAAGGCAAAGTTCATGATAAGCCCGTACAGCGCCGCCGTCGCGCCGATCTCCGCCAGCGCGGCGGAGCCCAGCAGGTGCCCGGCCAGCGCAGTGTCGGTCAGGTTGTACAGCTGCTGCAAAAGGTTGGAGCAGAACAGCGGCATCGAAAATTGCAGCACCAGGCGGAACGGGTCGCCTTGGGTCATATCCAGCACACGGCTTTTGTGCGCGGTGGCCATAATGTAACATCTCCTTTATTGGTTGCAGGGTCTATTATACGGGACGGCACAGGGCGTGTCAATCGGATTATTCCGGCACGGGACCCGGACAAAACCGCCGGGAACGCGGAAAGGAACGTGTGGAATTTTCCCAAACAATCAAATTCTTTTGCGGATGGAAAGCCGGGCCCGGGTGTCGTATAATGCAGACAAAAAGCAAATGCTGCAACACTGTTATTTTGCAAAGAAGGAGAGAGCTTATGCAAACCTGTACACTGGCAGTCGACATCGGCGCGTCCAGCGGGCGGCACATCGCAGGCACCGTGCAGAACGGAAAAATCACCCTGCAGGAGGTCTACCGCTTCGAAAACGGCGTCCACCGCGAGAACGGCCACCTCTGCTGGGACATCGACACCCTCGCGAAAGAGGTCGTCAACGGCCTGAAGGCTGCACACGACGCAGGCTTTGCCCCCGCGACCATCGGCATCGACACCTGGGCCGTCGATTTTGTGTTGCTGGATGCGGACAATAAGCGTATCGGCGACGCCGTCGCCTACCGCGATGAGCGCACCGAGGGCATCCGCGAGGCGCTGGAAAAGGAATACGGCCTGACCTTTGCCGACCACTACGCCCGCACCGGCATCCAGTACCAGCCGTTCAACACGGTCTACCAGCTGATGGCGCTCAAAAAGGAGCACCCGGAGCAGCTGGCCGCCGCCAAAACGTTCCTGATGGTGCCCGATTACCTGAACTACCTGCTCTGCGGCGTGCCTGCCAATGAGTACACGAACGCCAGCACCACGGCGCTGGTGGGCGCGGACAGCAGGGACTGGGACGATGCACTGATCGAAAAGCTGGGTCTGCCGCGCGGCATCTTCCAGCCCATCAAGACCGCCGGGACCGTGCTGGGGCATCTGACGCCGGAAATTCAGAAGGCTGTCGGCTTTGACGCCGAGGTCATTCTGCCCGCGACCCACGACACCGGCTCGGCGTTCCTTGCCGTGCCCGCGCGGGATGAGTACGCCGCTTACCTGTCCAGCGGCACATGGAGCCTGCTGGGCGTGGAAAACGCAGCGGCCATCACCGGCCCGGACAGCTGCGCCGCCAACTTTACGAACGAGGGCGGCTATGAATACCGCTACCGTTACCTGAAAAACATCATGGGCCTGTGGATGATCCAGTCCGTCCGCCGTGAGCTTGGCGAAAAGACCGGCACCCGCCCGAGCTTCCCGGAGCTGATCGCCGCCGCGAAGGAGGCCGCCGACTTCCCCAGCTGCGTTGACCCCGATGACAACCGCTTCTTAGCGCCTGCCTCCATGATCGAAGAAGTCAGGGCCGCCTGCGCCGACACGCACCAGCCCGTGCCCGCCGCCACCGGCGAGGTCATGCAGTGCGTCTACAACTCCCTGACGCAGGATTACCGCCGCGCCGTGGAGACCTTGCAAAGCCTGACCGGCAAGACCTACACAAGCCTGAACATCGTCGGCGGCGGCAGCCAGGACGGCTACCTGAACCAGCAGACCGCCAACGCCACCGGCCTGACCGTGTTTGCAGGCCCCACCGAGGGCACAGCGCTGGGCAACCTGATGGTGCAGTTCATCCACAGCGGCGATTTTGCCGACCTGGCCGAGGCCCGCGCCGCCATCCGGCGCAGCTTTGAAATTAAAGAGTATCAGCCGGAGTAAACGACCCGGCGGGGTGGGGGCACCCCGCCTTACATCCAACCGTAGGGCGGCATGCCCTCATGCCGCCGCCAGCCTGCCGTTCACCCTGGTTTGTAGGGGAGGGTCTTGACCCTCCCGTGCCCGCGCCCGACACCGTATACTTCCCGGGAGGGATAAATCCCTCCCCTACACGCACATCACAACAAATCCATATACAGGAGGTCCCACCATGTTAGTCGAAACCAAAGCCCGCGTTGGCGTGTTCGCCATTGCGCTGGGCGCTTACCTGCCGCAGTTCCCCACGCTGGTCCCCGAGTTTGAGGGCCAGTACGCCGCCTTCAAAAAGACGCTGCCCGACACCGTTGATGTCATCGACGGCGGCATCGTCACCACCAAGGAGCAGTCCATGGCCGCGGGCGATAAGTTCCGCGCCGCCGACGTTGACCTTGTCATTCTGCAGCTGCTGACCTACGCTACCTCTTACAATATGCTGCCCGCCGTGCGCGACCTCGACGTGCCCGTCGTCCTCGTCAACGTGCAGAAGAAGAAGGCCCCCGACTACGCCAACACCGACACCCCCACCTGGCTGGGTGAGCTGTACGCCTGCGGCGCTGTCGGCGAGATGGTCGCTGATCTGGAGCGCGCCGGTAAGCGCCACGCCGTCATCACCGGCGTTGTCGAGGGCGGTGACCCCGCTGTGCAGGCCGAAATCAACGACTGGTGCAAGGCCGCGCAGGTGCGCCGCCGCTTCCGTGATACGAACCTTGCGCAGATCGGCCGCCCGTACCCCGGCATGATGGATCTGTACATCGACGAGACGAACCTGTACAACCGTATGTGGCTCTACACCAAGCAGTTTGACTGGGAGAAGATGTGGGCCATCGCCGACAACATCACCGACGAGGACGCCATCCGCGCCAAGGCGCAGGACATTCTGGACACCTTCGATATTGAGGGCGGCGGCACAGTAGAGAAGGTCTGGGATATGGCCCGCTATGTTGTCGCATTTGAGCAGTGGGTCAGGGACGAGAAGATCGCCTTCGTCGCCAGCCACTACGACGGCTTCGCCAAGGGCGTGGCCGGTAAGCTGGACTCGATGCTGATCCCCGCGTTCTCGATGCTCATCAAGCAGGGCACGGCCTGCGCCGTCGAGGGCGACATCAAGGTCGCGATGGCCATGTCCATCCTCAAGACCATTGCGGGCTGCGGCCAGCTGAGCGAGATGTACTCCATCGACTTCAATGAGGACATCTGCATCATCGGCCACTCCGGCTCCGGCGACGCCGACATCTCCACGGCCAGAAAGCCGACCATGAAGATCGTGCCCGTGTTCCACGGCAAGACCGGCGGCGGCTACCTGACCCAGTTCTACCCGCCGGTGGGCGATGTGACCTATCTGGCCATCACGCAGGACAAGGACGGCCACTTCAAGTTTGTCGTGGCCGAGGGCGTCAACGAGCCCGGCCCGATCTTCACCTTCGGTGACACGAACATGCGCACCCGCTTCAGCTGTGGTGCCCGCGAGTTCGTCAACCGCTGGAGCGAGGCCGGCCCCACCCACCACATGGCCGCCGCCACCGGCCACCACATCGACACGATTTTGAAGGTTGCCGAGATCTTCAACGTGCCGGTGGATGTGATCACGCGCTGATTTCGGGATGCCTTCCCCCTTGGGGGAAGGTGGCCGAGACCCCGCCCGAGGCCGGATGAGGGGCGGCCTTGCGGCAATTGCCCGGTAACGGGCTGCTGTCGGCAGCTTTGCCCTCATCCGTCAGTGGTCGGGGCCACTGACAGCTTCCCCCGGAGGGGGAAGCCAACACAACGATATAAAGGAGCAGAAATTATGTCTACGATTTATGAAATTCCCTGCGTCAAGGGCTTTATCCGCATGTGCAACGATGGCTGGCTGCAGGGCTGGCACGAGCGCAACGGCGGCAACCTGACCTACCGCATGACCGGGGAGGACGTCGCTGCCTGCCGTCCCTACTTCGACGCCGAGCCGCGCGAGTGGGTCAACATGGGCGTGCAGGCCGATAATCTGGCCGGTGAGTACTTCATCACCACCGGCTCCGGCAAGTTCTTCCGCAACGTCGAGCCTGACCCGATCCACAGCATCGGCATTGTGGAGATCAACGACAAGGGCGACAGCTGGCGCATCGTCTGGGGTCTGGCCGACGGCGCACGCCCGACGTCCGAGTTCCCCAGCCATTTCATGAACCACAGCGTCCGCAAGGCCGCTACCAACGGCGCGAACCGCGTTATTTATCACTGCCACGCCACCAACGTCATTGCGCTGACCTACATCCTGCCGCTGACGGACCGTGACTTCTCCCGCGCCCTGTGGCAGAGCGCTACCGAGTGCCCCGTCGTTTTCCCCGAGGGCGTCGGCGTCTGCCCCTGGATGGTCCCGGGCGGCGCGGACATTGCCATGGCAACCTCCGAGAAGATGAAAACCTATCAGGCCGCTATCTGGGCACAGCACGGCCTGTTTGCCTCCGGCCCTGACTTTGACATCACCTTCGGCCTCGCCCACACGATTGAAAAGAGTGCCGAGATCTACGTCAAGGTCCTGTCCATGGGCGGCGGCCTGATCCGCCAGACCATCACCGACGATGACCTGCGCGCCATCGCCCACGACTTCGGTGTCACCCTCAACGAGAACTTCCTCGACTAACATTACGGGCAAAACGCCCCTGACCGTTCGGTCAGGGGCGTTTTGCTGTACAAAAAGGCTTCCCCATCGGGGGAAGCTGTCACCGAAGGTGACTGATGAGGGCCGAACCCTCTGTGGCAACCCGTTTGCGGGCAACCGCGGCAAGCTCTCCCCTCATCCGGCCCTGCGGGGCCACCTTCTCCCCCAGGGGGAGAAGGCTTTAGGGCTTCTTCTTTGGAATATGAACCTCCGGGATGGCGACGTTTTCATAGTTGATGGACTTGTGCTTCTCCGGGGTCTCGGGGGCGTCGCTGTGGGTGACCTGGCCGGTGTGAACCTCGGGCAGGGCAACGTCGTCACTGTGGACACGGTAGCGCTGCTTTTTCAGCGCCTCGCGCAGCTTGCGGAACATCAGAAAGACCTCCCAATTAGATAAAGTTGATAAAGAAGGTGATGACCAGACTGTTGAGGAAGTCCGCAAACAGACTGCCTACCAGCGGGATCAGCAGATACGCCTTGACCGACGGGGCATACTTTTCGCACAGGGCCTGCATGTTGGCCATGGCGTTGGGCGTCGCGCCCATGCCAAAGCCGCAGACGCCCGCTGCAATGACCGCAGCGTCATAGTCGCGGCCCATGATGTTGAAAATCACAAAGTAGGTGAACAGGAAAATCAGCAGCGTCTGGCCCGCCAGCAGGATGATGAGCGGCAGCGCCAGCGCGGCCAGCTGCCACAGCTTCAGCGTGATCATGGCAATGCCCAGGAACAGCGACAGGCTGATGCCGCCGATGTCGTTGATCTCGCCCATGTGGGTCGTGAATTTGTGGGTGAATTCGCCGATGTTGCGCATACACGCCGCGGCGATCATCGCGCCGATATAAATGGGGAACGTCAGCCCGGTCATGGCCAGCGCCTTGGAGATGAACGTGCCGATGCCGATGGCGATAATCAGCTGGAACACAGCAGCCGGGTACATGCTGGTGTGGCGCTCGTGCTTGATTTCTTCCTCTACCAGCAGGCTGTCGTCCTCGGGCACAACGGTGTCCAGCAGCTTGCGGCGCTCAATGAGCAGACGGCCCGTCGGACCGCCCATGACACTGCCCGCGATCAGGCCGTAGGTGGCCGCCGCCGTGCAGAGCGTGGTCGCGCCCGCAACGCCGAAGTCCTCGAGCACGGGGCCGAACGCGCCCGCCGTGCCGTGGCCGCCGACCATCGGGATGGAACCGGTGCACAGACCGATCAGCGGCGAGATGCCCAGCAGATCCGCCAGCCCGACGGCGAGGAAGTTCTGGCACAAAATCAGCGCAACGACCAGCCCCAAGAAGAGGATCAGCGATTTGCCGCCGCTTTTCAGAACCTTGAGGTTGGCCTGAAAGCCTACCGAGGTGAAGAAGAACACCATGCAGACTTCCTTTAAAATGTCGTCAAATTCAAACTCGGCAATGCCGGTCACATAGCAGAGACAGGTGAAAACGGCAAACAGCACGCCGCCGATGACCGGCGCGGGAATGCAGAACTTTTCCAGAAAGCCGATGCGCGCCTTCAAGAAGCGGCCCAGCATCAGCACGCAGACCGCCGCAAACAGCGTCTGGTACATATCCAGTGAGATGATCATGCGGCGGCCTCCTGTTCAGGGGACGCGCCCGTCTCCGGCCCTGCGGGGGTGATGCCCTGCGCGGTGTAGTACGCAGCGGCCCCGGTGTGGTAGGGGATAACGCTCTGCGCGGCGGCCACGGCGGGGTCAGTCACCAGCGGCACCGGCACGGCGGCGGCCACGGCGTCCACGCTGTCAAAATACCGGGCAGTCAGCCTTTGGACGGTCTCGTCGGACAGCGCGTTCGACGCCAGCAGAAGCGCCTGCACGCTGACGGTCCAGACGTCCTCACCCTGACCGGCGTAGGTCCCGGCGGGGATAACGCAGGCGCGGTAGGCCGGGTAGGCCGCCAGCAGCCGCGCACCGACACCCCCATCGACGGAGAGCAGACGGATGGCGCAGGTCTCGGCCAGCTGCTCCAGCGCGTCGGCGTGCAGACCGGCGGTGACGAACATCGCGTCGATCGTGCCGTCGGCCAGCCGGGCGGCAGCGTCGGTGTAGTTCAGGTTTACAGTGTGTACCAGGCGGTTGTTCAGGCCGCAGGCGGCCAACACCTGCCCGGCGTTCTGCTCGGTGCCGGATTCCTCCTCGCCGACGCTGAGCGTGCAGCCCTGCAGTTCTTCCAGCGTCGTAATGCCGGAGTCGGCCCGGACAACGACCTGCACGGCCTCCTCATACAGGGCGGCCACGGCGCTGAAGCTGCGCTCGGTGCTCTCGTGGGCAAAGACGCCGCTGCCGTCGTAGGCATCCTGCGCCATGTCGGACTGGGCAACGGCCAGCTGTAAATAGCCGCCCGCCAGCAGCCGCAGGTTGGCGGCGGACCCGGCGGTCTGTTTGACCTCGATGGTGCTGTTCTGGGCGGCCATGGCGGTACCAAACGCATTGTACACGCCGCCTGCAGCCGCAGCCCCCAGCCGCAGCCGCGACGCCGCGCAGCCCGCCAGCAGGACCGCGGCGGACAGGGCGGCAATGATACGGAACAGATGTTTTTTCAATCGTACACCTCTCTGAAATTCTTTAGGCTCCCCTTGAGGGGAGCTCCGCCCGCAGGCGGTGAGGGGTGGGCCGCAATAACCCTTTTATAGGTCGGCTGCCAGCCACCCTTCCGGCCCTGCGGGGCCACCTCCCCTCAAGGGGAGGCAGGGATGGCGGCAGTTATTTCCCCACCACATCCCAATGCTTATCGTTCCTGTTCAGCACCTCGCAGCCGGTCTCGGTCACCAGGACGAGGTCCTCCACGCGGACGCCGAACTCGCCGGGCAGGTAGACGCCCGGCTCAATCGAAAAGATCATGCCGGGTCTGGCTACGGCGGTGTTCGCGCTGCTGACGTCGCCCTTCTCGTGGTCGGTTTGGCCGATGAAATGCCCCAGACGGTGGTTGAAATACGCGCCGTAGCCCGCTTCCGTAATCAGGTCGCGCGCGGCGGCATCCAGCTCACACAGGCGCACGCCGGGCTTGATGAGCGCCTCGGCAGCCTCATTCGCGCGGCGCACCAGATCGTGCACGGCGGCCTGCTTTTCAGTGGGCTGGCCGCAGAACCAGGTGCGGGTCATGTCGCTGCAATAGCGGCTCTTCACGCAGCCCATGTCAAACAGCACGCAGTCGCCCTCTTTTAACACGGTGTCGTCCGGCTCATGGTGCGGGTCGGCGGCGTTGGCACCAAAGGAGACGATCGTCGTAAAGCTCGGCCCCTCGCAGCCGTGGGCACGGTACTGCGCGTCGATAAACTCGGCGACCTCGCGTTCGGTCATGCCGGCCTTTATATAGTGCTTCGCGGCCTCGTTTACCGCGTCGTTGATGCGGGACGCCTCGCGCATAAGGGCCTGCTCCTCGGCGTCCTTGCAGGCGCGGCAGTCGTCCACGCAGTCGCTGGACAGCACGACCTGCATACCGGGGTGAGTCTCCATCAGCGGGATCAGAAACTTGGCGGGCCACTCCTTGTCAATGCCCAGCGGCTTGCCCGCGTCCACGACCTCGGCGATTTGCGCCACGGGCTTGTCCGTGTCGGTGTGCCAGACGGTCCTGCACGGCGGCTCGGGCACATTGAACAGCCTGTTCAAAAACAGTACCGGCTCACCCTCGGTGGGCAGGTAGAGCGCCAGCAGACGCTCATAGGGCTCCACGGCGACGCCGGTCAGATACCACACGCTCTTGGGGTCGCAGACGATCATCTGCGTCAGTCCCTGCGCGCGCAGGGCAGCACGGACGCGGTCCATGCGTTCAATTTTCAACATACAAATGCCTTCTTTCCCATTATTCAGTTTTCCGCGGGCTTCATTGCACTTTTGCGGTACTGCTGGGGGCTTTGGCCCACCATGGCGGTAAAGCGGGTCGAGAAGTTGCTCTCATCCCCAAAGCCGACCTGATGCGCGATCTCGCAGACGGAGAAATCCGTCAGCACCAGCAGCTCCTTGGCGCGTGTGATCCGCGTGGACAGCAAAAAATTGTAGGGCGTCGTGCCCATGTACTGGCGGAACAGCCGCAGGAACCAGCTCTTGCTCACCGGCGTCTGGGCCAGCAGGCTGTCCAGCGACAGCGGCTCGGCATAGTGCTGGCGGATGTACTCGGCGGCCTGTTCGATCAAGGTGCGATTGGAGCGGCTCTCGTCCCCGGCCAGCAGCTGGCGGGCCATCAGGGCCAGCATCCGGTGCAGGGCCAGGCAGATCTCGATCTGTGCGGCAGCGCCGTGCTCCCACTCGGCGGCCAGTGACTCAAACAGCGGCTGCATTTCCAGCCGACTGACCGTAACGGGGGACAGCCGCCCCTGCGGCTGCAGTACCTCGGCCAGATTGGCGACGCCCGCGCCGTCCAGATGCGCCCAGTAGTGGTGCCAGTGGTCCTGCCCGGGGGCAGTACAGTAGCTTTGGGGGGTGCGGCAGTTCAACAGCAGGGCGCTGCCGGCGGGCAGCTCCACGCGCTGGTCGTTCTGCTCGATCAGACCGGAGCCGGACAGTGTATAAAACAGCAGATAGCTTTCCTTGTCGGTGCGGGCTGTGGCAAAATGGGCGCGGCCATAAAAGTTGCCGGCCTCGGTGCAGTAAAACGGCTGTGCCAGCGCCGCCGCGCCGGGGGTGGCGCGCAGCCAGGTGCTGCGTTCCTCCACGTCCATATTATAGGTCAGCATAGTGGCGGTCCCTCCCTTACTTATATGAACATGATAGAAACAAACCGCGCGTTTGTCAATAAAAAATAGAAAAAGCCTTCCCTATAAAAGAAAAGCGGGCAGGGGAGCGGCGGCACGCCCCGCGGCGTGTGCAAGAACAGGAAACCGTTCAGCCGGATGAGGGGGAAATACCGCGGGTGACCCCGCCCGCCTTGACAACGCCGCCCTTTTGTCCTATACTGATACACAGGTTAAACCTTGGTTTAAGTCATAGGAGGAAAACACATGGCCTATACAGTGGGGGAGATGGCGCGGCGGCTGGGCGTGCCCGCATCGACGATCCGCTATTACGATAAGGAAGGGCTGCTGCCCTTCGTCGGGCGCTCGTCCGGCGGCATCCGCGTTTTTACGGAGAAGGACTTCGAGTGGCTGCGCATCATCGAGTGCCTGAAAAAAACCGGCATGTCCCTCAAGGACATCCGCGAATACATCGAGCTGGCCATGCAGGGCGATGAGACCATTGCCCGGCGGCTGGAGCTGTTCCGCAAGCAGCGCACCGTGCTCGAGGCCCGCATGGCTGAATTGCAGCAGACGATGGACACCCTGGACTACAAATGCTGGTTCTATGAGACCGCCGCCGCCCGCGGCAGCACCGAGGGCATCAGCGACCTGCCCGACGAGGCTCTGCCCGAGGCCCTGCGCCCCGTGCGGGAGCGTCTGCGCGCCGCCGCGGAGGCGGAGACAGAAGAAGTATGACCCCAAAACGCCGCCCCTGCAAAAAGGTCGGCGTTTTTTTGCGCCACAGGTGTGCCGACTATAACAACCCACCCCGCAAAAATCCTGCCGCCACCGCTATATCTGGTGCTGCAGCGTACAATCTGCCACCAGACAAAACGGAAAATCTCAAAAAATCCTGCCGCGAAGTGTTAAACACAGCACAATTCCCGTAAAGATGCAAAAAATACGGAAAATATCTGCGTGAAACTTTCCATTGACACCCCGCGCGCCCTGTGGCAGAATGACGGTAAGAACCTGATTGTGTAAAGGAGAGATCCCTATGACCCCTGAACTTCGCTGGCTGAGTGACCCCACCGTCTTTGCTGTGAACCGGCTGGACGCACACTCTGACCATCTCTGCTGCCGCACCTTGGACGAGGCCGAAAGCGGCCTGACATCGCTGCGCCAGTCACTGGACGGCGCATGGCGCTTTGCGTGGAGCGCCAACCCTGCCGCCCGCCCGGCGGATTTCTGGCAGCCGGACGCCGACCTGTCCGGCTTCGGTACCATCCGCGTGCCCGGGCACATCGAGCTGCAGGGCTACGGTCAGCTGCAGTACACCAACACCCTCTACCCGTGGGATGGCCGCAGCTGCCTGCGCCCGCCGCAGGTCGATTGGAACGATGACCCTGTGGGCAGCTATGTCAAAGAGTTTGATCTGGACGAGTCCCTGCGCGGCCAGCGCATCTGCGTCAGCTTTCAGGGCGTGGAGCAGGCCATGTACCTGTGGTGCAACGGCCAGTTCGTCGGCTATGCCGAGGATAGCTTCACCCCGTCTGAATTTGACCTGACACCGTATATTCGGGACGAGAACAACCGCCTCTGCGTCGAGGTCTACAAGCGCAGCAGCGCCGCCTGGATCGAGGATCAGGACTTCTTCCGCTTCTCGGGCATCTTCCGCTCGGTCTACCTGTACGCAAAGCCCAAGGTCCACATCAACGACATCTGGCTCAAGGCCGACCTTGCCGCCGACAACACCACCGGCCTGCTGACGCCCCTCGTCAAGCTGGACGGCGAGACCGACGGCGCGTCGGTTGCCCTCGTCGTGACCGACCCCGAGGGCTACGCCGTCTACGAAGGCCCCGCCGCGGGCGATACGATCGAGATCGAGGGCATCCAGCCGTGGAGCCATGCAGCGCCGGTGCTCTACCACGCCGTACTGACCCTGCGCGATGCCGACGGCGTTTTGCAGGAGGTCGTGCCCTACGACATCGGCTTCCGCCGCTTTGAGATGATAAACGGCGTCATGTGCCTGAACGGGGAACGTGTCGTGTTCAACGGCGTCAACCGCCACGAGTGGAACGCCGACAGGGGCCGCGCCATCGGCGCCGACGACATGCACGCCGCCATGGCCGTGTTCAAAAAGAACAACATCAACGCCGTGCGCACCTGCCACTACCCCGACCAGAGCCTGTGGTATGACCTGTGTGACCGGAACGGTATCTACATGATCGACGAGACGAACCTTGAAAGCCACGGCAGCTGGCAGAAGCTCGGCGCGGTGGAGCCGAGCTGGAACGTGCCCGGCAGCCTGCCCGAGTGGAAGGACTGCGTCGTGGACCGCGCCCGCAGCATGTTTGAACGCGACAAGAACCACGCCGCCGTCCTGATCTGGTCCTGCGGCAATGAGAGCTACGCGGGCGAGGATATTCTCGCCATGTCGCAGTTCTTCCACGACCACGACCCGGGACGCCTCGTGCATTATGAGGGTGTGTTCCACTGCCGCGCGTTCGACGCCATCAGCGACATGGAAAGCCGGATGTACGCCAAGCCGTGGGAGATCCGCGAGTATCTCGAATCCCACCCGAAGAAGCCCTTCATTCTCTGCGAGTATATGCACGATATGGGCAACTCGCTGGGCGGCATGGAGAGCTATGTGCGCTTGGCCGACGAGTTCGAACAGTACCAGGGCGGCTTCATCTGGGACTACATGGACCAGGCGCTCCGGCACACCGACGCGCTTGGCCGCAGCGTGCTGGGCTACGGCGGCGACTTTGCGGACCGCAACACCGATTACAACTTCAGCGGCAACGGCATTGTCTACGCCGACGGTGCCGAGAAGCCCGCCATGCAGGACGTGCGCTACTGGTACGACACCCCCGCCCGCCGCGCCGCCCACGATGCCCGCAACGCCGCAGCCGCCGCCCGGGCGGACCGCGACGCGGCCAAAGCACAGGCCGCCCGCAAGCCCGGCACGTTGACCGTGACCGAGGGCGACGGCAACCTCGGCGTCAGAGGCGACGGGTTTGAAATTCTCTTTTCCGCGGGCGAGGCCGGGCCGTCGTCGCTGACTGTCAACGGCAGCGAGTGGCTCTGGCGCGCCCCGCGCCCGGCGTTCTGGCGCGCCGCCACCGACAATGACCGCGGCTGCGGCTTCCCGCAGAAAGCTGCGGCCTGGCTGGCGGCGGATGTCTACCTGCAGAACCTCGGCTTTGTGGTCTTGCGGAAATCCGCCGACGGTGTGCAGGTGCGCTATACCTACGGCGTGCCCACCGTGCCCGGCGCTAAGGCCGAGCTGACCTACACCGTGGAGCCGCAGGGCACGCTGCTGGTCGAGGCCGTCTATCATGGCGTGCCCGGTGCACCGGAGCTGCCCTGCTTCGGCGTAAAATTCCAGACGTTTGCCCCCGTGGCCCGCACGCTCTGGACCGGCCTTTCGGGCGAGACCTACCCGGATCGCTGCAAGGGCGGCGTCTTTGGCTGCTATGAGGAGTTGCCGCACATTGAGCCGGCCCTCGTCCCGCAGGACTGCGGCCTGCATGTGGGCACCCGTCAGTTCACGCTGGAGCAGCACAACGCCTGCGGTCAGACGGCGGCTGCGCTGACGATTGAACAGGCCGACGCGCCGTTTGCCTTCAGCGCACTGCCCAACACTGCGCAGGAGATCGAGGCCGCCCAGCACATCACCGAGCTGCCCGCCACGGGCCGCACGAGCGTGACGATCCTGGGCGCAGCCCGCGGCGTCGGCGGCATCGACAGCTGGGGCACCGATGTGGAGGAGCCTTACCGCGTCAGCGGGGAAGGGGAGCACCGCGTCGCGTTCCGCATCGTGTTGTAAATACCCTAAAGGCAACACCGCCTGCGCTGCACCTGCCCATAAAAACATAAGCCGCTCGTGTCAGCCTGACACGGGCGGCTTTGCTGTCTTATGCGCGTTTAATCCAGACGGAACACCTGCTCCAGCTTGGGCTGGGCGCCGGTCACGGGGTCCATTTCCAGCTCCAGAATGTCCTTCATGTAGTCGTTCCAGCGGTCCACAACGGGGCTTTCGGCCTGTACCTTCTCGGCGTAGGCAATGCCCTTCGCGCACTCATAGTAGCCGAACAGCTCGTCGTTACAGTAGAAGATGCTGTAGTTGCAGATGCCCGCAGCCTTCAGCACCTCGACCATCTCGGGCCAGATCTCCGCGTGGCGGCGCTGATATTCCGCTTTGCAGCCGGGCTTGATGCGGCCCTTCCATGCTATATGCTCCATTGGTATGCACCTCACAGGATGATTTTCAGACCGTCAAAAAATTGCATTCTTGCCTTCTTGCTTATGTAGTGGCGACCATGGGGCGCCCGTCAACTTACCGCAGCAACGCATTTTTCGACAGCCCGGATTTTGTCTTTATTGTACGGCGCGCAGCGGCGGTTTGCAACGTGGAATAGTACAGATTTCTTTGGGAAAATTCCACTTGCCGCGCCCGGTGCACAGCCCGTCACATCAGCGGGCTGAACAGCCGCAGCACGCAGTCCCAGCCGCGCACGGCCAGGCTGCGGGTGTCGGCGTACTCCTGCGTGACTTCGCGGCAGACGGGGAACAGCGCGTCAAAATCGCGGCGCACATCGGCCACGGCGCTGCAGCCGCAGAACCAGCAGGCGTTCTCAAAGTGCAGGTACAGGCTGCGGAAGTCAAAATTGATCGTACCCACAACGGCTTCTGTGCCGTCGGCTACGCATTGCTTCGCGTGGATGAACCCGGGCGCGTACTCATAAATGCGCACGCCGCTCTTGGCAAGGCTGGCGTAATAGCTGCGCGTGACCGAGAAGATCAGCTTTTTGTCCGGGATGCCCGGCGTGATGATCCGCACATCAACGCCGCTGGACGCGGCCAGCCGCAGTGTGCGCTGCATCTCGTCACTTAAAATAAGGTAGGGCGTTGTAATGTAGACGTAGTCCTTCGCACTGCGGATCATGTTCAGGTAGACGTTCTCGCCGGTGGCCTCGTCGTCCAGCGGATTGTCCGCGTAGGGCAGCACCACGGCATTCTCCCGCGCGGTGTAGGGCACATCGGGCAGATAGCGCTCGACCTCGGGGGCGGCCTTCTGCGTTGCGCCCCACAGCTCTAAGAAAATCAGCGTCAGGCCGCGCACGGCGTCGCCCTCCAGCCGGATGCCGCTGTCCTTCCACTGGCCGTAAGGGTGGGTGCGGTTGAAGTACTCCTCCGCCAGATTGTAGCCGCCGGTAAAGCCGACGCGCCCGTCCACAACGGTGATTTTGCGGTGGTCGCGATTGTTCATAAAGACGTTCAAAATCGGGATGACCGGGTTGAACCGGCGGCACTGGATGCCGCGCCCCGCCAGCTTTTTGACAAATTTGCTGTTGATAAACCCGATGCTGCCCACGTCGTCGTAAAATACGCGCACCTCCACGCCGTGGGCGGCGCGCTCGGCCAGAATATCCTCCAGCTCCTGCCAGGCGGAGGCGTCCTCAATGGCGTGGTATTCCATGAAAATAAACTTTTCCGCGCTGCGCAGGGCTGTTTTCTGGGCCTCCAGCGCCTCGCAGGTGTCGCCGTAGAACGTCACATCGGTGTTGTCATAGGCGGGGTAGCCCGCGCGGTCCTGCAAATAGCGGGCGTGGTTGCGGGTGATGCGGTCCGGGTAGGGCAGGGCGCGGCGCTGCTGCAAAATGGGTGCGTGATACCGGCGCAGCAACGTCATATTTTCGCCAAAGCGGCGGCGCATGACGCTGACGGCCCCGCTGCGGCCAAACAGCAGATAGATGGTCAGACCGAAGATGGGAAACAGCAAAATCAGAATGATCCACGAAATTTTATACGCAGAGTTGATATGCAGCCCGTATATACGCAGCGTAATCAAAAATGTCAGTACCGACGTGCATACCTGAATGGCGGTGGAGTAGTCGTTCAGCTTGAGGGCAAGCCAGAAGATCCATAAAACCTGCAAAAGTACGCCGATGCCCGCCAGCAGCATCCGGCTGACGCTGTTGGGGATGGCCTCGCGTTTTTCCTCGGTGGTGTTTTTCATGTGTGGCCCCTTTTGTGCCGGGTGCGGCCCGGCTGTATTGATTTTTATCCAGTATAGCACAAAATCTTGCAGTATACCACACTTTTGCACCGGAATTTGCGGTGTTTTCACAAAAGAGCGCCCCTGCAGCCGGGCAGGGGAGAGAGAACACGGAAAAATGCAAAATAGCACAAAAATTGCCCGCCTGTAAAATTGGCCTGTATACGCTGAAATCCATACGCGATGCGCCCCGCCGCCCACACTTGCAGAGACAGCGCAGATAAAATGAACGCAATATATGTGCGGTTTCAATTGCGGCAGTTTTTACTGCGGCTTTTGGCGCGACGGCACAGCTGATTTTTAAAAATGACGGTAATATGTATAGAATTTTGCGCGGCGGGAGAGGTGCAGCCACGGCAAGGCGGTTGGAATACAACAGGCAAAACGGTGGGAAATCGAAAATAGAAGCAAAAAAATGTTTTTTGCTGTTTTTACATAAGGCTGTTGAAATTTGGCAGATTATGTGATATTATATTTTCACAAATGAGGACGCACGATGTCCTTACTGAATTTATTGGAGGAATTTATCATGTTCGAGAAAATGTGCAAAATGAAGAACAAGAAGGGCTTCACCCTGGTTGAGCTCATCGTTGTTCTGGTCATCCTGGCCATCCTGGCCGCCCTGCTGGTTCCGGCCCTGACAGGCTACATCGACAAGGCAAACTACGAGAAGGTTGTCGCTACTACCCGCAGTGTTGTCATGGCTGCTCAAACTGAGTATTCTGAGGCATACGGCAAGGGCACCGCAGTTGCTTTGGCTGATACCGCTGAAGCAAATACGACTGATATTGGTAAAGCTGCTTGCAAGCTGGCAGAGATTACTGATAGCGCTAATGAGTATATTAACGACATCAAGAGCGTTAAGCTCACTGGTACTGCAACTGACGGTGTTATAACCAAAGTTGAAGTTAAGCAGGGTAAGTATATTTGCGTTTATGAGAAGAACGGCCTGACCGATGCGGCCAGTTATGATTATACTTCTGGTAACTATGGTGTTAAAGCTGCTTCTTAAATCATTTTCTTGATTTTATCCCACCGCCACCCGGCGGTGGGATTTTTTGTGTTTTTGTTGGGGTTTCACTCAATTCCATTTCTACTGCGGACACTCCCACGGGCGGATATGGAATCCGCCCCTACGGTCTGCCAATCCCGTTGCATTCTGCCTGCCGCCAACTTCGGCGGGGTGGGGGCACCCCGCCCTACATCCTACCGAAAAAGGGGAACGTAGGGCGGCCAGCCCTCTGGCCGCCGTGCCCGCTTGCGGTCACAGTAAACCTTCCGTGCAATCCCCCCACCCTCACCCCGCAGACAAAAGCCTCCCTTTGACAAGGGAGGCCGGACTGTCGAAAAATTGCATCCCTGCCTTATTGCGTGTGTAGGGGCGACCATGGGTCGCCCGTCAGCTTACCGCCGCAACGCAATTTCCGGGACAGTTTTCATACAAGGCAAACGGGCACGGGCGAGCAATGCTCGCCCCTACAAGAGCGTTTCGACACGCTGCTCCAACCTTAAACTTCACTTCAAATTTCACTCTTGCAAAATCCGGCAAAGTGTGCTACAATCTCATAGCATACCGTTTTAGTGGGAAATATTCCCGCAACCCCAACCAAAAAAAGGAGAGTTCCGCCCCATGTCCGAACGCCTGTGGGGAATCCTTGTGGATTCCTTTGGTAAAATATTGCTGCCCGGCCTGACCGTCACCATCCCGCTGACCGCCATCTCGTTCACGCTGGCGCTTATCATCGCGGTGGCGGTGGCGCTGGTGCAGTTTGCCCATGTGCCCGTTTTGCAGCGGCTGGCCCGGTTTTATATCTGGGTCATCCGCGGCACGCCCGTGCTGGTGCAGCTGTTCGTTGTGTTCTACGGCCTGCCCGGCGTCGGCATCTTGATTGAGCCGTTCCCCGCGGCGGTGCTCGTCTTTTCCATCAACGAGGGCGCGTACTGCGCCGAGACCATCCGCGCCGCGCTGGAATCCGTGCCCAAAGGCCAGATGGAGGCGGGGCAGTGCGTCGGCATGAGCTACTTACAGATCATCCGCCGCATCATCCTGCCGCAGGCACTGCGCACGGCCTTCCCCACGCTGGCCAGTACGCTGATCGCCATGGTCAAGGATACCTCGCTGGCCGCGAACATCACCGTGACCGAAATGTTCATGACGACCCAGCGCATTGTGGCCCGCACCTATGAGCCGCTGGCCCTCTACATTGAGGTCGGTCTGGTTTACCTGCTGTTCTGCACCGTGCTGACCCGCCTGCAGGCCGTCGGCGAGCGGTACCTTAACAGCAAGGGCGCGCAAAGGAGCTGAACTATGCTGCAAATCAGAAATCTGCGCAAGTCCTTTGGCGATTTGCAGGTGCTCAAGAGCATCGATCTGGACGTGAACAAGGGCGACGTCGTCGCCATTTTAGGCCCCAGCGGCAGCGGAAAAACAACGATGCTGCGCTGCCTGAACTTTTTGGAAAAGTCCGACGGCGGCACGATGCTGTTTGACGACCAGCGCGTAGACCTGGCCCGCGTCACCCACGCCGAGGCCAACGCCCTGCGCCGCCGCACGGGATTTGTCTTTCAAAGCTATAACCTGTTTGCCAACAAGACCGCGCTGCAAAACGTGACCGAGGGGCTTATCATCGCGCGCAAAATGCCGCGCCGCCGGGCCGAAGAGATCGCCCGCGCCGCGCTGGTCAAGGTCGGCATGGATGACCGCGCCGACTACTACCCCAGCCAGCTTTCCGGCGGGCAGCAGCAGCGCGTGGCGATTGCCCGCGCCATGGCCGCCGACCCGGAGATCATCTATTTCGACGAGCCTACGTCCGCTTTGGACCCCGAGCTGACCGGCGAGGTGCTGGCCGTCATGCGCAGCCTGGCCGGGGAAGGCCGCACAATGCTGGTCGTGACCCACGAGATGGATTTCGCCCGCCATGCGGCCAACCGCGTGGTGTTCATGGAGCAGGGCGTCATTGTGGAGCAGAACACCGCCGAGGCGTTCTTCAACGACCCGCAGCAGCCCCGCACCAAAGAATTTTTGCAGACCTATAAGCAAAGGAGCCTATTGTAATGAAGAACCTGACCAAGCTGACCGCCCTGACCCTGACCGCCGCGCTGGCCTTGACCGCCTGCGGCAGCAGCGCCGCAGCCACCGCGCCCGCAGAGGAATCCGCCGCCGGGAGCACCGCCGAGGCCGCGTCCGGCGACCTGTTGAGCGAGATCCAGGCCAAGGGTACCATCACGGTTGCGATGGAGGGCACATGGGCACCCTGGACCTACCACGATGAAAACGACAACCTCGTCGGCTACGACGTTGAGGTCGCCACCGAGATCGCGAAGAAGCTGGGCGTTGAGCCGCAGTTTGTCGAGGGCGAGTGGGACGGCCTGCTGGCCGGTCTGGACGCGGGCCGCTATGACATCATGGTCAACGGCGTGGACATCACCCCCGAACGCGCCGAAAAATACGACTTCTCGACGCCCTACGCCTTCAACCGCACCGCCGTCATCACCAAGGCCGACGATGACAGCATCAACACGCTGGAGGACCTGAAGGGCAAAAAGACCGCAAACACGATCTCCAGCACCTACGCCGAGCTGGCCGAGCAGTACGGCGCGACGGTGACGGGCGTTGACGACCTGAACCAGACGTTTGAGCTGCTGTTGAGCGGGCGCATCGACGCGACGCTGAACGCCGAGATGACCTTCTACGATTACACGAAGGAGCACCCCGACGCGAATGTGAAGATCGCCGTGCTGACCGACGATGCGAATCAGATCGCCATCCCGATGCGCAAGGGCGACGAGACTGCCGCTCTGCGCACGGCCATTGATGCCGCCATTGACGAGCTGCGCGCCGATGGCACGCTGAAGGCATTGAGCGAAAAATACTTTGGCCGCGATATTTCTACGGAAGAATAACCTTTGTAAAAAATATAGAAGGGGCTGCTGCACACGCAACAGCCCCTTTTGTTTTTGGGGAAATTATACCTTGCGAAGGATGCCGTCGGTCAATTCGACGTTGTCGCCTTCCTCCATTCCGCCGCGGCGCAGCGCTTCGTCGGGGTAGGGGAGCACGCGCCGTGTGCCGTCAGCACCTTCCAGCACTACGTCAACCAGAATCGGCTGGTCGGCGGGCGGCTCCTCGCAGCCGTACATCTGTTCCTCAATGCGGAAAATTTTGTATTTCATGCGGCTTCACGCTCTTTCCGGGGCGGTGGGGCCTGTCTCCACGGCCTCGATTTCTTTGATCAACATCTCATGGCCCTGCAAAAGATGGGTGCGCGGGCTCTGGCAGTGGGGGCAGGTGCGGCCAAACTGCACGGTGGGGTACTGTTGGCCGCAGTCCTCGCACACGGTCACGGCGGGGATGGTCTCCACGGTCAGCACCGCGCCGGGCAAAAGCTCCGATTTCGCCGCCGCCCACTTCCAGCAGTCCTGCAGGTAGCTCTCCACCACGCCGGAGACCTCGCCCAGCTGCAGCGTCACGCGCCGGATGCGCGTCACATCGTTCTGCCGGGCCACGTCCTCCACCGTGCGGATGATGTGGAATACAATGCCAAGCTCGTGCATTACTTCTCCTTCTTGGCAAAGCGGATCTTGATCTCGCGCTTCGCCATGTAGGGCAGAATGGCCTTGAACTTGTCCTCGCTCCTGACCATCTTGCTGCACTCGGGCAGGTCGCGGTGCAGACGGATGGCATCAAACGCGCACTTTGTCGTGCAGACGCCGCAGCCAATGCACTTGTTCGGGTCCACAACGCTGGCACCGCAGCCCAGACAGCGCGCTGTCTCGATTTTGACCTGATCCTCGGTCAGCGTCAGGTGCGCGTCGCGGAAGGAACGGTGCGCGTCAATGCCCGCATCCAGCGCGGCGGACTGGCGCGGTGCGCGGTCATACTCGCCCAGCGCCAGATTCGACTTGTCCAGCTCGTGGAAGTCGCGGCGGTTGCGGCCAATCGTCAGGCTTGTGTTGGGCTGCACAAAGCGGTGGATGGAAATTGCCCCCTGCTTGCCCGCAGCAATCGCGTCAATGGCAAACCGCGGCCCGGTGCAGACGTCGCCGCCGACGAAAATGTCCGGCTGGGCGGTCTGGTAGGTCAGCGCGTCGGCCACAGCGCCCTGGCCGCGGCCCAGCTGCACGGCCTCGCCGTTGAGCAAATCGCCCCACTCGATGCACTGGCCGATGCTTAAAACAACGTTGTCGCACGGCAGGGTGATGGTATCGTTTTCATCGTAGGTGGGCGCAAAACGGCCCTCCGCGTTGTAAAGGCCGGTGCACTTTTTCAGCACGACGGCGGTCACATGGCCGTTCTCGGAGAGGAACTCCTTCGGGCCGTAGCCGCAGGTGATTTTGGTGCCCTCCTCCTCGGCCTCGGCAATTTCCTCCGGCGAGGCCGGCATCTTGTCCCGCGGCTCCAGACAGACCATCGTCACGCCGTCGGAACCGCAGCGCAGAGACACACGCGCCGCGTCAATGGCAACGTTGCCGCCGCCGATGACGACGGTCTTTCCGGTCATTTTGCGGCTCTCGTCACCGCCGACGGTGCGCAGCAGGTGGACGGCGGTCTCAATGCCCGCGGCGTCCTCGCCGGGCACACCGGCCCGGCGCCCGCCCTGGCAGCCGATGGCGATATAGAACGCCCGGTAGCCCTGTCGGCGCAGCTCGGCCAGCGTGACGTCTTTGCCGACCTCGACACCGCAGCGGATGTCAACGCCCAGCTCCCGCAGAATGTCGATCTCGGCGTCAATGACGTTTTTCTCGAGCTTGAACGAAGGGATTCCGTAGCGCAGCATGCCGCCGGGACGCTCGTTTTTCTCAAATACGGTGGGCTTGTAGCCCTGCACTGCCAGAAAATAGGCGCAGGACAGACCCGCTGGGCCGCCGCCGATGATGGCGATCTTCTGCGGCCACGGGCCCTGCAGCGACGGCTGGACAACGTCGGGCACGTAGCGGTGCGCGGCGTTCAGGTCCTGCTCGGCAATGAACTTCTTGACGGCGTCGATGGCCACGGCCTGATCCACGGTGCCGCGGGTGCAGGCGTCCTCGCATCGGCGGTTGCAGACGCGCCCGCAGACGGCGGGGAAGGGGTTCTCCTTTTTAATCAGCGCCAGCGCGTCGCGGTAGCGGCCCTGCGCGGCCATTTTCAGATAGCCCTGCACGGCAATGTGCGCGGGGCAGGCCGTCTTGCAGGGGGCCGTGCCGGTGTCATAGCAGTTGATGCGGTTCTTGTCGCGGTAGTCGATGGCCCACTTGTCGGGGCCCCACTTCACGGCGTCGGGCAGCTCCTGCTTCGGGTAGGTGATGGGGCCGTCCTTCGTGCAGAGCTTCTGGCCCAGCTTGACCGCGCCCGCGGGGCAGTACTCCACACAGCGTCCGCAGGCCACGCAGTTCTCCGGCTCGACACGCGCCACGTAGGCCGAGCGGCTCATGTTCGGCGTGTTGAACAGCTGGCTTGTGCGCAGCGCATTGCAGACATTGACGTTGCAGTTGCAGATGGCAAAAATCTTGTTCTCGCCGTCGATGTTCGTGATTTGGTGCACAAAGCCGTTGTCCTCGGCCTTCTGCAGGATCTGCATGACCTCATCGTAGGTCACGTAATGCCCCTTGTTGGTCTCGACGAGGTAGTCGGCCATGTCGCCCACGCCGATGCACCAGTCGTCGGGGTCGTCGCCGCAGCCCTCGCCCATGGCGGCGCGGGACATACGGCAGCTGCACGGACCGGCGGCATACTTGCCGTCGTATTTTTTCAGCCAGTGAGAGATGTGCTCAATGTCGGCGGACCGGTTCTCGGTCTCGATGGCTTTTTCAACCGGGATGACGTGCATACCGATGCCTGCGCCGCCCGGGGGCACCATGGCGGTGATGTGCTCCAGCGGCAGAAACGTCATCCGCTCAAAGAAGGCTGTCACCTCGGGGTGGTCGGCGATCTGCTGCTTGTTCATATTGAAGAACTCTGCGCTGCCGGGCACGAACATCGGCAGGATGTACTGCTTTTCGCGGCGGGGATTCTCCCAGTTGTACTCCAGCAGACCGACGACGGCCATCTGCTGCAAAAGCGGCTCCAGCTCCCCGGCAGGCTTGCCCGTGGCCTTGACCAGCTCGGGCAGGGTCATGGGCTTGCGGACCTTCATTTTTAAGGCAACGTCCGCCATCTCGTCGGTCACGATGGACGCCAAGCCCCAGTATTCGGGGTCATCTTTCGTCAGAATGCCCTTTTTGGCCGGGATGCGATCCGTGATCATCTGGCCCAGCCTGGCAATTTTCTCGCGGTACGGCTCGTCCCTCGGGATCTCGAAGGGCAGCCTGCTCTCATCCAGCGGGAACGCAGTGGGTTTGCTCATGGTGTGCTCCTTTTTTGTGCCGTTGCTCCGTTTTATTTTTTGCGCCTTCCCCTTTGGGGCTGCGCCCGCAGGCGCGTGTCGAAGCGCAACCGCCGCAGGCGGCTCTTAGCGCGAAGACTGAAGGTGGCCCCGCAGGGCCGGATGAGGGGAAGGTGTGCTATTGCTGCCCGTGAACGGGTTGCTGCCGGTAGGTCTGCCCTCATCAGTCACCTTCGGTGACAGCTTCCCCCGCGGGGGAAGCCTTTAGGGTTGCCATGCCCTGACCTGCTCTTTTAGCCAATCGGCCCATTCGTCAATGCCATCGCCCGTCCGGGCGCAGATCGGAATGACCCTTGCGTTCGGGTTGCGCAGGGCCACATACTCGCGGCATTTGTCCATGTCAAAGTCAAAATACGGCAGCACGTCGATCTTGTTGACAAGAACGACGTCGCAGACCTGGAACATCAGCGGATATTTCAGCGGCTTGTCGTGACCCTCGGGGACCGACAAAATCATGGCGTTCTTCACCGCGCCGGTGTCGAACTCGGCAGGGCAGACAAGGTTGCCGACGTTTTCCAGAATCACCAAATCGAGCCCCTCGGTGCCCAGCCCGGCCAGTCCCTGCCGGGTCATCTCGGCGTCCAGATGGCACATGCCGCCGGTGTGCAGCTGAATGGCCTTGGCGCCGGTCTCGGCAATGGCGCGGGCGTCCACGTCGGAGTCGATGTCGGCCTCCATCACGCCGATGCGCAGCTCATTTTGCAGCGCAGCAATCGTGCGGCGCAGTGTCGTGGTTTTGCCGGACCCCGGTGCGCTCATTAAATTCAGCAGAAAGATTTTTTCCTGCTTCAGCTCAGCCCGCAGCGCGGCGGCCTGTTCGTCGTTGGAGGCAAAGATGCTCTGCTTGACCTCGAGAATTTTCACGTTGTCCATGGGGTGCTCCTTATAAATTGGTATACGGTCTCTGCTAACATTTTAACATCGTGTCAAAAAATCCGCAATCGACGAATATGACAAAGAATTGACGAAAGAACGGGCAGGTTGACGAAAAGAGCGCGTAAACTCATTAGCGGCAGATGCCGCGAACGGGCGGCGGGGTGTGGGCACCCCGCCCTACGTATAACGGGGAAAGTGGAACGTAGGGCGGCATGCCCACATGCCGCCGTGGCCGTGTGCGAAAGCAGGGACCTGCCGGTTTGCGGTTAGTCCGGTTTTATAAAATGCTCTACCACCATCCGCTGCGCCTCCGGCGTAAACAGCAGCACTGAATACGGCGTGCCGCGGGCGCTGACCTTGTCCTCGCTGCGCAGACCGGCGTCCACACCGGCAGGGGTCGGCACGTAGTAAAAGCCCTTCGTCGGCAGACGCTCCATGCCGATGAGCCGCTGCGCCAGCAGCCACTCGTCGATCTCCTTGATGGTCGGTGCCTTCACATCCGGGTCACCGGCGGCCTCGATCAGCGCGGCCTTCAGCTCCGCGCCGGTATAGCTGTCCTGATAGTTGAAGCTGCGCGCGTCCTCTGCCGTCAGGTAAAACGCGGGGCGCTCGGCCTTCGGCGGCTTTTTCTTCTTCTCGGACGGCAGCGGCTTTTCCGGCTCCGGTGCGGGCGGGTCCAGGCTCAAAACGGCGTCGGGGTGGTCGGCGCGGTAGGCGTCAATGACCGCAAAGAACGCGGCACCGTACTTTTCATACTTGCGCTCACCCATGCCGTAGATGCCCAGCATATCCTCCGCGCGGCGCGGCGCGCGCAGGCACATATCCACCAGCGACTTGTCACCGAACACGACGTAGGGCGGCAGTCCCTCGCGCTGGGCGGTGTCGAACCGCAGCTGGCGCAGCTGGTTGAACAGCTCCAGTCCGGCGCTCGTCAGCGCGTCCATCGGGCTGCGGCGCTTCGGCTTCGGTGCGCGGGCCTGCTCCGGCTCACGCTGCGGCGGCAGCTTGACCAGCACCTGCCCGCCAGCCTTCAGCGGGGCAATATCCCCGATGTGTAGCACGGCGTACTGGTCGTCGCTCTGCACCAAATATCCATCCTCCAGCAGCTGGGCCAGCAGGCGTTCCAGCGTCTCGCGCGGGGTGTCCTTCATCCGGCCGTAGCTCTTGAAGCGCTCGGCTCCCAGCTCCCGCAGACGCGCACGGTTCGCGCCTTGTAAAGTGCCGAACAAAATCGCTTTGCCGTACCGCCCGTGCAGCTCGGCCACGCAGTTGATCATCCACTTGGCGGCGTCGGTCATATCGACCTCGTCAAAATCGTTGTTGCAGCTGCCGCAGTTGCCGCACGGCGCGGTGGGATGCTCGCCGAAATAGGCCAGAATGTAGTTGCGCAGGCACTCCGTCGTCTGGCAGTAGCGCTCCATCGTCTGCAAGCGCTGCAGGTCGCGCTGGCGCAAAAGGTCGGCCTCCTCGTCGTCCATCTCGGCAAAATCCTTTTTGTCCAGCAGGAATTTGTTGATGATGACGTCCTGCGCCGAAAAAAGCAGCACGCACTGCGACGGCAGCCCGTCACGCCCGGCACGGCCCGCCTCCTGGTAATAATTCTCCATGCTCTGGGGCATGTTGTAGTGCAGCACGAAACGCACGTTGGACTTGTCAATGCCCATGCCAAAGGCGTTCGTCGCCACAATGACCGGCGCGGTGTCGTAGATGAAGTCGTTCTGATTTTTGCGGCGTGCTTCGGCGGACAGGCCCGCGTGGTACTTTGTGGCCGCAAAGCCGTATTCGGTCAGAAGCTCCTGCAGCTTGTCCACATTCTTGCGGGTGGCGCAGTAGATGATGCCGCTCTCGCCTGGGTGGCCGCGCAGATATTGGATGACAAAATCGTCCTTGCGGCGGGTGCGCTCGACCTGAAAGTAGAGGTTGGGCCGGTCAAAGCCGGTCACAAGCACCTTCGGGTCGTGGAGCCGCAGCGTGCAGACAATGTCGTCCTTGACCTCCCGCGTGGCCGTGGCCGTGAACGCCGACACGATGGGGCGGCGGGGCAGACTGTCGATGAAGTCGAGAATCTTTAAGTAGCTCGGGCGGAAATCCTGTCCCCACTGGCTGATGCAGTGCGCCTCATCCACCGTGACCATCGAGATGTCCGCCCCCGCGGCAAAACTGCGGAACACCGGGCTTTCCAGGCGTTCGGGCGCGACGTAGACGAGCTTGTAGCTGCCCTCGGCGGCCAGGTCCAGCGCGCGGGCGATCTGTGTCTCGGTCAGCGACGAGTTGATAAACGCCGCATGGATGCCCGCTGCGTTCAGCCCCTTGACCTGGTCCTGCATCAGTGAGATCAGCGGCGAGATGACGAGCGTCAGCCCCGGCAGCAGCAGGGCAGGGACCTGATAGCAGAGCGACTTGCCCGCGCCGGTTGGCATGATGGCCAGCGCGTCCCGTCCGGCCAGAAGGGCGCTGACGATCTCCTCCTGCCCGGGGCGGAAGGAGTCGTAGCCGAAATATCGTTTTAACGCTTCACGCGGAGTCATGAAGAGCCTCCTGAACTTTTTCTTCCATTATACCACATCCGCACCCCTGCGGCCAGAGAAACGCGCACTTTACACTACGCACCGTCTGCGGTATACTGGTAGCAAACTATAGCAAACTATAAAAACAGGAGCTGTCGCTATGATTCTGGATATTGTTGTGGACGTACAAAAGGACTTTATCACGGGTGCGCTGGCGAACCCTCAGGCACGGGCCAACGTGGCCCACCTGGCCGAGACCGTTAAGGCCCATGCCCGGGCCGGGCACTGGCTGTTTCTGACGCGGGACACCCACCCCGACAACTACCTTGCCACGCGGGAGGGACGCCACCTGCCTGTGGAGCACTGCATCGAGGGCGAGGACGGCTGGAACTTTGCGCCCGAGCTGGAGAACGCGCTGGACGGTACCGAGCCCGAGGTCTGCCACATCGTCAACAAGCCCACCTTCGGCAGCTATATGCTGCCGAGCGAGATCCTCGACGAGCTGATGGCCCACAACAAGGCCGTGGACGACATTGAAAAGATCGTCATCTACGGCTACTGCACCGACATCTGCGTCATCAGTAACGCCATGGTGCTGCGTGCGGCCTTCCCGGAGACGGAAATCGAAATCCTGTCCGACTGCTGCGCCGGGGTCACGCCCCAGTCCCACCAAACGGCGCTGGACGCCATGCGGGCGTGCCAGTTCACAATCGTATAAAGCGTATAAAGGCAAAATTGAAACCGACGCACTCTTGCGTTTCTCACCGCATTGTGTTATACTTTACACCGTAAAACTGAATACGACAGCAGGTGCCTTTTTATGCCGCCGTTCGGCACATGGGAAAGGGTAAAAGAGAAGCGGGTGCAAATCCCGCACGATCTCGTCACTGTGATAAGGGAGCCTGCCGCCAGGGTGCATTTGCATCGGTCACTGGGTTTTGACCCGGGAAGGCGGCGGCAGGCGTTGAGCTTTCAGCCAGGAAACCTGCCTGCTGCCGGGTACGGGGGCGCACCGCCCCAAATCACGAGGAATTGGTTGTACCGCAAAGCACCTGCTTAAAATACGGGGTCTTTTGTGTTGCCATTCTGCACGCAAAGGACCTCGTTTTTTTACGGGGTCAATTTCCGTGTGCCCTGCTGTTCTCTCCCGTACTGTCTCCAGGATTTAAACAAGGAAAGGAAGCAAAAACACATGAGAAGGATCACCTACAGAAAAGCTGCCGCCGTCGCCATGGCCGCAGCACTGTCCGCCGCCCTGCTGGTCGGCTGCGGCAGCACCGCCGCGAGCACTGACAGCGCTGCCGCGAGCACCGTCGCCGCAGAAAGCACCGCAGAAGATGCAGAAAAGACCGCAGACGAGGGAGATGCAGACGAAGTGGCCGCTAAGAACTGCGCCGATTTGATCGACGCCATCTACGTGCAGGAGCGCAGCGCCGACACCGATGCCCAGTGCGAGGCCGCTAAGGCTGCCTGGGATGCCCTGACCGACACCCAGAAGGAGCTGGTCGAGGGTGAGAACGCAGACCCCGACTACTTTGGCCGCGACACCGGCGACGCCGGCAAGGACGACCCGCGCAATGCCGACGACATCGGCGAGAATGAGCTGCTGGTCGTCAGCTTCGGCACCTCCTTCAACGGCAGCCGCGCCGCTGACATCAAGGGCATCGAGGACGCCCTGCAGGCCGCCTACCCGGATTGGAGCGTCCGCCGCGCCTTCACCGCGCAGATCATCATCAACCACGTTCAGGCCCGCGACGGCGAGAAGATCGACAACATGGACCAGGCGCTTGACCGTGCCGTTGCCAACGGCGTCAAGAATCTGGTTGTCCAGCCTACGCACCTGATGCACGGCGCCGAGTACGACGAGATGTGCGAGGCGGTTGAGCAGTACAGGGACAAGTTCGACAGCGTTGCCATTGCCGAACCCCTGCTGGGCGAGGTCGGCGAAGATGCCACCGTCATCAACGCCGACAAGGAGGCCGTAGCCGCCGCCATCACCGCCGAGGCCGTCAAGACCGCCGGGTATGACGACGCCGCTGCCGCCGCTGCGGACGGCACCGCCTTTGTCTTTATGGGCCACGGCACGTCCCACACCGCCAAGGTCAGCTACAGCCAGATGCAGACCGCAATGCAGACGCTGGGCTATGACAACGTCTTTGTCGGCACCGTCGAGGGTGAGCCCGAGGACACCGCCTGCGATGCCGTTATCGAGAAGGTCAAGGAGGCCGGTTACACCAAGGTCATCCTGCGCCCGCTGATGGTCGTCGCCGGTGACCACGCCAACAACGACATGGCCGGTGCCGAGGACGATTCCTGGCTGAGCCAGTTCAACGCTGCCGACTGCTTTGAGAGCGTCGACACCCAGATCGCAGGTCTGGGCGAGATCGGCGACATCCAGCAGCTCTACGTTGACCACGCCGGGGCCGCCATCGATTCCCTGAACGGCTGAGAAAGACCCATTCTGCCCGGAGGGTAAGCTCCGGGCAGTTTTTTGGTTTTTGGGAAAGCACGGCAGGGGCCGGGCATGTCCGGCCTGCGTCCGATGTGATGCCCTGCCACGCCGTAGGAGCGGATTCTATATCCGCCCGCGCTGCCTCCCGCTATTGCCTGATAAATATGTATAGAATGAGGTAAGGAAAGCATGAAAAAGCTCCAACTCGCATCTCTGACTCTCGCTGCCCTGCTGCTGGCGGGCTGCGGTGCGTCCGCAGCGTCCACCGCCGAGAGCACGTCCGAGGCGGTCTCCACGGAAGAAACCGCCCCTGCCGCCACTGCGGCCCCGGCGGAGACCCAGGCCCCCGCTGCTGCGCTGCCGGACGGCGTATACACCGCTAAGTTCAATACCGACAGCAGCATGTTCCACGCCAACGAAGCCGTGGAAGGCATGGGCACGCTGACGGTGGAAAACGGCACGATGACCTTCCACGTCAGTCTGCAGTCCCAGAAGATCGTCAACCTGTATCCGGGCATGGCCGCCGACGCCCCCGCCCACGAGAGCGACTGGCTGCAGCCTACCGTTGACACGGTGACCTACTCCGACGGCACCAGCGACGAAGTATACGGCTTTGACATCCCCGTTGCGGCTGTCGATGCCGATTTCCAGCTGGCCATCCTCGGCACCAAGGGCACCTGGTATGACCATACGGTCAGCATCTCCGATGCCGAGCCTGCGGCAGAGGATGCGGCTGCGGCAGCCGTCGAGATCCCCGCAGACGGCAGCTACACCTGCGCTGTGACCCTGGAGGGCGGCAGCGGACGCGCCACCGTCGAAAGCCCCGCCGTGCTGACCGTGGCCGACGGTATTATGACCGCGACCATCGTCTGGAGCAGCCCGAACTATGACTATATGCTCGTCGACGGCGAAAAGTACCTGCCCGTCAACACCGACGGCAACTCGACATTTGAGATCCCCGTTGCCGCGCTGGATACCGCGCTGGCCGTCACGGCGGACACCGTCGCCATGAGCACCCCGCACGAGATCGACTATACCCTGACCTTTGACAGCGCGACGCTGGCCGCCGCCGAATGAGGCGCGCGGCAGCTTTTGCCCTGCCCGCCCTGCTGCTGGCAGGCTGCGCGGCTGCATCCCAGGCTCCCGCGCAAACGGACGCATTGACGATAGAAAACCGCTATCCGCTGGAATATGCGAAGCAGTTCACGGTGGATGTGTGTGCGGGCGGCTATGACCTCATCACGATTGACGGCAGCCGCTATCTCGTCGTGCCGGAGGGGGCCGCTGCGCCCGCCGATCTGGACGCAGACATCACCGTTTTGCAGCAGCCTATCCAAAATATCTACCTTGTGTCGTCGTCCGCGATGGACCCCATCATCAGCATTGGCGGGCTGGGGGCTGTGGCACTGTCCGGCACGCAGGCCGAAAACTGGTACCTCGACGCGGCCCGCACCGCCATGGAGCAGGGCGAGATCGCCTACGCGGGCAAGTACAGCGCGCCCGATTACGAGACGATCCTGTCCGCTGACTGCGGCCTTGCCATCGAGAACACAATGATCTACCACACGCCCGAGGTGAAGGAGCAGCTCGAAAAATTCGGCGTGCCGGTCCTCGTCGAGCGCTCGAGCTACGAGAGTGACCCGCTGGCCCGGATGGAATGGGTCAAGCTGTACGGCATCCTGCTGGGCAGAACCGAGGAGGCCGAGCGCGTTTTTGACGACGCTGTGCAGCGCATTGCACCGCTGCTGGACGGGGAACCCACCGGTAAGACTGCGGCGTTCTTCTCCATCACCTCAAACAATCTCGCCACGGTGCGCAAGGGCGGCGATTACGTCGCCAAGATGATCGGGCTGGCGGGCGGCAGCTACGTCTTTGCCGACCTGACGGACAGCGGCAACAATCTGGCGACGGTCAATATCTCGCTCGAGGATTTCTACGCCGGAGCGCGTGACGCCGATGTGCTGCTCTACAACAGCACGATTGAGGGCGAGCTGCGCACAATGGATGAGCTGCTCGCCAAATGTCCGATGCTGGCGGACTTCAAGGCCGTGCAAAGCGGCAGCGTCTGGTGTACGTCGCAGAGCCTTTTCCAGCAGAGCATGGAGCTGCCGGAGCTGATCCTGGATATGAACAGGGTGTTCACCGAGGATGACCCTGACGACAGTGAATTGACATTTTTGACGAAGCTGCACTGAAAATTTAACGCGGCGGCAAAAACGGGCGCACAAAACCGTGGCGCATCCGTAGGGGCGGATTCCCTATCCGCCCGCACCATTGCCGCCCGCCGCAAAGGAAACCACGCATGCACATCTCCAAACGCATGACAATTGCATACCTCGCCATGGCGGCGGCCCTGCTGGCGCTGTTTGCGCTCAACCTGTTCTGGGGCAGCATTGCGCTCTCCCCGGCGGACATCGCGGCGGCCCTGCTGGGCCGCCGCACAAACGCGCTGGCGGCTGACATCCTGCTGCAGCTGCGCCTGCCGCGCGCCGTCATGGTCGTGCTGCTGGGGGCGGCGCTCTCGGTGGCCGGGTATCTGCTGCAAACGTTTTTTGCCAACCCGATTGCCGGGCCTTTTGTCATGGGCATTTCCAGCGGGGCCAAGCTGGCTGTGGCGCTGACGATGGTCGTCTTTTTGAACCGCGGTCTGCTCACCGGCTCACTGACGCTGATTCTGGCGGCGTTTGCCGGGGCCATGGCGGCCATGCTGTTTGTGCTGGCCGTGGCGCGCCGCGTGCAGCAGATGAGCATTTTGGTTATCTGCGGCGTCATGATCGGCTACATCTGCTCGGCCGTCACCGATATTGTCGTCGCCTTCGCGCAGGATTCCAACATCGTCAACCTGCACAACTGGTCGATGGGCAGCTTCTCCGGCATGACCTGGGGCAATGTCGCCACGGCGGCGGCCATCGTTCTGCCCTGCCTGGCCGCCGCGTTTTTGCTCTCCAAGCCGATGGCCGCCTACCAGCTGGGCGAAAGCTACGCCGCCAGCGTCGGCGTGCCGGTGCGGGCGTTTTCCATGGTGCTTGTGCTGCTGTCAAGCCTGCTGGCGGCCTGCGTCACGGCATTTGCCGGACCGATCTCCTTCGTCGGCATTGCGGTGCCGCATCTGGTAAAACATACGCTGGGCAGTGCAAAACCGCTTCGGGTGCTGCCGGGCTGCGCACTGGGCGGCGCGGCATTCTGCCTGCTGTGCGACCTGATCGCCCGCAGCCTGTTTGCACCCACCGAGCTGTCCATCAGCTCGGTCACAGCGGTGTTCGGTGCGCCGGTGGTCATCTGGCTGCTTGTGCGCCGCCACAGCGGGGAGGGCACGGTATGAGCTGTTGTGAAACGCAAAATCTCGCCGTCGGCTACGGTGCGCCGCTGCTGCGGGACATTGCCCTGCACGCCGAGCGCGGCAAAATTCTGGCGCTCATCGGTCCGAACGGCGCGGGCAAATCCACTCTTTTAAAAACGCTGGCCGGGCAGCTGGCGGCGCAGGGCGGCGCGGTGCTGCTGGACGGGCAAGACCTGACGGCCTACACCCCCAACGCCCGGGCGCGCAAGCTGGCGCTGATGCTGCCCCACACGGCCCGCACCGAGCTGACGTCCTGCTTTGAGGTCGCCGCCGCCGGGCGCTACCCCTACACAGGGCGGCTGGGCATTTTGTCCGATGCCGACAGGCAGCAGGTGCATGACGCCCTGTGCCTTGTCCGGGCGGAGGAGCTGGAGGACCGCGATTTTGCCAGGATCAGCGACGGCCAGCGCCAGCGCGTGCTGCTGGCCCGCGCGGTCTGCCAGCAGCCGGAGATTTTGCTTCTGGACGAGCCAACGTCGTTTCTGGACGTGAAGGGCAAGGCGGAGCTCATGGACATCCTCCAAGTGCTGGCACATGAGAGGAATGTGGCCGTCATCGTGACGCTGCATGAGCTGGAGCTGGCCCAAAGGCTGGCCGACGCCGTTGTCTGCGTTGCGCCGTCAGGCGTGTCCGCTGTGCTGGCACCGCAGGACGCCTTTGCACAGGACAATATCTGTGCGCTGTTTGGACTGAGCACCGACCAATACGCGGTGCTGTTTGCCGGGAGCGGCGCAAAGCCGAAGCCCCAATTTGAGCACTACATCCGCAGCGGGCAGCGTTTACTGCGCTGCGGCTACACCACCGGCACCTGTGCGGCGCTGGGGGCGGCGGGCGCGGCGCGGCTGCTGCTGACCGGCCACGCGCCGGAAAGCGTTGGTCTGCGCACGCCCAAGGGCATCGTCGTGGAGGTCGCACCGCAGTTCTGCCGCCTGACGGCAGACGGGGCCGCGTGCGCCATCGTCAAGGACGGCGGCGACGACATCGACGCCACAACGGGTCTGCCGGTCATTGCCGCGGTCACACTGCTGCCCGACGCGCCGCGCACCGTTACGATTGACGGCGGGGCGGGGGTGGGCCGTGTGACAAAGCCCGGCCTCGACCAGCCCGTCGGCGCGGCAGCCATCAACCGTGTGCCGCGGCAGATGATAACCGAGGCGCTTTTGCGGGAGGCGGACGCCGTCGGCTACGGCGGCGGGTTCGCGGTGGTCATCTCCATCGAAGGCGGCGAGGCTGCGGCCAAGCGCACCTTCAACCCGCATCTGGGGGTCGAGGGCGGCCTGTCGGTGCTGGGCACCAGCGGCATTGTGGAGCCGATGAGCCAGCAGGCGCTTCTGGATACGCTGCAAATCGAAATCCACCAGGCAGCGTTGAAAAGCCGCCGCCTGATTTTAGCCCCCGGCAACTACGGGCTGGACTACCTGGCCGCCAACTACCCCGCGCTGCACGAGATCCCTGTCGTAAAAATCTCAAATTTTATCGGCGAGGCGCTGGATATGGCAGCGGCGGAGCACTTTGCACAAGTGCTGCTCGTCGGGCATGTGGGCAAGCTCGTCAAGCTGGCGGGCGGCATCATGAACACCCACTCCCGCTGTGCCGACTGCCGCACTGAGCTGTTCTGCGCCCATGCGGCGCTCTGCGGCGCGGACGCGGCGACCTGCCGCGCCCTGATGGACGCCGCCACGACAGACGCCTGTCTGGACATTCTGGACGCCGCGCAGCTGCGGGAGCCGGTCATGGCCAGCCTGCTCACCGCGATCCAGACGCATCTGGACCGCCGCGCGGCGGGGGCGTTCAAGGTCGGCGCGGTGCTGTTCTCAAACCGGAACGGCCCGCTGGGGCAGACAAAAACTGCCGATACACTGTTGAAATTGTGGAAGGAAGCCTGACATGGTACATTTTGTGGGGGCCGGTCCCGGCGCACCGGACCTGATTACCCGGCGCGGCGCGGCCCTGCTGCAAACGGCGGACTGCATCATCTACGCGGGCAGCCTGGTCAACCCGGCGCTGCTGGGGCTGGCGGGGCCGGACTGCGCCATCTGTAACAGCGCCGAGATGACGCTGGAGCAGGTGCTTGCCGTCATGAAAGAAAACGAAGCAGCGCACAAAACCACCGTGCGCCTGCACACGGGCGACCCCTGCCTGTACGGCGCGATCCGGGAACAGATGGACGCGCTGGACGCCATGGGCATCGCCTACGACGATACGCCCGGCGTGTCGAGCTTCTGCGGTGCGGCGGCGGCGCTGAACGCCGAGTACACGCTGCCCGGCGTCAGCCAGACCGTCATCATCACCCGCATGGAGGGCCGTACCCCTGTGCCCGAAGGTGAGCGGCTGGCCGCGCTGGCCGCCCACGGGGCGACGATGGTCATTTTCCTCTCCATTGGCCTGATCGACAGGGTGCAGGACGCGCTTCTGCAGGGCGCGTACACCGCCGCGACCCCTGCCGCCGTTGTCTACAAGGCAACGTGGCCGGAACAGAAAATTGTACATTGCACCGTCGGAACGCTGGCTGAAAGCACCCGCGCGGCGGGCATCACCAAGACGGCGCTCATTGTCGTCGGGGATTTTTTGGCCGCACAGTATGACCGCAGCAAGCTGTACGACCCGGCGTTCACAACGGAGTTCCGCAGGGGGACGGACCGATGACCTGCGCGTACATTGCGTTCACGGCGCGGGGACTGGCGCTGGCGCAGCAGCTGGCGGCAGCCTGCCCCGGCAGCGTGGCCCGCGGCGGTGCGGACGGCGTCCGCCTGACCGATTGGACCGCTGCGCAGTTTGCACAAAGCGACGCACTGATTTTTGTAGGAGCTGCCGGGATCGCGGTGCGGGCCATCGCGCCACACTGCCGCAGCAAGGCTGCAGACCCCGCCGTCGTTGTGCTGGATGAGGGTGGGCAGTTCGCCATTCCGCTGCTGTCGGGGCATCTGGGCGGCGCAAACGAGCTGGCGCAGCGGCTGGCGGCGGTCTGCCATGCCGTGCCGGTCATCACGACGGCCACCGACGGACGCGGCGTTTTTGCCGTGGACGAGTGGGCCAAGCGCCAGAACTGCGCCGTGGCCGAGCCGGAGCGCATCCGCTACGTGAGCGGGGCACTGCTGGCCGGGCAGAGCGTTTGCTATGCCGCCGACTGGGCTGTTTCCGGCACGCCGCCAGCGGGTGTGGAGCCTGCCGCCGCCGCTGACCGCGCAGATTTTGCGCTGACGCTGACCCCGACGGGTGAGGCGCTGCACCTGATCCCCCGCATTGCGGTGTTAGGTGTCGGCTGCAAGCGCAGCACGACGGCGGAAAAGTTGGAAACAGCCTTTGCGGCCTTCTGCGCGGAGCATCATTTTGCCCCGCAGGGCATTGTCCGCGCAGCCAGCATTGACTTGAAAAAGGATGAGCCGGGTCTGGCAGCGTTCTGCCGGGCGCACGACTGGAAGATGGACTTTTATACCGCCGCTGCCCTGCGCACGGCCAAAGGACGCTTTACGTCCTCCGGCTTTGTGCAGAGCATCACGGGCGTGGACAATGTCTGTGAACGCGCGGCGGTGCTGGCTGCAGACGGGGTGCTGTTCATCCCGAAGTGGGCGCGGGACGGCGTGACCCTTGCCGTGGCGCTGGCCCCCTTTGCCCCGGATTGGAGATGGAAAAATGATGAACCGTAGTCTTGTGTATGTGGTGGGCCTTGGCCCGGGCGGTGCGCAGTATTTGACCGCCCAGGCGCAGACCGCCCTGCAGGCCGCCGATGTGCTGTGCGGCTACACGGTCTACATCGACCTTGTACGCCCGCTTTACCCGGATAAAGAGGTCTACGCTACCGGCATGACGCGGGAGCTTGACCGCTGCCGTTGGGCGCTGGAAACGGCAAAGGGCGGCAAGACGGTGGCGCTCGTCTGCTCCGGTGACGCCGGGGTCTACGGCATGGCCAGCCCGTTGTTGGAGCTGGCGGAGCACTGCCCGGAGGTAGAGGTCGAGATCGTGCCCGGCCTGACCGCCGCTTTGAGCGGGGCCGCGGTGCTGGGTGCGCCGTTGGCACACGATTTTTGCGTGATTTCGCTGTCGGACCGGCTGACGCCGTGGGCCGTCATAGAAAAGCGGCTGGCCTGCGCCGCGGCGGGGGATTTCTGTCTGGCGCTCTACAACCCGTCGTCCAAAGGCCGCGCCGACTACCTGCAAAAGGCCGTTCGCATTCTGCGGGACAACGGCAAGGGCCCGGACACGGTCTGCGGGCTGGTGCGCTGCATTGGCCGGGACGGCCAGACCGCACGGCTGCTGACGCTGGCCGAGCTGGAGGACACCGCCGTGGATATGTTCACAACGGTCTTTGTCGGCAACGCTGCAACGCAGATTTTACATGGCAGAATGGTTACGCCAAGGGGGTATCGCGGCGTATGAATGTGGTGGTTTTCAGCGGTACAACAGAGGGGCGCAGCTTCTCTCGCGCGCTGGCGGCGCTCGGCGCGGCGGTCACGGTCTGTGTGGCGACAGAGCTGGGGGCCGAGGAGCAGGGCTGCGCCGACGGCATCACGGTGCGCACCGGGCGGCTGGACGCCGAAGGAATGACGGTGCTGCTGCGCGGTGCGGCACTCTGCGTTGACGCGACCCACCCGTATGCCGCCGAGGCAACGCGCAATATCCGTGCGGCGGCAGCGGCGGCGGGAGTTGAATATCACCGTCTGCTGCGCCCCGCCAGCCCCCTGCCCACGGGCAGTGTGGTGCTGGCCGATGCCGCCCGGGCCGCCGCGTATCTGGCAGACAGACCGGGGCGCGTCCTGCTGGCGACGGGTGCCAAGGAGCTTCCCGCCTTCGCAGCGCTCGACCCGGCGCGGCTCTACCCGCGCGTTCTGCCGACCCTGGCAGGTATCGCAGCATGCGAGGCAGCGGGCGTTCCGCACCGCAATATCCTTGCGATGCAGGGGCCTTTTACGAAAGAATTAAATGCGGCGCTGCTGCACCAGTTCCATATCGACTATATGGTCACGAAGGACGGCGGCGCGGCGGGCGGCTTTGCCGAAAAGGCCGAGGCCGCCGCCCGGTGCGGCGTGCAGCTCATTGTGCTGCGCCGCCCGGACGACGAGGGCGAGACCGCTGACACAATTTTACAGCGATGCAGGGAGCTTTTTTATGAAGATCACATTGGTGGGCATGGGCAGCGGAGCGCCTGGCAGCCTGACAGCGGCAGGGCTGGAGACGCTGCGCGGAGCGGAGCTGATCATCGGTGCGCGCCGCCTGCTGGAAAACCTGCCCGAGGGCTGCACGGCAAACCGCGCAGCCCTCTATAAAACGGACGAAATTTGCGCATTGCTGCGGCAAACAGATTGCGCGGAGGCCGCGGTGGCTTTCAGCGGCGACACGGGCTTCTACTCCGGCGCGGCGGCGCTCTGCCGCGCATTGGACGACGCGGGTCTGCCGTACACGGTGCTGCCCGGCGTTTCCAGCGTGCAATTATTGGCCGCGGCGCTGGGCCGCCCGTGGCAGGGCTGGCGGCTCGTCTCCGCCCACGGCTGTGCCTGTGACCCGGTGGCCGCCTGCCGCGCAGGCGGGACAACTTTTTTCCTGACCGGCGGCAGCGAGACCCCCGCGACGCTCTGCCAACAGCTGGCGGATGTCGGGCTGGGCGACGCTGCGGCCACGGTGGGGGAGAACCTCGGCACGCCGTCACAGCGGCTTGTGACCGGCACGGCGCAGGAGCTGGCAGCACAGCGCTTTGCACCGCTCAGTGTCCTGCTTGTGGAAAATGTGCCCGCGCCCCTGCGCCGCACGCCCGGCCTGCCCGATGCAGCGTTCATCCGCGGCAAAACGCCGATGACCAAGCAGGAGGTCCGCGCTGCCGCGCTGGCCAAGCTGGCTGTGCGCCCCGCAGATACCCTCTGGGATGTGGGCGCGGGCACCGGCAGCGTCAGTGTGGAGCTGGCGCTGGCCGCCCCTGCGGGCCGGGTCTGCGCCGTGGAGTGCGACGCGGAAGCCTGTGACCTTATCCGTCAGAACCGCGCAAAATTTGCGGTGCAAAATCTGCACCTTACCGAGGGCCTTGCCCCCGCCGCACTGGCAGGCTGGCCCACTCCGGACGCTGTTTTTATCGGCGGCAGCAAGGGCAGTCTGCGGGCTGTCGTCGATGCCGCGCTGGCCGCGAACCCCGATGCACGGCTCTGTATCAGCGCCATTGCGCTGGAAACCTTACAGGAGGCCGTTGCGGCCCTGACGGCCCACGGCCTGATCGCCCAGGTCACACAAATCGCAGTCAGCCGCAGCCGGGCGGCGGGCAGCCTGCACCTGCTCATGGCGAACAACCCGGTTTTCTTGATCGCGAGGGAGTAAAAATGCTGCAATTGGTTCTGGCTGCACCCCGCTCCGGCAGCGGAAAAACAACGGCAGCCTGCGCTTTATTGGCGGCGCTGACTGCCCGCGGGGTGACCCCCTGCGCGTTCAAGTCGGGGCCGGACTACATCGACCCGATGTTCCACTGCGCGGTGCTGGGCGTCGAAAGCCACAATCTCGACCTGTTTTTCTCTGCACCGCAGACCGCCCGCGCACTCTACGCCCGGCACGCGTCGGGGCACGGCGCGGCAGTCGTCGAGGGGGCCATGGGCTACTACGACGGCCTTGGCGGCGTGACCGACACGGCCAGCGCGTGGCAGCTGGCCGATACGCTGGACCTGCCCGCACTGCTCGTTGTGCGGCCCAAGGGGGCAAGCCTGACGCTGGCGGCGGAGCTGCGCGGGCTGACGGCGTTCCGCACACCGCACCATATCGCGGGAATTTTGCTCAATGATTGTACGCAAGGATTGTGCGCTCTGCTGAAGCCGATGCTCGAAAAAGAGACCGGTCTGCCCGTGGTCGGCTGCCTGCCGCCGCTGCCCGAGGCCGCGATAGAAAGCCGCCACCTCGGTCTGAAAACCGCCGCCGAGATCGACGATCTGCAGCGCAAGATACAGCTCTTATCCGATGCCGCGCAGCAAACCATCGACTGGCCGCTGCTGCACACCCTGTTTGACCGCCCCGCGCCCGCCGCTGTGCCGTGCACGGTGCCCCCGCCGCGGGTGCGCCTTGCTGTGGCAAGGGACGCCGCGTTCTGCTTTACCTACGCCGAAACGCTGGAGGCACTGCGGGAAAACGGCGCGGAGCTGTGCTTTTTCAGCCCGTTGGCCGACACGGCTCTGCCGGTTAACATCGGCGGGCTTTACCTGCCGGGCGGCTACCCCGAGCTGTACGCCGCCCGTCTGGCCGCGAACGCCCCCCTGCGCGCCGCCGTAAAAAGCGCCGTGCAGGGCGGCCTGCCCACCGTGGCCGAGTGCGGCGGCTTTTTGTACCTGGGCCGGACATTACAGGACGCCGACGGCACGCCCCACCCGATGGCAGGCGTGCTGCCCGGGCAGGGCTTCAAGGTCGGGCGGCTTGTGCGGTTCGGCTACGCCCGCCTGACCGCCCGCGCCGACAGTATGCTGTTCCGCGCGGGGGAGACCCTGCCCGTCCACGAGTTCCATCACTGGGACTCCACCGAAAACGGCGATGCGTTCACCGCTGCCAAGGCAAATGGGCGGCAGTGGGCGTGCGGCTTTGCCAATGCACGTCTCTACGCGGGCTTTCCGCATCTCTACTGGGCGGGTACGCCGCTGCCGAAGCGCTTTGCGGCTGCAGCCGAACATTATATAAAGGAAACATCATGACCGAAAACGAACTGAAAAACCTGCTTGCAGCCGTTACCCCGCCGGACGAGGCCGCCCGCGCCGAAGCCCACGCCCACTGGGCTGCGCTGGCAAAGCCTTTGGGTGGACTGGGCCGGCTGGAAGCCATGGTCGAGGACGCCGCCGCGCTGACCGGCGACCCCGTGCCGGATGTCAGGCGCCGCGCGGTGCTGGTGCTCTGCGCGGACAACGGCGTTGTGGCGCAGGGCGTCAGCCAGACCGATGCCTCCGTGACCCGCGCCGTGCTCGAAAACCTGGCCGCCCGCCGCACCAGTGTCTGTCGTATGGCCGCTGCGGCCCACTGCGACGTCGTGCCCGTCGATATGGGCATTGCGGGCGCACCCGTGCCCGGCGCGGCGGACTGCCGCATTGCTGCGGGCACGGCTGACTTTACCACCGGCCCGGCTATGACCCGCGCACAGGCCGTGCAGGCCATCGCCGCGGGCATCGCGCTGGTGCGCACGCAGAAGCAGAGCGGCGCACAGCTGCTGGCGACGGGGGAAATGGGCATCGGCAACACAACGACGTCCAGCGCCGTGGCCAGCGTGCTGCTGGGCCGCCCTGTGGCCGAGATGACCGGGCGCGGCGCGGGACTTTCCGACGCCGGACTACAGCGCAAAATAGATGCGATTGAACGCGGCATTGCCCGCAACCACCCCGACGCCGCGGACCCGCTGGGGGTGCTGGCGGCGCTGGGCGGCTTTGATATTGCCGGGCTGTGCGGCGTGTTTCTGGGCGGTGCGCTCGAAAGGCTGCCCATCGTGATGGACGGATTCATCAGCGGCGTGGCGGCGCTGTGCGCGGTGCGGCTCTGCCCCGCGGCGGAAAAGGCCGTTTTCGCCAGCCATGTGTCCAGCGAGCCAGCCGCACATATTGTGCTGGATGCGCTGTGCAAAAAACCGCTTATCACCGCAGAGCTGCATCTGGGCGAGGGCACGGGCGCGGTGGCCAGCCTGCCGCTGTGGGATATGGCGCTGGCCGTCTACAACGGCTGCTACTCGTTTGCGGAGGGCGGCATCACGCCGTACACCCCGCAGTGCTGACGCTGGTCATCGGCGGCGCGGCCAGCGGCAAAAGCGCCTATGCGGAATCGCTCTGCCTGCGCGCACCGCTGCCGCGCACCTATCTGGCGACGATGCAGGTATGGGACGCCGAGTGCGCCGCCCGCGTGGCAAAGCACCGCGCCATGCGGGCCGAAAAGCAATTCACCACGGTAGAGTGCCCGCTGCACCTGGACCGCGTGGCCCTGCCCCGGCGCGGCACCGTGCTGCTGGAGGACCTGGGCAACCTGGCCGCCAATGAGCTGTATGACCCCGACGGTGCAGGGACGGAAACCGCGGCGGCGATCCTGCGGGGCATTGACAAGATGCTGCTGCAATGTGATAATCTGATTGTGGTTTCCAACGAGGTGTTCAGCGGTGGGGCAGACTATGCGGGCGATACGGACCGCTATCTGCGCACACTGGCCGCCGTCAACAACGCAGCGGCGGCGCGGGCAGACCGCGTGGTGCGCGTTGTCTGCGGCATCCCCGTCTATTACAAAGGAAGTGAAGGTCCGTGACAGCTTTACAGACGATTGCGGTGGCGTTCGCCATGTTTTCGGCCCTGCCGATGCCGCAGTTCGACTGGAACGAAAAAAATATGAGGTACGCGCTCTGCGCCTTCCCGCTGGTGGGGGTGGTGTGCGGCGCACTGTGGTGCGTCTGCGGCGTGCTGCCGCTGCCTGCGGCGGCCCGCGCGGCGGGGTTCTGCCTTGTGCCGGTCTGGGTCACGGGCGGTATCCATCTGGACGGATACGCCGACACCTGCGACGCACTTTCAAGCTACGGCGATACCGCGAAGAAGCTGGAAATTTTAAAGGACCCCCACTGCGGCGCGTTCGCGGTCATCCGGCTGTGCAGCTACTTTGCGGCGTATTTTGCGCTGTGCGGCTGTGTGGCGTTCACCCCGCGGGTCGGCGTGCTCTGGACGCTGGCGCTGGTGGGGGAGCGGGCGCTGTCCGGGCTGGCCGTGGCGGCGTTCCCGCTGGCGAAAAACACCGGCCTTGCCCACACCTTTGCCACGGCGGCGGACCGCGTCCGCGTGCGGCAGGTGCTGGCCGCGCTCTGCGCCATGTTGGCCGTGGGGCTGACTGCACTGGGCGGCTGGGCGTTGGTGCTGGCCGCAGGCTGCACTTTTGCGCGGTACTACGTTGTTGCCAAAAAACAGTTTGGCGGTGTGACCGGTGATCTGGCCGGGTGGTTCCTGCAAAAATGCGAGATCTGGATGCTGGCGGCGCTGGCCGCCTGCCAATGGCTGGGGGTGCTGTAAATGGTGTTTGTGACAGGGCCGCTCTGCAGCGGCAAGCGCACCTTTGCGCAAAAGCTCGGCGGGCGGCAGGTGTACGACGTGCAGGATTTGGCCGCCGACGCCGCCAATTTAAACCGGCTGGCCGACGAGCTGGCAGATTATGATGTTGTGACCGCGGCGGAGGTCGGCGGCGGCGTTGTGCCGATTGACCCCGCCGCGCGTGCCGCGCGGGAGGCGGCGGGCCGTCTGGCCTGTCTGCTGGCCGCGCGGGCGGACTGCGTTGTGCAGATGTTTTGCGGTCTGCCGACGATTTTGAAAGGAGAACTTCCGAAATGCTGATTTATTTATTGCGCCACGGCCTGACCGAGTACAACGCCCAGAAGCGCTATCAGGGTCAGCGGGACATCCCGCTCTCGCCCGAGGGGCTGGCCCAGCTGCGCCGGGCTGATATTGACCCGAAGATTGTCTATATTTCCACGCTGCAGCGTACAAGGCAGACGGCGGAGGTGTTGTTCCCGGACGCGGAGCTCGTGCCCGTGGACGGGCTGAAGGAAATGTGCTTCGGCAGCTTTGAAGGCCGCAATTATATTGAGATGGAGCACGACCCCGACTATCAGGCGTGGGTCGCCGCCAACTGCGAGAGCAGCTGCCCCGACGGTGAGCGCAAGGACGATTTCAGTGACCGCGTATGCCGCACGTTTGCGGCGCTGGTGGACAAGGCGCTGGCCGACGGCGAGGACATGCTGGTGATCCTGGCCCACGGCGGCACCCAGATGGCCGCGTTGGAGCGCTACGGCGTGCCGCGCCGCAGCTATTACCGGTGGTGCGGCCCCAACGCGGGCGGCTATGTGCTGGACGCCCGCGACTGGGCGGCGCGGCATGAGCTGCGTTTGGTCAAGACCGTGCAGTACACGAAGGAGAGCACATGCTGATCTTTTGGGCGGTGCTGGGCGGTTTTTTGCTGGATGCTCTGTTTGGCGACCCGGCGTGGCTGCCGCATCCGGTGGTGCTCATGGGCCGGTGCATCTCGGCGCTGGAAAAGCACCTGCGCACCGCACTGCCCAAAACGCCGCGGGGCGAGCTGGCCGGCGGGGCCGTGGTGGCCGCGGTGCTGCCGCTGGGCACGCTGGCCGTTACCGGGCTTGCCTGCTGGGCCGCGGCAAGGCTCCATCCGGCGCTGGGGCTGGCGCTGCAAATGCTCTGGTGCGGCCAGGCGCTGGCTGCCAAGGGCCTTGCACAGGAGAGCCGCAATGTGTACAAGGAACTGGCAAAGGGCGACCTGCCCGCGGCCCGCAGGGCCGTGGCCCGCATCGTGGGCCGTGACACGCAAAACCTGACCGCCGCGGGCGTGACCAGAGCCGCCGTGGAGACCGTGGCCGAGAACGCCAGCGACGGCGTCATTGCGCCGCTTTTGTATATGCTCCTTGGCGGGGCACCGCTGGCGCTGACCTACAAGGCCATCAACACGATGGACAGCATGCTCGGCTACAAAAACGAAAAGTATCTTTATTTTGGGCGCTGTGCCGCCAAATTGGACGATGCCGCCAACTGGCTGCCCAGCCGCCTGGCCGCGCTGCTCTGGGTGGCTGCGGCGGCGCTGACGGGCAACAGCGCCCGCGGGGCGTGGCGCATCTGGCGGCGGGACCGCCGCCGCCACGCCAGCCCCAACAGCGCCCAGACCGAAAGCGCCTGCGCCGGGGCACTGGGCGTGCAGCTGGCGGGCCCGGCCTATTACTTTGGCGAATATTACGATAAGCCGACAATTGGCGACCCGCTGCGGGAGATCGAGCCGCGGGACATCCTGCGTGCCAACCGCATGATGTATGCCGAGAGCCTGCTGGCCCTTGTGCTGGGGCTGGCCGTGCGGCTGATGCTTGTCTTGTGAGGGAATGCGGAATGGAACTGGTACACGGCGGCGACTGGGCGGGCTATCGGGCCGAGTTTGGCCGGGACGCGCTGGATTTTTCGGCCAACGTCAGCCCGCTGGGGCTGCCCGCGGGCGTGGCGGCGGCCATCACAGCGGCACTGCCCATGGCGGATCGCTACCCGGACCCGCTCTGCCGGGCACTGCGCACTAAGCTGGCCGCGGCAGAGGGTGTGGATACTGCGCAAATTTTGTGCGGCAACGGTGCGGCGGACCTGATCTACCGCCTGGCACTGGCCCTGCGCCCGCGGCGCGCATTACTGCCCGCGCCGACCTTTGCCGAGTACGCTGCTGCGCTGGAAACGGTAGATTGTGACGTACAGCGGTTTCTTTTGCGGGAGGAAAACGACTTTGCCGTGACGGACGGCTTTGTAGACGCCATCGACGACAGCACCGATGCAGTGTTCCTCTGCCAGCCCAACAACCCCACCGGGCAGGTCACACCGCTCGTTATGGTACAAAAGCTGCTGCGCCGCTGTGCCGACTGCGGCGCGGTGCTGGTCGTAGATGAGTGCTTCCTCGACTTCCTCGCCGCGCGGGATGCCCTGACAGCTAAGACGGTTTTGCGCGATGCACCGAACCTTATAATCTTAAAGGCATTCACCAAGCTCTACGCTATGGCCGGGGTACGGCTGGGCTATGCGCTGTGCAGTGACGCGGCGCTGCTGGACAAAATGCGCGCGGCGGGCCAGCCGTGGGCCGTGTCCGGTCTGGCACAGGCCGCAGGGCTGGCCGCACTGGAGGAGACCGCCTATGCCGACAGCGTGCGCACACTCATTGCAGACCAGCGCCCAAGACTGGCCGCGGGACTGCGGGCACTGGGGCTGCGGGTCGTGGACGGACAGGCCAACTACCTGCTGTTCCGCGCACCGGCGGACTTTGGGGCAAAACTGCGCCGTCACGGTGCGGTGGTGCGAGGCTGCGGCAACTATCCGGGGCTGGACGAGACGTGGTACCGCACCGCTGTGCGCACCCAAAAAGAAAACGAACAGCTGTTGAAAATTATGCGGGAGGTGCTGGCATGAGCCGGGCAAAGTGCATCATGGTGCAGGGCACGATGAGCGGCGCGGGCAAAAGCCTGCTGTGCGCGGCGCTCTGCCGCATTTTTGCGCAGGACGGCTACAAAACCGCGCCGTTCAAAAGCCAGAATATGGCGCTGAACAGCTTTGTGACCCGGGACGGCCTTGAAATGGGCCGCGCACAGGTCGTGCAGGCGCAGGCCGCGGGCGTCGAACCCGATGTGCGGATGAACCCGATCCTGCTCAAGCCGAGCAGCGATGTGGGCAGCCAGGTCATCGTGAACGGCGAGGTCCGCGGCAACATGCCCGCAAAGGAATACTTCCGCCGCAAAAAGTCGCTGATTCCCGATATTCTGCGTGCCTACGACAGCCTTGCCGATGAATTTGACATCATCGTCATCGAGGGCGCGGGCAGTCCCGCCGAGATCAACCTGAAGGCGGACGACATTGTCAACATGGGGCTGGCAAAGCTCGTGGACGCGCCGGTTCTGCTGGCGGGCGACATTGACCGCGGCGGCGTCTTTGCGCAGCTGTACGGCACGGTGGCGCTGCTGGAGCCGGACGAGCGCGCGCGTATATGCGGGCTTATCATCAATAAATTCCGCGGCGACGTAGAAATTTTGCGCCCCGGGCTGGCAATGCTGGAGGAAAAAACGCAGCTGCAGGTGTTGGGCGTCGTGCCGTACCTGCGGGTGGACATCGAGGACGAGGACTCGCTTGCGCCGCGGCTGCAAAGCAAAAGCGCGGTCAAGCCGCTAGACGCAGCTGTTTTGAGATTGCCGCATATTTCCAATTTTACCGATTTTATGCCGCTGGAACAGCACCCGCTTTTGGGTGTGCGGTACGTGCAGTCCGTGCGGGAGCTGGGTGCGCCGGACCTGGTCATTCTGCCCGGCACCAAAAACACGGTGAACGACCTGCTGTGGCTGCGCCAGTCCGGGCTGGAGGCCGCTGTGCTCAAGCTGGCAGCAGGCGGCACGCCGGTGCTGGGCGTCTGCGGCGGCTATCAGCTGCTGGGCGAGACGCTCGACGACAGTCAGGGCACCGAGAGCGGCCATCCGCAGACGCTGCGCGGGCTGGGTCTGCTGCCGACGCGGACGGTCTTTACCGCCGAAAAGCGCCGCGCACAGGTCACGGCGGCGGCTGCCGCGCCCTTTGCCGGGGCGGCGCTGACCGGATATGAAATTCACACGGGCCGCACCGCGGTGAACGGCGCACCGTTCTGCCGCTATGCCGACGGCACACCGGAGGGCTGCGTGCAAAACGCCGTGTTCGGCACCTACCTGCACGGCCTGTTTGACAGCGGCGAATTGACGGAGCAACTGGCCGCGTACCTCTGCCGCCGCAAGGGAATCGCGCCGGAGACCGCCGCGCCGCTTGCGATGGCCGACTACCGCACACAGCAGCTGGACCTGCTGGCCGACGGCGTGCGCAGTGCGCTGGACATGGGCGCCGTCTACGCGGCCATGGGTCTGCACAACCCCAGAGGAGGGAAAAAATGACACCGCAGCATCATCTGCCCGCCGATATTGAGCGCACGAGCATGGGCATTATCACGGCGGAGCTGGCCGCGCGCGGGCTTGCGATTCCGCCCGAAAACGCCGCCGTGGTCAAGCGCGTTATTCACACGACAGCGGATTTTGACTACGCCGAGAACCTGCGCTTCACACCCGGCGCGGCGGCGGCGGGCGTCGCGGCCATGCGTGCCGGGGCAGCGGTCATCACCGACACCAACATGGCGCTGGCGGGCATCACAAAGCCCGGTCTGGCCAAATTGGGCGGGCAGGCACTCTGCTTTATGGCCGACCCCGCTGTCGCCGCTGCTGCGAAGGCGGCGGGCTCGACCCGGGCCGCCGCCGCCATGCACAGGGCCGCGCGGGAGTACCCCGGCGCGGTGCTGGCCGTCGGCAACGCCCCTACGGCGCTGCTGACGATTGCGGACGAGATCGAAAGCGGTCTGCGCCCTGCGCTGGTCATCGCCGTGCCCGTCGGCTTTGTGAACGTGGTGGAAAGCAAGGAGCGGCTGTTTGCGGTTTGCACGCAGTACGGCGTGCCCGCCATCGCCGCCATGGGCCGCAAGGGCGGCAGCAACGTGGCTGCCGCCATCTGCAACGCGCTGGTGTATTCCGCCGCCGAGATGCTCGACCCTGCGGCAAGAGGATGGCAGTAATACACTTTCTACCCCCCGGTGTTTCCCTACAACCGAAAATTTTGGCGCGGAGGAGGCGTTTTGTCTCCTCCGCTTTTTGTTTGTAAAGAGCTTGCACTTTGTAAAATAGAATTACGGAAATATCAGGTCAGATCAGGGCCCAAGCGCCCATCAGAATGGCCAGAAACACTACATTGGAAATAGTAAACATCGCAAAATAGTGCCCTTTTTCAGCAGGTACTTCATTTGCAATCTGTCGATAAGAAATCAGGCTTGCCATGGATGCAATTAATGTGCCAAGGCCACCAAGGTTTGTGCCAATGATCAGCGCACGGAAATTATCGGTAAATCCAGAAAGCAGGATGGCAGCAGGCACATTACTGGTCACTTGAGAGGCCAGAACTGATACTAAAACCTCATGGCCGGCCAGAATATTCTGCAACCATCCAGAGAACGCTTCAATCCGACCTAAGTTCCCGATGAAAATGAACAGTGCTACGAAGGTAAGAATCAGAGAATAGTCTACGCGGCCAAGAGTGGGGCGGTCGGCAAAGAAGGCGCACACCAAGATAGCGGCGAATGCAACACCGTATGGGAGAACACGCAATACAACCAATAAACAGGCGACAAACAGAATACCGTACAACGCAATGAGTTTCTTGTCTGGTTCTGAGTTTACCGCAGAATGAGTTACAACAATGTCGGAACCTTCACGGCATAGCCATACTGCCCATATAGCAATAAGCACTAATGATATGATGGAATAGGGGAGCATCAAAAGAACAAAGGAGCTCATATCCATCCCGCTCTTGCCATACAAATACAGGTTTTGGGGATTGCCCAGTGGTGTAAGCATACTGCCAAGGTTGGCAGCTATCGTCTGCATACAGACGATAGGGAGGAGCAGTTTGCTGCGAACAGATGCGTTCAAACTATTCAGAACGACAAACGTAAATGGCACGAATGTTAGCAGCGATACATCGTTTGTTATCAGCATACTGCTGAAGAAGCATAGGCCAACGAGAACAACTGTTAGCTGCAAAGTGGTGCGGGTATGAGATAGGAGGGCATGGCCGAGTCTATCAAATACGCCTTGCCCTCTCAGTCCGGCCATAACTGTCATTAGCGAAAACAGGATTGCAAGAGTACGGAAATCGATATATCCGAGGTATTCTGCGTCCGGGGGGACAAAGAAAGCGGAAATGATCGCCAAACAAGTGGCAATGCTCAGGACAGGTTCTTTCTGAAAAATGTGCTTAATCATCATAAATAAGATTCTCTTTCCGACCATTCGTTATCTTTTCCGGACGGCAAAACCAAAAGCTGTACCGCAAATACCACCGACAATGTGCATAAAGTTGGCTACATTATCTTGTATAAAGAAGATACTGTATACCTGCTGGCTTAAGTACAGCACGCCAACCAAGATGAAGGTGATAGGGATACCTCCATTCTTACTGCCGGCCAAGCTGGAGAGCATGATGAGCATGAATACGATACCGGATGCACCAAGCAATGCAGAAGTGGGGAACAGCACACACTGCAATATGCCGGATACCAGCGCGGTCATAAGGATACCGCTTAGAAGTGTTCGGCTTCCGTATCGTTCTTCCAAAGGTGGAGCGACAACAAGGAAGAGGAGCATATTGTTTATAAAGTGATTCCAACCGCCGTGGCCAAGGACATGACCGAACAACCGGACATAGAACAGCGGATCCGTCATCGACGAGCGATACACACTAAACAGGTGCGAGGTTGTCCAGTTGTTTGTTAAGTAGCCCAATACCAGAGAGGCGAGGGACAAAAAGAAAAAGGTCAGTGTGACGGGGGCATTGTATTGGAGTCGGATGCTGCGTTTCATAGAAGTTCCTCCATCATTATTGGATAGTATTAGTATAGCACATTAGAGCGAAATATGTTGCAGAATAGAAAATAATCTGGGAGAGTAAAAGAGAAAGTAAATAAAACCATTTAAAGGCGATTGGATATTTCACAGGGAAGATATGCAGCAGCGGTCAAATCGCAGTCAGCAAGGGCTGCCCCAGCAGGGGGATAATTTGTGTGCTTTCCTTTTATACTACCGGAAGATGAGAAAAACGGCGATTCAATTAGATAAATATTTTTACCTAATAATATTGACATTCGAAACGAACGTGGTATAATGACCTCATTGACAATTACGTCAATTTATTTAGTTAAATTATGTGAGGTACGTAGTATGAGCTTTGAAGAAGTAAAAGAAGTATTTGTTGACACCCTGAACTGCGATGCTGATAAGGTCACCATGGATGCCAGCCTGACCGACGACCTGCAGGCGGACAGCCTGGATGCGGTAGAGCTGAACATGGCGTTTGAGGACAAGTTCGGCGTCACGATTGCCGACGAGGATCTGGGGACGCTCAAAACCGTGGGCGACATCTTCAACTATCTGGCTGCGCGGGCAGCCTAAAGGGTATTGCAGGATGAGTGCCATTGAAAAGCTGTTCCCGACCAGCCCGCAGGAGCGCAGCTTTCAGATGAAAGCCCGCCGCGATGCCGGCACGGCTGCGCCCAACTGGGTGCCGCCGCAATTTGTCGAGTGCAAAAAATGCGGCCGCCGTGCCACGCGGCAGGTTTGGGTCAAGAGCCAGTATGTCTGCCCCAATTGCGGGGTGCATTTGGCAATCGGCGCCTATTATCGGCTCAGCACGGTTCTGGACCACGGAACTTTTAAAGAGCTGAACCCGGACATTGCGCCCAACGATGTGCTGCATTTTCCCGATTATCAGGAAAAGCTGGCCGCTGCTTCGGTCAAGACCGGCCTGAAAGAAGCCGCCGTTACAGCAATCGGCAGGATCGGCGGCGTGCAGGCGGTGGTCGCTGTGCTGGACAGCCGCTTTTTTATGGGCAGCATGAGCACTGCTGTTGGTGAAAAAATCACACGTGCGATTGAGTACGCTGCCGACAAGCACCTGCCGCTCATCATTTTTTCTGCCAGTGGCGGCGCACGGATGCAGGAGGGCATTTTCAGCCTGATGCAGATGGCCAAAACCAGCGCCGCGCTGGAACGGTTCAACCGCAGCGGCGGGTTGTACATCAGCGTGCTGACCCACCCCACCACAGGCGGAGTCACGGCCAGCTTTGCCAGTCTGGGTGATATTACGCTCGCCGAACCGGGGGCACTCATCGGCTTTGCCGGGCCGCGCGTCATTGAACAGACCATCGGTGAAAAACTGCCCGGCGGGTTCCAGCGCAGCGAGTTCCAGCTGGAACACGGTTTTGTGGATCAGGTCGTACCGCGCACCGAGTTGAAAGAGGTCTTAACGCGGATCTTACAGCTCCACACGCAGGGGAGGAAGCGCAGATGATCAAAGAAGTTTTGCAGCAGTTGGAACCGCTGGACGCGCAGATCGACGCGCTGTGCAGCCGTGCCGATGACGCCGAAATGGCGAGCACGACCACCCATGCGGCTGAACTGGCTGAGCTTTCCGCAGAGGAAAACACGCTTTTACAGCGCTGCACCGCGCTGACGCCGGAGGACCGCGTTTTTCTGGCCCGCCGCCCTGACCGCCCGCATATAACCGAAATGATCGACAACTTGTTTACCGACTTTTTTGAGCAGTGCGGTGACCGACAATGCAAAGAGGATGCGGCCATTTTATGCGGGATCGCACGGTTCCACGGGATGCCCGTTACCGTTTTGGGGCACCGCAAAGGGACTACGCTGGAAGAAAACCTGCGCTGCAACTTTGGCATGCCGGGACCGGAGGGCTACCGCAAGGCCCTGCGCGTGATGAAACAGGCGGAAAAATTTCACCGTCCCATCATCACTTTTATTGACACTCCCGGTGCTTACCCCGGCAAGGATGCGGAAGAACGCGGCCAAGGGGAAGCCATTGCCCGCAACTTGATGGAGATGAGCGGCCTGACCGTCCCGGTGCTGGCCATTGTCACAGGCGAGGGGTCCAGCGGCGGTGCACTGGGTCTGGGCGTTGCCAACCACATTCTGATGCTGGAAAATGCCGTGTACTCAGTGCTCAGCCCCGAGGGGTTTGCCAGTATTCTGTGGAAAGATGCTTCCCGCAGCGGCGAGGCCTGCACCATGATGAAGCTGACAGCACAGGACCTGTACGCAGATGGCATTGTGGAAGAAGTCATCCCCGAACCGCTGGGCGGCGCACAGCGTGGACGACAGCTGCTTTTCAGCCGGTTGGACACTGCCATTGCGGTGCACCTTGCCGCTTTATGTAAGATGAGCGGCAAAGCGTTGGCAGAACAGCGCTACAAAAAATACCGCCGCATCGGAGAAATGAGGGGCGCATGAAAGGTTTACAGCTGCTGGCTACCGGCGGGGCATTGCCCGGCCGTGTAGTGGCGAACGAGGACTTGCGCCGACAGGTGGACACCAGCGACGAATGGATCACGACCCGCACCGGCATCTGCCAGCGCTATTACTGCACCGAAAACGAGGATGCCGCCACGCTGGCTATCACCGCCGCACGTCAGGCCCTGACCCGCAGCGGTCTGGCGGCAAACGACATTGCCTGCTGTGTTGTGGCAACGCTCTCGGCCCCGACGGCTACCCCAAGCATTGCCTGCCGCGTACAGGCTGCCTTGGGTCTGCCGGAAAACCGGCCTGCCTTTGATGTGAATGCGGCCTGTTCTGGTTTTATTTATGCCGCCGCCGCGGCCCACGGGCTCCTGAGCACGCTGGGCGGGCGGTATGCGCTGGTCATTGGCTGCGAGGCACTCTCCCGCATGGTGGACCCGACTGACCGCACGACCTGTGTATTGTTTGGCGACGGCGCGGGCGCGGCTGTTTTTGAGCTGGCCGAAAATGCACCGTTCGCCGTAACGTTAGGCGCACGGGGCAGTGAAGCGATCCGCGCGGGCGGCCCTGCGGCCTGCGATACCGCGCCGATCACGATGGACGGCAGGGCGGTTTTCCGCTTTGCCGTGGAGGCTATGCCGCGCTGTCTGCAAGCCGTGCTGGAATGCAGCCAAAAGACATTGTCTGATCTGGACTGGGTAGTCTGCCACCAGGCCAACAGCCGCATAATTGACCATTGTGTCAAAAGTTTACACGCAGAACCGTCAAAGTTTTACAAAAACATAAGCCGTCACGGCAACACCAGTGCTGCCAGCATCCCGATTGCCCTGCACGAAATGGCGGAAAGTGATCTGCTGCGACCCGGCCAGACGCTGGCCTGCATCGGCTTTGGCGGCGGGCTGACATGGGGCGGGATGCTGCTGACGTATGAGGGTGGAAAATGAAGCTGCTCAATGAAATTTTAGGTACAAAATATCCCATTATACAGGGCGGCATGGCCAATATCGCCACGGGCGAGTTTGCCGCTGCCTGTTCCAACGCCGGGGCGCTGGGGCTGATCGGTTCCGGCGGCATGGACGCGGACACCCTGCGGGAAAACATCCGCCGCTGCCGCGCACTGACCGACAAGCCCTTTGGCGTGAACATCATGCTGATGCACCCGCAGGCGGATGAATTTGCCAAAATCGTGGTGGAGGAGGGCGTAAAGCTCGTCACCACCGGGGCGGGAAATCCGGGAAAGTACATGGCCGCGTGGAAAGCAGCCGGTATCACGGTCATCCCCGTGGTGGCGGCAGCCATTTTGGCCAAACATCTGGAACCGCTCGGCATTGACGCCGTTATTGCCGAAGGTACCGAGAGCGGCGGCCATGTGGGCGAGATGACCACGATGGCACTTGTCCCGCAGGTCGTCGATGCCGTCCATGTGCCGGTCATCGCTGCGGGCGGCATTGCCGATGGACGAGGGCTGGCTGCGGCGCTGGCATTGGGGGCGTGCGGTGTGCAGGTCGGTACCTGTCTGCTGGCGAGCACCGAGTGCCCCATCCATGAAAACTATAAAGCCGCCCTGTTAAAAGCCCGCGACAGTGATACCATCGTGACCGGGCGCATCGGCGGCACCCCTGTGCGTGTACTGAAAAACCGCATGAGCCGCGAGTATGTCCGCCAGGAAAAGGCCGGGGCTGATAAAATGGCGCTGGAACGCTTTACTTTAGGCAGTCTGCGCAAGGCTGTGTTTGACGGTGACACCGAGAATGGCAGCCTGATGGCCGGACAGGCCGCAGGGCTGCTGCACGAAGTCCGCCCGGTGGAAGAAATTTTTGCCGCGATGGTAAGCGAAGCCAAAGACTGCATCGCCGGGGTGTACAAGGAGATCACCTTATGAAACTAGCATTTTTATACGCCGGGCAGGGAAGCCAGCACGCCGGTATGGGCCGGGATCTTTACGAGAACTTCCCGGCTTTCCGCGCTGCTTTTGACGAAGCCGACGCGGCGGTGGATTTTGATTTGAAAGAAGTCTGCTTTACCGACGCAGCCGGTGTATTGAGTGAGACCCAATACACCCAGCCCTGCATGACGGCGTTTGCCGCTGGCCTTACTGCCGTACTGCGGGAGGCAGGTATCACACCGGATTATGCGGCGGGCCTGTCGCTGGGGGAGTATTCCGCCCTGGCCTGTGCGGGGGTGTTCGATGTGCAGACCGCAGTCGCTTTAACCGCCTTCCGCGGTAAGGCAATGGCTGCGGCTGCGGCGGGGCGCACCTGCGGGATGACAGCCGTTTTGGGGCTGGACGAAGCCCCCTTGCAGGCATGCTGCAATGCAGCCGCCGACGAAGGTGTTGTGCAGATCTGCAACTACAACTGCCCCGGCCAGCTGGTCATTGGCGGCGACAAGGCCGCTGTCGATAAAGCTGCCGAGTTGGCGCTTTCTGCCGGGGCACGGCGCTGCCTGCCGCTGAATGTCAGCGGCCCGTTCCATACCTCATTGATGCACCCGGCAGGGAATGCACTGCGGGAAAAATGTAAGGCTGTCCGCTTTGCGCCGATGCAGTTCCCGGTGCTGTTCAACTGCCTGGGACACGAGATGGAGGAAACCGACACCATTGCCGCGCTGCTGGAAAAACAGGTGCAGTCCGGCGTGCGTTGGGAGGTGACCGTCCGCCGTCTGGCAGAATTGGGCGTGGACGCCGCCATTGAGATCGGTCCCGGCAGGGCGTTGACCGGGTTTGTCAAAAAGACTGTGGGCAGTGCCATCTCGTGCTATCCGGTGGAAACTGCCGCGCAGCTGCAACAGCTGCTGCGCACCATGAAAGGAGCCTGACCATGCCGCAAACCGAAAACTTGCGCCGTGCCGCTCTGGTTACGGGCGGGGCCAAAGGCATTGGCCGTGCCATTTGCCGGGTTTTGGCCGAAAACGGCATGAACATTGCCGTCAACTATGCCGGCAGCGCTGCCGCTGCCGAGGAAACAGCCGCAGCCTGCCGCGCCCTTGGCGTGCAGGCTGTCACGCTGCAGGCGGACGTGCGCAGCCCCGAAGCATGTCAGAAGCTGGTAGAAGATACCGTTGCCGCTTTTGGGCGGATCGATGTGCTGGTCAACAACGCGGGCATTACCGCCGACAAATTGCTTCTGCGGATGACCGAAGCTGATTTTGACAATGTGCTTGCCACCAACCTGAAGGGAGCGTTCTTCTGCACCAAAGCGGCCTGCCGCTTTATGATGCACCAGCGGTATGGGCGCATCATCAGCGTCAGCAGTGTTGTCGGTCTGCACGGCAACGCGGGTCAGGCCAACTACGCAGCCAGCAAGGCGGGGCTGATCGGCCTGACGAAAAGCGCTGCCAAAGAGTATGCTGCCCGCAATATCACCGCCAACGTTGTGACTCCCGGTTTTATTGCAACAGATATGACCGCCGTGCTGTCAGAACCGGCCCGTGCCGCAGCGGAAGCGGCCATCCCGGCAGGCAAAATCGGCCATGCCGAGGATGTTGCGGCGGCGGTGGCTTTTCTGGCAGGGGAGCAGGCCGGGTATATTACCGGGCAGGTCCTTTGCGTTGACGGCGGAATGGGAATGTGAGGTGTGCAATGGACACAAAAAAGAAACGCCGGGTCGTTATTACCGGCCTTGGCACGGTAAATCCTACCGGCAATACGGTGGCAGAAAGCTGGGCGAACATTAAGGCTGGCCGCTGCGCAGTAGGACCGATCACGGCTTTTGATACGGCTGATTTTAAAGTAAAGCTGGCCGCAGAGGTCAAGGACTTTGACCCCGCCGCGCGCATCGACAAGCGCGAAGCCCGCAAAATGGCACGCTTTACCCAGTTTGCCGTGGCCGCCGCCGACGAAGCCGTCCGCGACAGCGGCCTTGCGCTGGAAGAAATCGACCATACGCGGTTTGGCGTGATCCTTTCCAGCGGCATCGGCGGTCTGCCCACCATCGAGGAAGAACACACCCGCGGTCAGCAGCGCGGCTTTGAAAAGGTCAGCCCCTATTTTGTCCCCATGTCCATTGGCAATATGGCGGCGGGGCAGATCGCCATCCGTTTTGGCTTGCAGGGCATGTGCAGCTGCCCCACCACCGCCTGTGCAGGCGGCACCAATGCAATCGGCGATGCGTTCCACCGTATCCGCGATGGATACGAGGACCGCATGCTCTGCGGCGGCAGCGAAAGCTGCATCAGTCCGCTGGGCGTGGGCGGCTTTGCCAGCATGAAAGCCCTTTGCACGGCGGACAACCCGGCCCGGGCCTCAATCCCTTTTGATGCCCGCCGCAGCGGCTTTGTGATGGGCGAGGGCAGCGGCGTACTGCTGCTGGAAGAACTCGAGGCCGCCAAAGCGCGCGGTGCCAAAATTTATGCCGAGGTCGTGGGCTATGGCGCTAACTGCGACGCCTACCACTTTACCGCCCCGGCACCGGGCGGCGCAGGCGGTGCGGCCTGTATGCGGCTGGCGCTGGCCGACGGCGGGGTAGTGCCTGAACAGGTCGGCTACATCAACGCCCACGGGACGTCCACCCACCTGAATGACAGCTGCGAGACAACTGCCATCAAAACGGTGTTCGGCGGCCATGCATACAAGCTGGCCGTGTCTTCTACCAAGTCGATGACCGGCCATCTGCTGGGCGGTGCAGGCGGGGTAGAGGGCGTATTTACCGCGCTGGCTCTGCACGATGCCTTTTTGCCCGCCACCGTCAATTTGCAGGAGCCGGACCCGGAGCTGGATCTGGACTATATCCCCAACCATGGGCGCGCGGCGCAGGTGGAGTATGCCATGAGCGATAGTCTGGGCTTTGGCGGCCATAACGCCTGCGTGGTATTCAAACGCTGGGAGGAATGAGGATGAACTATACGCCAAATGAGCCGCCCCGAGCCATGAGCGCGGCAGAGATCGAAAAAATCCTGCCGCACCGTTACCCGTTTGCTTTGGTGGATAAGATCTTGGACTACACCCCCGGCCAATGGGCGCGGGGCGTCAAATGCGTGACCCGCACGGAGCCGTTTTTTGAAGGGCACTTTCCGGGACACCCCGTTATGCCCGGTGTGCTGATTCTGGAAGCGCTGGCCCAGACCGGGGCGGTAGCCGCGTTAAGCCTGCCGGAAAACCGCGGAAAGCTCGCCCTGTTCGGCGGTGTAAAAAACGCCCGTTTCCGCCGGCAGGTCATACCCGGCGATGTGCTGATATTGGAATGTGAGCTGATAGAACAGCATGGCCCGGTAGGCATCGGCAAGGCCACCGCATGGGTGGACGGCGTGCGCGCGGCCAACGCTGAGTTGACGTTTGTTCTCACGGATGCCTGAGGGCTGGTTTTACATGGCGGAATGTGCTATAATAAATCCACTAACCTACAGGGGGATTCTCGCTATGCTGGACCAGACATTCGGACGGGTATATACCAAATTCAAACTGCACTTCTATAAGCAGATCTTCAGTCGATTCGAGGATCGCGAAGCCACGCTGACGACGGTAGAATCTTTCTGCATGGAAGTCATCATGGCATTGGGCGAACCTACGATTGCGCAGTTCAGCCACATGATGAATCTTTCTACACCCAACGCCGCGTATAAGATCAACTCACTGGTCAAAAAAGGCTATGTAGAGCGCATCCGATCCACCATCGACAAGCGGGAATACCGCCTGCGCCCGACCCAAAAGTACATTGATTACTATAACATCAGTTATTCCTACTTGCACCTTGTCATGGAGCGCGCTAAACAGCGCTTCGGTCCCGATGACCTGGCTAAATTGGAGGAAATGCTGCAGGTCGTCTCCGATGAGCTGATGCCGGAGATTCAACTGCCTGAATAATTATACCGATTCTAAAATTGTCTGCGATGACGACCTAAGGCAATACCGCATAATTCCCGCGAATTATGCGGTATTGCCTTATATTTACTTACGCTGCCCAGCGAAAAAATCTTGAAACGATTTCGCGACAATGCTATAATACATACTGTATACGTTGGTATATACTGTTCAAGAAGCCTACTGACAACCCGATGCGACGGAGGCTGCCATGACCTTCCTGAAATCGGCGGTACGGAAATGGAATCAAAATGCAGCCGTCTGAGGCGGAGAAAGATTGTGGAATCATGAAAAACTCTGGAATAAGCGAAACCGTGCAGACGCTGATGCGGAAAAGCGTCTGTGCAATGCTGTGCCTGCTGCTGTTGCTGTCAGTCGTGCTCCCTGTGAAGGCTGCCGCAGAAACCGCCCCTGTAAAGGTCGTCCGTGTCGGCTCGTTTGAGGACACCTTCAACTATTGCAACGAGAAGGGCGCAAGAAAGGGCTACGGCTACGAGTTGCTGGAAACACTATCCGGCTATACAGGCTGGCAGTTCGAGTATGTGACCTGCGACTGGTCGGACTGCTTCGAAAAGCTCAAAAACGGCGAGATCGACATTATGGGCGATATTTCTTATACGGAGGATCGCGCTGAGGAGATGCTGTTTTCGGACGAACCGATGGGGGAGGAAAAATATTACCTCTACGCCGATCTCTCGCGCACAGACCTCTCCACTTCCGATTACAAAACGCTGAACGGCAAAAAGATCGGTGTTTTGATGGGAGCTGAGTCGGAGGTGATGCTGACCGAATGGGAAGAAAAATACGGCCTGAAAACGCAGCACGTCAACATCGCCAACAACGAGGATGTGAAGCAAAAGCTGGCAAACCACGAGATCGACTGCTTTGTTTCACTGGAAGAATCCTGCTGGGCAGAGCTTGGCATCTCGACCATAACCCGCGTGGGAAAATCCAGCATCTACTATGTGCTCAACAAAGACCGTGCGGATATCAAGGAAGAACTGGACAATGCGATGCGCGCGTTGGACGAAGAGGCTCCTTTTTATACGGCGGACCTGTGTAAAAAGTATTTCTCGCTGGATTATAAGCCCATCCTTACGGGTGAGGAAAAGGCGTGGCTCAAAGAAGCACGGTGCGATCCGGATGGGCTTTCTGACGAGTGACAGCGGCGTCAGCACCTATGACCCTGCCACCGGGGAGATTACCGGGACAATAACGGACTATATTCAGTTTGCCAGAGATTGTCTGGGAAATCAGGAGCTGGAATTCCAGTTGGTCGGTTATGACGACAAAGAGGCGGAACTCAATGCGCTGAAATCAGGCGAGATCGACATGATCTTCCATTTCGACCAGAGTCCCAATTTGGCTGAAGAATATCGCCTTGCCAGAACCAACACAACTTGGACCTCCAATATGATGGCGGTCACGAACAAACAGCTCTTTATCGAAAACCAAGTGAACCGCGTTGCCGTTCCCCAAAACAAGATTTCCCTAACAAGGTACATTGCGTTTTATTATCCGCAGTGGGAAATCGTGGACTGCGCTGCACAGGAGGATGCGATAAAACTGGTCAAGGACGGACAGGCAGACTGTTTTATCACAGGGGTCAGCAGCCAGGAAAACTACAGCAAAAATTATGGTTTTTACAGCGTTCCGCTGCCCAACCCTGCCAATTCCTGCTTTGCGGTCAAGAGCGGAAACCGCAGCCTGCTGTCCATCCTGAACAAAACGATCAAGGCAATGCCAGCCAATATGCTTACCAGCTCTCTGGCGATGCATAAGAGCTCCTCGCGGAAGGTTACCCTGAGTGAGTTTATAAAGGATAACTTCTTCATGGTCCTGCTGGTCAGCAGCATTTTTGTTGCAGTCATTCTGCTCACGATCCTGAAGCTGCTCCGGAAGGCACGCAAAGCCGAAGCTGCCGCAAGAAAAGCCGCGAACGATACGCAGGAACTGAATGCAAAATTGCAGATCGCTGCGGAAAACGCCGAGAGCGCGAACCGCGCCAAATCTACCTTCCTGTTCAATATGTCGCATGATATCCGCACGCCCATGAACGCCATTATCGGCTACGCAGACCTTGCCTCCCGGCATTCGGACGACCCTGCAAAGCTGAAAAAATATATGGAGAACATCCAGGTGTGCGGACAGAACCTGCTGATGCTGCTGAACAATGTTCTGGATCTTGCCCGGATCGAGAACGACAAGACGGAAATAGAGTATTCTGTTTCGGATATCGAGAAGGATTTCCGTAATTGCCTTGCCATGTTCCGGAATCAGGCAGACAGCAAGGGCCAGACGCTTACGGTGACAACACAGCTGCCGTATCCGTATATTTATGCGGATATTCCGCACCTGACGGAGGTCTGTACAAACCTCGTCAGCAACGCTGTCAAATATACGGGAGCCGGCGGTACGATCCGCTGTGGCGTTACGCAGAAGCCCGGCGAAAAAGAGGGCTGGTGCGATACGGTGGTCACGGTTGCCGACAACGGCATCGGTATGTCGCAGGAGTTCCAGAAGCATATCTTTGAACCGTTTGAACGGGAACGCACGTCCACCGTCAGCAAGGTGGAAGGCAGCGGCATCGGGATGGGCATCGTGAAAAAGCTGGTCGGGCTGATGGGCGGTACCGTGGAGGTGGAGAGCAAAATCGGTGTTGGCTCCACGTTTACCGTGACCATTCCCTGCCGCATTGCGTCCGAGGATGAAATACAGGCGAAACGAGAGATCAACCCTTCGGATCAAAAGTGCCTGTGCGGTACAAGGATCCTGCTGACCGAGGACAACGACCTCAATGCGGAGATCGCCACCGAGCTGCTGCAGGAAGAAGGCTGTACGGTAGACCGCGCAAAAGACGGCGTGGAATGCGTGGACATGCTGGAAAAAGCTGCGAACGGAACGTATCAGCTGATCCTAATGGACGTCCAGATGCCCGTGATGAACGGCTACGATGCGACAAAAAAGATTCGGAGAATGGACGATCCTCAAAAAGCAAATATCCCCATCGTCGCCATGACGGCAAATGCATTTTCCGAAGATAAACAGGTGGCGCTGGACGCCGGGATGAACGACCATATCGCAAAGCCGATCAATATGAGCGTTCTTGTGCCGACCCTGCGGAAATACCTTTGATGCGGGCAGAAAGTCATCGTATATAATAAATAAATACCGTCGGGGAGCCTTCCCGTTTTTGGGAAGGCTCCCCGGCGGATTTTTGTTTATATCGCGGTGATTTTGGTTTACAAGGCAACAGACACCGCAGCCGATGCCGAACGGCAGGAGGAACGGCACACCGCAATGTGCGGTTTTCTTTATGGCGTTCTGCGGCTCTGCCTTAGTTGGGCGCGGTACTCGGCGGGGGTGATGCCGTACAGTGCGCGGAAACTCTTTAAAAAGCTGCTGTAATTTGCAAAGCCGCTGGCGGTGCAGGCGTCCAGCACGCCGGTGCCGTCGGCGAGCTCGTTGCGGCAGTGCTGCATACGCAGGTTGGTCAGATACCCGTGTATACTTTCCAGCGTGTACTCTTTGAACACGCGGGACAGGTGCTCCCGGCTGGTGTAGGTGTACTTTGCCAGCTGGGCCACGGTCAGATGCGGGTCGGTGTAGTTGGCCTGAAGGTAAGCAACCGCCTTGGCGACGAGCAGACTGGTGGCCGAGGGCGGCGGGGCATTGTGCCGCCGGGTCACAACTTGGCTGATCAGCAAAATCAGCTCCGTGACCTCGCAGCATTGCACGGTATCACGTATTTTTTCATCAAGATACACGGTCTGGGCCATCCGCTCCAGCAGACCGCGGAAGTCCCACTGCGTGACGGCGTCAGTGTCCAGAATGACAGGATCCCCCGACCAGACATGCCGCGGCAGGCCGCTTTGCGCCCAGGCACGCTCCCAGATGCCGGGAGCTATCTGCACGACGAGCCGCTCCGAGGTCGTGTCCGTGATGTTGAACTTGCCGGAGTGGTACATCTCGCCCGGGAACAGTATCAGCTCCCCCAGGTGCAAATCGTAGACACTGCCGTCGACGGAGTAGCGCACGCTGCTGCCCGCCACCGGCAGTATCATCTCATAATACGGGTGAGAGTGGACCACCGACTGGACATTCTCCCGGTTTGTATACAGGCCCACGACAACCTGACCGTCCTGCAGGGCGGCACTGGCATCCTCCTGCGTCAGAATGGAATCCACGTAATGCGGCATTTTTTGCAGGATCATGAGCGACTCCTCCTGTTAAATTTTGTCTTTGCCACGATTATATCACATTTTGCGACATTTGCATTACAAATACGGAAGAAATTTTGTGAAGGATTTGTTATTATAAAGGCGAAGAAGGGCACAATGCGCAGATTGAACAAAATATATTATGCAATTTTGTACAATATGCACATTGTCTGCCAAATAACAAGTTCCACCATTCAATTATACGCAAAATAGAAAGGAGAAAATCTATGAAAGTGTGCTACACCGGCGGCGCTGTCAAGGACTGCGGAAGCTATTATTCCGTAGCCACCAACGCTGTAGAGCTGCGCATCTGGTTCCTGACCGACGATATACTGCGCATCCGCGCGGGCTTTGACGGCGACTGGGATGAAGCCTCCTACAGCCTGACCATGACCGCATGGGAGTCCCGCACCGACGAGCTGATGAAGGACTGCCGCAAGCGCGTCCGGTCCGCCGCCGCAGCCCTGACCGACGGCGACAGGCAGGCCGTTATCCAGGGTGCGCGTCTCAAGGTCGTCATCGAGAAGGCACCGTTCCGCATCATGGTCTATGATAAGGACGGCAGCCTGCTGCACGCCGATATTCCCGACCTGGCCTACCGCGAGGACAGCAACCACCGCCGCATCCACGCCAGCCAGATCGAGGCCGACGACTGCTTCTACGGCTTCGGCGAGAAATCCGGCGAAATCAACAAGGCCGAGAAATACATGAATATGGCTCCCGGCGACGCCATGGGCTACAACGCCAAGGAGACGGATTCCCTCTACAAGCACATTCCGTTCTATATCCGCCTGAACCGCGGCACGAAGCAGGCTGTCGGCTACTTCTACCACAATACCGCCGAGTGCGATTTCAACATGGGCCGCGAGAAGCGCAACTACTGGCACCGCTACTCGTCCTACCGCACCGACGCGGGCGACATTGACCTGTTTTTGATCGCAGGCCCGTCCATCCGCGAGATCATCGAGCGCTACACCGACCTGACCGGCAAGAGTGTCATGCTGCCAAAGGCCGCGCTGGGCTACCTCGGCAGCTCGATGTACTACCCCGAGCTGCCCGAGAACAGCGACGATGCCGTGCTGGACTTCATCGACACGACCCGCGAGGAAGGCATCCCTGCCGACGGCTTCCAGCTGTCCAGCGGCTACTGCGCCGTTGAGACCGCCGAGGGCATCAAGCGCTGCACCTTCACATGGAACCACAAGCGCTTCAAGGACCCGGCAGACTGGTTCGCCCAGATGGAAAAGCGCGGCATCGTCGTCTCGCCCAACATCAAGCCCGGTATGCTGCTCGTCCATCCGCTGCTGAACGAGATGAAGGAGAAGGGCATGTTCCTGCCCGCCTCCGACGACAATGCAGGTCTTGACGGTCTGGCTGTCGGTACCTGGTGGGGCGGCCCCGGCCTGTTTGTGGACTACACGAAGGAATCCACCCGTCTGCACTGGAAGCAGTACATCAAGGATGCGCTGCTGAAATACGGCTGCCGCTCCATCTGGAACGACAACTGCGAGTATGACTCCCTCGTTGACAAGGACGCAAAGGTTTACTTTGAGGGCAAGGGCAGCACGATTGGCACGATGAAGCCGGTCATGAGCAACCTGATGTGCCAGCTGTCCAACGAGGCCATCGAGGAGTATGACCCCGACTGCCGCCCGTTCTCGGTCTGCCGTTCCGGTCATGCGGGCATCCAGCGCTATGCGCAGGTCTGGGCCGGTGACAACCTGACCCACTGGGATACCCTGAAATACAACATCGCCACGATTCTGGGCATGGCGCTCTGCGGCGTGTCCAACCACGGTTGCGACATCGGCGGCTTCTTCGGCCCCGCGCCGGAGGGCGAGCTGTTCGTGCGCTGGGTGCAGAACGGCATCTTCCAGCCGCGCTTCTCCATCCACTCCACGAACACCGACAACACCGTCACCGAGCCGTGGATGTACAGCGACAAAAAACAGTACATCAAGGACGCTATTGACTTCCGCTATAAGCTCAGCCCGACGCTGTATTCCCTGATGGAGCGCGCGCATGAGAACGGCCTGCCCATCTGGCAGCCGACGTTCAGCGTTTTCCAGAACGACCCGGCCACCTACGATGAGGGCGTGGACTTCATGTTCGGTGATTCTCTGCTGGTTGCGAATGTCGTTGAAAAGGGCCAGACCGTCCGCCCGGTCTACCTGCCCGTGACCGAGAACGAAAACGAGCGGTTCTACGACTTCTACACCCGCGAGGAATACGCCCCCGGCCAGACGATTGAGGTGCCGGTTGATATTGCCAGCATCCCGCTGTTTGTGCGCAGCGGTGCCATTCTCCCGATGAGCGGCAACAAGCTGCACAACCTGATGACCGAAAAGACCACCGCGCTGGACATCCTGATGGCCCCCGATGTGGATTCCGAGTTCACGCTGTACGAGGATGACGGCCACACGAACGATTACCGCAAGGGCGCGTATCTCAAGACGAAGATCGCCGTCAAGGCAGGCGTCAAGACCGTCGTGACCTTCACGAATGAGGGCAGCTACGAGACCGCCGTCGAGAGCATGTACCTCGATATGATCCACCGCGAGAAGTCCCCGTTCTATGTGCAGGTGGACGGCAAAGAGCTGCCGCACTTCCTGCACCGCCGCAAGTTTGAGGAGGCCGAGAGCGGCTGGTACTACAGCCAGCGCCTCAAGAGCGTCCAGATCAAGTACCCCAACCCCAAGAAGGATCACGAGGTACTTGTCTCGTTCGAACAGTTTGATTTGATCGGGATGTAACCCGGCTTCTTGCCTCCCCCAGCAGGGGAGGTGCCCCGTAGGGGCGGAGGGGGTGAACCTTGCCGCAGCCCGAAATATTTCGGGTAATGGCACGGTTCTCTCCCCCAGCAGCTGCGGCGGCAGCCCCCTCTCAGAGGGGGCCAAGGGGAAAACGGCATACATACAAGAAGGAGAAATACTATGTTCAAAAAATTCGCAGCATTGGCTGCTGCGGCTGCGCTCAGTCTGGGTGTTATGACCGGCTGCGGCGCGTCCGGCACCACCGCCGACTCCACCGGCTACAGCGCCGAGAATCCGCTGGTGCTGACTCTGGCCCACGGTCTGTCCGAGACCCACACTGTCCACATCGCCATGACCCAGTTCGCGGACGAGGTCGCTGAAAAGACCGATGGCCGCATTCAGGTCAAGATCTTCCCCAACGGCCAGCTCGGCAGCGAAAACGAGAACCTTGAGCAGCTGCAGGCCGGCGTTATCGCCATGACCAAGGTTTCCGCACCCGGTCTGGCTACCTACAACGATGCCTTCAACACCTTCGGCCTGCCCTATATCTTCAACGATACCGATGACTTCTACCATGTCATGGACTCGCAGGAAATGCAGGACTTCTTCCTCTCCACCGGTGACGACGGCTTTGTCACGCTGACCTATTACACCTCCGGCGCACGCTCCTTCTACACGAAGGATCGCGCCATCCGCACGCCCGCCGACCTGAAGGGCCTGAAGATCCGCGTGCAGGATATGAAGAGCCAGACCGACATGATGAGCTATCTGGGCGGCATTCCCGTCGCCATGTCCTACGGTGACGTTTACACCTCGCTGCAGACCGGCATCATTGACGGCACCGAGAACAACGAGACCGCCCTGACCACCGGCAAGCACGGCGAGGTCTGCAAGGTCTACTCGGTGGACCAGCATGCCATGATTCCCGACGTCCTCATCATGAGTGAGAAGGTCTGGGAGACCATCAGCCCCGAGGATCAGGAAATCATTCTGGAGGCCGCCCACGATTCCACCGATGCCCACAAGGTCATGTGGGACACCGCTGTGGAGGAGGCCGTCAAGGAAGCACAGGAGACGATGGGCGTTGAGTTCGTCTATGACGTCGACAAGGAAGCCTTCCGCGAGGCAACCCAGCCCATGATCGAAGCCTACGAGGAGCAGTATCCCGGCGTCAAGACGCTGCTGGATACCATCGACGCCGCAAGAGGGGAGGAGTAAGCCATGAAAAACACCTTTGCTGCCATCAAATTCTGGATGGACAAAATTTTGAGCATTGCCTGCGCCGTACTGCTTACCTTTATGACGGTGCTGGTTCTGATTCAGGTTTTCTCCCGCTATATCCTCAACAGCCCCGTGGCTTTCACCGAGGAGCTTGTCCGCTACAGCCTGATCTGGACCGGCTTCATCGGCGCGGCCTACGCCTTCTCCACCCGGGAGCACATGTCCCTGACCCTCATCCGCGACAAATTCACCGGCAAGGCGCACACCGCCCTGCTGGTGGTCATAGATGGTCTGATTCTGCTGATGGCCATCTTCGTATTCACTATCGGCGGCTTTAAGCTGGCTGTCTCTGCCAGCCGCGAGTTCTCGGCCCTGCTGGGTATTCCCCGCAGCCTTGTTTACTCCATCGCCCCGATTTCCGGCGTGTTCATCGTCCTGGCGCAGATCATCAACATCTATGAGGACGTCACCGGCGAAAAAGTTGAATCCAAGGAGGGTGCAGACAAATGAGTATCACCATGACCACCGTTATCCTGTTCGCCGTGTTCGGCGTGCTGCTGTTCCTCGGCGTGCCTATCTCCATCAGCATTGTGGCGTCGTCTATCGTGACCGCCATGTCCACCCTGTCCTGGGACCAGATCACCTTTATCACGATGCAGAAGATGAACTCCGGCGTGGAGAGCTTCTCACTGCTTGCTGTGCCTCTGTTCATTCTGGCCGGCAACATCATGAATAACGGCGGTATTGCCAAGCGCCTGGTCAACTTTGCCCAGCTGTTCGTCGGCAAGATCCCCGGCTCCATGGCGCAGGCCAACATCCTGGGCAACATGCTGTTCGGTGCGCTGTCCGGCTCCTCCGTTGCTGCCGCATCCGCCATGGGCGGCTGCATCAGCCCCATTGAGGAAGAAAACGGCTACGACCCCGCCTACTCCGCCGCCGCCAACATTGCCTCCGCCCCCACCGGCCTGCTGATTCCCCCGACGTCTGCCTTCATTGTCTACTCCACCGTCGCGGGCGGTGTCTCTATCTCCACGCTGTTCATGGCCGGTTACATTCCCGGCATCCTGATGGGCCTGTGCTGCATGATCGTTGCGTTTATCGGCGCAAAAAAGGCTGGCATGAAAGCCACCGGCATTGACCACAGCCAGAGCATTGCCAAGACCGTCTGGGACGCCGTGCCGTCTCTGCTGCTGATCGTCATTGTCATCGGCGGCATCGTCTCCGGTATCTTCACCGCCACTGAGGGCGCAGGTGTCGCGGTTCTCTACTGCCTGATTCTTTCCATCGTCTATAAGAGCATCGACTTCAAAGGCTTCCTTGGCATCCTGCTCAACTCCGCCAAAACGTCCGGCATCATCCTGTTCCTGATTTCTGCCTCCTCTGCCATGTCCTTCGTTATGGCCTACTCCGGCATCCCGGCAGCCATCTCCAACGGCCTGATGAGCCTGACTGAAAACAAGTACATCATCTTCCTGCTCATGAACATCATCCTGCTGGTCATTGGCATGTTCATGGACATCACCCCGGCCATCCTGATTTTCACCCCGATCTTCCTGCCCATCGCCACCAGCTTTGGCATGACGGAGATCCAGTTCGGCGTTATGCTGATCTTCAATATGTGCCTGGGCAACATCACCCCGCCGGTCGGCTCGGTTCTGTTCGTCGGCTGCGGTATCGGCCATGTCTCCATCGAGCAGGTCACGTCCAAGCTGATCCCCTACTTTGTAGCACTGGTTGCCGCCCTGCTGGCTGTCACCTACATCCCGGCTCTGTCTCTGGGCCTGCCCAGCCTGATGGGTCTGATTTAACTATTGGCTGATTAAAATAGTACAGCCCCCGCCAAGCTCTATGAGTTTCTGGCGGGGGCTGTGCTGCTTTTCTATTCCTTCTATTTTTTATATGCCGTCCCCCAAATCTCCATTGCATCCATGATGGGACGCATGGATTCGCCTAAGTCGGAGAGAGCGTATTCCACCCGCGGCGGCACTTCGGGATAGACGGTACGGGTAATGATCCCATCTACGGCGGCTGCAACTGCGGCAGCTGCCACCTGAAATATCTTGGAAAAATTGGACGATTCGCTCGTAAAAGGTTGACGCGGCTGCGTTCGGGGGTATATCATATTTGTATAGATCCTTGCGCGGAGGGAGGAACGCACGATGATCCGAATCGGCATTGTGGACGATGAAAAACAAGAAAGAGACCAACTGAAACAGGCACTGGCGCGGTTTGGCGCGGAGAACGGCACAGAACTGAACGTACAGGAGTTCGACTGTGCGGCAGTCTATCTGGCGGCGCAAGACCGTGATTTTGACATTTTATATCTGGACATTGATATGCCGCAGATGTCCGGCATGGAACTGGCCGAAAAAATCCGGGAGACAGATCAAGACGTCATCCTCATTTTTTGCACGAATTTGCAGCAATTCGCGCTGAACGGGTACAGTGTCGGCGCACTGGGCTTTATTGTAAAGCCGATACAGTGGTACTCCTTCCATATGTATCTGACGCGGGCGCTGAAGGTGCTGCAAAAGCGCGCCGGTCAAAAGACTGCGCCGCCGCACATTGTCGTCAAGGACGGCACCGTGACGCGGCTGCTGGATGCAGCGGAAATCGCCTATGTGGAGGTGCGCCAGCACGACCTGCTGTACAACCTGTGCGGCGGGGACGGTAAGACCGAGATCATCAAAAACCGCGGTTCGATGCAGGAAATCGCGGCGCAGCTGACGCCCTACGGCTTTGTGCGATGCAGCGCCAGTTATCTTGTGAACCTGCGCTGCATCACGGCGGTAAGCCGTATGAATGTCTATATCGGCGGGGCGGCACTGCCCATCGGGCGCACCTACAAGGACGCCTTTACCGAGGCATTCTCTCGATATATGGCAAAAAAGGAGTGGGAAGACCCGTGCCGGTCATAAATTGGATACTGAACCAGCAAATCCAGCTGGGTATGATTCTATGCGCCTGCCTGTTTGTCCCGTGGGGGCAGCGCCGCAGCTGCTTCGTTCCGCGGTTGGCGGCGGGTGTATGGGCCTTTCTTGCGCTGACGGACACCCTGGCATTCCTGCCGCTTTGGGCAAAATTGCTGCTGTATACGACGCTGCTGTTTGACCTGATATGGTTCAGCTTTGACTGCAGCCCGCTGCACGCCCTGTTTTATACAACCTGTGCCTACGCGGTGCAGCACATTGCCAGTAAGCTGGCCTATATGCCCATTGTTTGGCTGATTCAGCATGGGCGCACGGACAGGCGCGTTGACTTTGTCATTCTGCTTTTCAGCAACCTTGTGGTCTGTCTGGTCATCTACCGGCTGTTCACCCTGCGCATCCGGCGCGGGCGCCTGCTGTTTGACAATGTCAAGACTGTGCTTTACTCCGGCTTTTTCCTGATTGCCGCGGTCTACCTGAGTGTTGTGCTGGAGGATGTCCTGGACGGCAGCGCAGAGTCCTACCTGACCGCCTATCTGGCGCTGAATGCGTTCTGCATCCTGTTTGCCATCACGATTCTGGCGCTGGAATTTTCAAATTGCAGCATCAAGAGTCTGGAACACGAGAATGAAATGCTGGCGCAGCTGCTGGAATGTGACAAGCAGCAGTATGAGCAGGCAAAAAAAGACATGGAAAAAATCAACATCCGCTAC
>ERZ1673697.191-NODE-191-length-100763-cov-10.655390_pt1 | contig 100763 bp, 89 predicted proteins | sample MGYA00580227_ERZ1673697 | MGnify/ENA primary metagenome ERZ1673697 (study PRJEB41218, sample SAMN15661759) | gut metagenome | host: Homo sapiens | place: Canada: London | collected 2015-08-20/2019-03-30 | study: EMG produced TPA metagenomics assembly of... | reverse complement strand
CCCTATTCCTCATATCTTTTTATTCTTTTGTCCAATATGTATTGTAGTGCTACATGGCAAAGGTTATCGCAAAACGATTTGACAACTGGCAAGAGCAGGCATAATCAGGAGAATCGAAACATCCTGCTCCCATCCTCTGAGACAAATCCCATAAGTCAACCTGTTTAAAACTGATAACAGAAGCGAGCGGGAACCTGTTGGAGTATATCAGACGTTCCGTGTGTATGCAGGCTTGTGAGAAAAAGATGCGCTCTTAAAGCAAAAAGGCATTACCGATTTTTGCAGTCGGTAATGCCTTTTTAGTATGGAAATTACTTTCTTTATAAACCGCAGGAAATACAGAACTATTTTGCGCACCTATCTCATCTTTTCCTCATTTCTGCTCCTGTATATACTCCACCGCCGCCTCTTTTACCTCGTCGCGTCTCTCTTTGATTCCTTCGATTGTTTTCTTCACCTCAATGTCAGGAGAAACACCAATCCTCTGAGTCTGACCCCCGTCTGGTGTATAGATGCCACACGCAGTATACATTACCATGTTTCCTCCGGGGATTGGCAGTATCAGACAATAACCGTCCGCTCCAACGGTATTTTCACCCATCAGTGTCACTTTTTCGCCATTTTGAACCAGCATCGCAGCATACTCTGAAGCACTCTGGCTATGTTCATCAATCAAAACAACAACTTCTTTATCATAAAGATACGCTGCCCGGGGTTTTCTGTTAAAATTATAAACCGGTTCTTTCAAAAATGTACCCGGAACCGCTTCAGAAATTGTTGCAGTGAGCAAACCAACCTCAGCTTCTTCAAAAAGATATATTGGTAAATAAAATTGGCTGTTAGCAGGGTACTGCCGATAGTCTACAATCAATCCATCTGTATCTTTTAAAGCATTCATTGCTTCTATCCATTTTACTTCGTTAGCGTGAGTAGCACCCGCCTGAAGATCCATAAAATCAGGATTGATTACCCCGATATTCCCCTCAATGATTTCGTATGGTTTCTTCTCCCCCTCCTGATAGCTGGCACCATATCGAGGTATGAAGGAACTTGGAAATTCACCGGCTGGAACATCAATGGTCTTTTCCTCCCCGTCCCGCAAAACGGTCACCTCCAGCGTTGTGTCGTGAGAACGAAACAGCGGGTAGCGCAGGGCATTGCAGATTTTCCCATCCATCGGAACAGAATAATATTCTGTACAATGTTGTATCACATCTTTTATATCGACCCCATCCAGCTTACGGACAATATCTCCGGCCTGAAGTGGACAAGATTCATCAAAGGTTTGAACAATCACAACTTCTCCTTCGGCAGATACAAATTCGATGTCGTTCACAATATACTCGCCGAATTCCTTTTGAATAAACTCGCTCCGCTCGTTATAAATAACGTGGGCATCCTGTAATTTTGCAGTCAGTGCCGCGATAGTCAAATCATAGCTGTGACGGTCCGTATCTTGCAGCATCCGAACAATAAAGTCCGGCAGCAGTTCCTCCCAATCCTCGTCCAAAATATCCAGATACGGATTATAATATTCCATTACATTCCAGACACGGAACAAACCCAGCAGACGATAGTTTTCGTCGCTGTAATCCATATCCTCATACAGTTTTTCATTGACAAGCATGGTAGGTTGATTATATCCTGTATAGTAGCCTCTTGCAAAATCAATCGGCGCATTGAAACGGTTGATATTCACAAGCGGCTTTGTCAACGGTTCCATATTGGCTGAAAGTTCCTCGCCGAGATATTTTTTGTCAAATATCCAGCTCGTGTCTGCAATCACCACTTTATCTTCTTCCTTTGCTGATGACCATTGAGCAGCCGGAGTATCTGTTTCATATTCGATTTCACCTAAAGATAACAGCCATTCATTGAGAATTTGATTGGTTGCCTCACTATTCTCTGCCTGCCGTACTTGAGGAATCAGAGTAATCAATTCTGCATCCCAGTCTTTTTCTCCCGTTAAGAAAACAGGATGGGTATATTTTGTATATCCCCATACTTTACATAATTTCTCCAGATTTTGCACTTCCTGTGAATATTCTTTTTTCTCATTTCCTACTGGTGCACACGAAGTAAACAGCAGGCAAACACACAGCAGCACCGCCAGCAGCCTTGTCCATTTGCTCATCACGACATCTCCTTTGAGTTTTATTTTTTGTTTTCTTTCCGTATGTAAGCGACCGCAGCCTCCAGCAGCTCGTCGCGTCCTTCCTTGATGCCCTTTAACAGCAACGCCAGAAGGTTTGATGATCTGCGCATCCAAACACCCTCCTTCTTTTACAAAATCTTCTTTCCGTTTAGATTCATCTTATCACATTTCCTGCAACAGTCAAGAGTCTTGTGAAAAAAAAAACAAAGTCAGCTGATCCCGATTTCAGCTGACTTTGTTTTCATTTTTAATGCTCTTATTTTACCCACTGTTGCAGTTCTTCGTCGAATCATCCTAAAAGCATCTCAGTGCTCAATCCCTTCCCGCGCCAACAGCCCTTTGGTGTGGTAGTAATGCTTGACCTCCTGCATCTCGGTGACCAAATCCGCCAGTTGAAGCAATGCGGGCGGGCAGCCGCGTCCGGTATAAACCAGCTCCACCGGCTGTGGGCGCAGCTTTGCCAGTTGTTCAAGCTGGGTTTCCTGCAAAAGTCCTAGCTGCCACGCGACGTTGATCTCATCCAAAATGACCAGATCGTACTGCCCGCTTTGCAGGGCAGCCTGCGCCTTTTGCAGTCCGTCTGCCGCTGCATCCAAATCCTCCTGTGCCGGATGCTTTCCAATCAGACATCCCTTGCCGGTCCCATACAGCTCCACAACAACACCCAGCCTGCGCAGCAGCGGCACCTCGTGGTACTCCTGGTCCTTAATAAACTGCCCGATGTACACCCGCATTCCTGCACCTGCCGCGCGCACTGCCAAACCGAGGGCAGCGGTCGTCTTGCCTTTGCCGTCGCCGGTGTAGATTTGAAACTGTCCTTCCAGTGTCATCCTTCTCCGCTCCTTTTTATAGTACAACAGGACAGCCTGCCGGTTGAGCAAACTGTCCTGTTTCTATTTTTATGACAGATGAATGATTCCTTTTTCCAGCATCGACTGTGCTGCCAGCATGATACCCACCTTGCCGGTCTGGTAGGTCAAGCCGCCCTGCATCCAGACTGCATACGGCTCGCGCAGCGGTGCGTCTGCCGACAGCTCGATGGATGCACCGTTGGTGAAGGCACCCGCTGCCATGATGACCTGGCTGTCATAGCCCGGCATATCCCACGGCTCGGGAGTTACATAGGAATCGACCGGTGCGCCCTTCTGCACGCCTTCACAGAAGGCAATCAGCGCCTCCGGCTTTTGCAGGCAGACCGCCTGAATGATGTCTGCACGGATTTCGTCGCTGGATGGGGTCACCTCATATCCCAGCAGCTCGTACAGAGAAGCGGCAAAGGTCGCGGTCTTGACGGCAGAAGCCACCACCGTCGGCGCAAAGAACAGACCCATAAACAGCGAACGGGTGTTGCCCAGTGTGCAGCCGACCTCTTTGCCCACGCCGGGCGCACTCAGACGCTGGGCGCACATATCCACATACTTGGCTTTTCCTGCAATATAGCCGCCGGTTGGGGCGATGCCGCCGCCCGGATTTTTAATCAGAGAACCGATGATGAGGTCAGCACCGACCTGGGTCGGCTCCTTCTCCTGCACGAATTCTCCGTAGCAGTTGTCCACCATAATGATGGCTTCCGGGTTGACCGAACGCACCAGACCGACAATTCGCTCGATGTCCTCCACAAACAGCGATGGACGCAGCGAATAACCGCGGGAACGCTGGATGTAAGCGACCTTCGCACCCTTGACTGCCTGCGGGATGCCCTCATAGTTGACCTTGCCGTCCTCGAGCAGGTCCAACTGCTCATACTGCACACCGAAGTCCTTGAGCGAACCGCTGACCTCCTCCTTCTGACCCAGCCCGATGACGCCATGCAGAGTGTCATACGGCAGACCGGTCAGACTGACCATCCGGTCGCCCGGGCGCAGAACGCCGAACAAGGCAACGGTCAGTGCGTGGGTGCCGGACATGAAGTTATAACGAATCAGTGCATCCTCGCAGCCTAAGATTTCTGCCAGAACCTGGTCGAGCACCTCTCTGCCGCGATCTCCGTAACCGTAGCCGGTGGAGGCAGCAAAGTGGGACTCGCTGACATGGTTGTTGATAAAAGCCGACAGTACCTTTTCACTGTTGTACTGCGCAATGCTGTCGATTCGGCGAAAGCTTGCTGCGGCTTTTTCCTCTGCTTTTGCACACAGCTGGCGCAACGCCGGATCTATGTTAAAAAAACTCATTGGTTTCGATCTCCTTTTTTATCTCCTCTGTTTTTCTTATCTACAGCTGCCTGCTCTTCCACTCGGAAGTTGTGACAAAGCCCAGCTTCTGATAGAAGCTCTCCAGCTGTTGGTCCGCACAGTCGAGCAGCGGCGTTTTTCCCTGCCAAAAAGCCTCCAGGCACAGACGGGACACCAGCTGACCGCCCAAGCCCTGTCCGCGAAACTCCGGCAGGGTACACAGGTTGAGAATCAACCCGTAATCACAGCCCTCCGGCAGCAGGATTCCTCCCACTGCCGCTGCCCTGCCCTGTAGGCACAGCTTGAAGAACTGCCCGCCGCCGCGTTTTAAAAAGAGCAGCCGCGCCAGATAATCGTCCTTAGTATGCCGCTTGGCAAAGGAAGGGTCCGCCTGTGCCAGCAGGTCATACACCTCTCCCAGACCTTCGCAGGAGCAGACCGAGCTTTCACTGACATCGTCGGGCAATCTCTGGCAAATCATCCGCGGTCCTGAAGGATGGCTGACTGCCGGCAGCTGCCCAAAGCGCAGGTCATAGCCGTCGATCAGCTTTGCCGAGCCTGCCAGTTTCCCCGCAGGCTGCATCTGCAAAAAGTGGTGCAGCTCCTCCCAGCGCTCCTTCGAGCGAGGGGAACCGACTATCCGATAGGTCTGCCCGATGCGGCAAAGCAGATATTGCGCATTCTGCTTTTGTGTCTGCGACTGCCCTACCCACAGGTCACTGTACTGCCAATCGACCTGCGCGGTATCCGCACAGCGCGAAAGGTAGGCAGTCATCACTTCCGTCCCATCCCACGGCTCCTTTGCACAAAGGCGCTCGATGGTGGTTCGGTCCTCTTGGGTCGCCAGACGGATCATCCTTCTCCTCCTTTATCTTACAGCTGCGCGAGAGCGCCTACCAACTCCCGGAGCAAACGTGCGCAGGATTCCAAATCGCGTGGGTCAAACATCGACGATGGCGAATGGACATAACGGACCGGTGCTGCAACGGTGAGCACTCTGCATCCGTTGCCTGCCTTGGACATGGCAGCGGCATCGGTAGCCCCGACAATCTGGTTTTTAATCTGGTATGGGATTTCCTTTTCTTCACACAGCTTTTTAGCCAGAGCAAACAGTTCACGGTCCATAAAAGCACCTTTGTCCTGGAAGCTGAGCACCGCACCCTTGCCCAAAGCGCAGACCTGCTTGCCCGCAGATACGCCGGGAACATCCGCTGCACAGTTGGTATCGACTGCTACGGCGATGTCCGGCTGTACCGAGAAGGCAGCGGCGCCGGCAGCAGCACCGATCTCTTCTCTGGCAGAAAAGACAACGGTCACATCGTATTCCAGCGGCTGACAGAGCAGGTCCAGCAGCAGCAGGCAGCCGATGCGGTTGTCCAGTGCCTTTGCACAGATGCAGCTGCCCATCTCAATAAAGGTCGGACGGAAGGTTGCAAAGTCGCCCGGCTGAGCAAATTGCAGTGCGTCCTCGCGGTTTTTCGCGCCGATGTCGATGTACAGCTGGTCATAGCTGAGCACCGTTTCGCGGTCGGAAGCACTTTGCAGATGAATCGGTTTTGCTCCGACAACACCCAGTGCGCCGCTTTCCAGACGGACCGGTTTGCCGACTACCACACGGGTGTCGATGCCACCCATCGAAGAGAATCGCAGCAGACCGCTCTCTTCGATGTAGGTGATGATGAAGCCAACTTCATCCATGTGTGCTGAAAACAGCAGTTTATTTTTTGGGGTCTGTTTCCCCTTTTTCTCGCAAATCAGGTTGCCCAGTGCATCAGTGCGCACCTTGCAATCCTCCGGCAGATGGTTTTTCAGCCAATCCGCCACCTTTTCTTCTCCGCCGGACACTCCGTCTATCTCACAAAGCTGTTTGAGCAGTTCAAGCTGTTTTGTCAATTCCATGCTGATTCCCTCCTTATTTCACGATGCGTTTTGCATAAGCTGCAATCAGCTGTGCGGTCTTGTCCACATCATCCACCGAGATGGTTTCGATTGGGGTGTGCATATAACGCAGCGGAATCGAAACGCAGCAGCTTTCCACACCGTCCTGTGCAACAACGATTGAATCGGCGTTGGTGCCGGTATGTCCTCCGCTCAAAATCTCCAGCTGATACGGAATCTTTTCCTCCTCGGCTGCTGCAATCAGCTCCTTGGACATTTTGCGGCTGAGGATGGCGCCCATTCCAATGGCAGGACCCTTGCCAACCGATGGAACGTGCTTGTCTGCAATCTCCGGTGTGGTGCCAAAGGTGACATCCACCACGATTGCCTGGGTTGGATGCAGGGCGAAGGCTGCGGTTCTGGCGCCCAGACCGCCGGTTTCTTCCTGAGCACTGAGCAGAACGGTCAAACCGATCGGCTCCAGATGATTTTCTTTCCAATCGTTTTTAATCATCTCCGCTGCCTTGATGATGGCAACGCAGCAGCAGCGGTCATCGAAGGCTTTGCTGGAAACCAGTCCGCCAGCCATCTCGGTGAAAGGACCGACAAAGCTAATCTTGCTGCCCAAATCAATCTTTTCCTTTGCCTGCTGACCGTCCATGCCGACGTCGATCCAGATTTCATCCACCGTCGGATTCTTCTTTTCTCCGCTCTGGATGTGAGGAGGTACGCTGCCCACCACGCCGGGCAGGTCGCCCTGTGCGGTGTGTACCACCACCTGTGATGCCATCAGCAGTCTGCGGTCCACGCCGCCTGCCTGTCCGACCCGCAAAAATCCGTTGTCCTCGATGTGGGTAACGGTCAGACCAATCTCGTCGATGTGTGCATCCAGCAGCAGGTGCGGACGTCCCTCCTGCGGCGGCATCACCTGGCAAACCAGACTCTTCTGGATGGTACAGCTGCATTCACCCAGATTTTCACATATTTCCTGGGCAACTGCCAGTGCGCGGTCCTCTCCGCCTGCGACACCGTCGACCTGTGTCAGCTGTCTGAGCATCTGTATTGTTTGCATAAAAGCACTTCCTTTCCTGTTTTGCACCGACCGCCGCGGCAGACGGCGCTTTTCCTCGTATCTTCTATTTTACCATACTTTTTCCTTTTTTTCACTCATTTTTGTAAATTGAGCAGAAATACAGTCCACCTCCCTTTCTGGACATAAAAAATCAGCACAGCCTTTTTCTAGGCTGTGCTGATGATTTTGTGAAGGACAAAAGATTTATCCTTCCCTGTTATCAGAAATCATAATGCCCTGATAGGGAGAAGTAGACGGCACGATGATACCATCCGGCAGGGTGATGTCCTTGCCTTCCATGCTGAAGTAGATGTCCAAGGTGGAAGGGTCGCCCTGCTGCGGGTCTACAAAGTTATATTGCAAGGTGTGCTGAATCGAATCGAGAATCATTTGCAGCAGAGAGGTCGAATCATAAGCAAAAAATTCTTCCTTCTGCTCTTGTGGTGGTCCAACCACAATGGAGCAGGTGTCCGCAAAGGTGACGGTCATCCCGCCTTTTCCGCCGGTAGTCGGCTCTGCCAGATCGAGGTTCCAACCGGTCAGTTCGCTGATCTGCTCGATCAACCAGTCCGGTGTCAGCTTTCCGGTGTAATCGACCGGATAGCTTTCAAATTCGCCATCCATCCCGATGTACAGTGTGGCGGTCTTTTCCTCTTCCTGAGGCTGCTCCGCCTCTTCTTCCCCTTCATCCGGCTGCGGCTGTTCATCCTGGGTCTGCTGGTCGGATGCTGTCGGCTGGTCCGGTGTCGGTGCCGGGTTTTCTCTGCTTTGGCAGGCGGTCATGCTCAACAGCAGGCTCAGGCAGAGCAGTAATGCAATCCACTTATTTTTCATGGTGTTCCCTCCTGTAAATCAAAGGTTTTGATGAAAGCTGCTTGCGGCTTCTATCATACAGGTGCTTTTTTCTGTACTCTTTGTTGCAGCCTTTTCCTTATTGTACCACACTTTTTCAAAATCCGACAGAGGTCAGCAAAAAATTTACAAACAAAAAAGTTGCTTAACAAACTGTTGCTAAAGCAATCATTTTCGTGTATAATAAAACACAGAAAAATCAACTGTATACAGAGGAGGAACACATATGGGTGCAGAAGAACAAAGACAACAAAAATTTGACCGTATGACCAAGACCCCGATTCCCCGATTGATTGGCGAGCTGGCAGTCCCGACCATCATCAGTATGCTGGTCACATCCTTTTACAACATGGCGGACACCTTTTTTGTCGGCAAAATCAACACCAGCGCCACCGCCGCCGTTGGCATCGTTTTCCCGCTGATGGCAATGATTCAGGCGTTCGGCTTCTTCTGTGGACACGGCTCGGGCAACTACATCTCCCGCCAGTTGGGTGCGCACAACTTTGAGGATGCCTCCAAGATGTCCGCGACCGGTTTCGTTAGTGCCTTCGTCCTCGGGTTGGGGATTTTGGTCGTCGGTTTTCTCTTTACCGACCCGCTGCTGCACATCATGGGTTCCACCGAAACCATCCTGCCTTACGCTCGTTCTTATATGCGCATCATTCTAATTGGCGCACCCTACATGACCGCTTCTCTGGTACTCAACAACCAGCTGCGTTTTCAGGGCAGCGCCTTCTACTCGATGATTGGCATCACCACAGGAGCGGTTCTCAATATCGTTCTGGACCCGCTGTTCATCTTTGTGCTGGACATGGGTGTTGCCGGTGCAGCGTTGGCAACCATCATCAGCCAGTTTGTCAGCTTTTGCCTGCTGATTGCGGGCACCTTCCGCGGCGGCAACCTAAGGCTGAACCTAAGGGATTTTTCTCCTTCACTCAAATATTATCAAAATATCGTCAAGGGCGGTGCGCCCTCCCTCTTCCGGCAGGGACTGGGCAGCTTTGCCACCGTCTGTCTGAACCTGATGGCAGGTCCCTATGGCGACGCCGCCATCGCTGCCATGTCCATCGTGACCCGCATCTCTCAGTTTGCCGCCTCGGTGGTCATCGGCTTTGGGCAGGGCTTTCAGCCGGTGTGCGGCTTTAACTACGGTGCTAAGCTGTTTAAGCGGGTACAGGAGGGCTTTTGGTTCTGCGTCAAATTCTGCACCTCGGTCCTGCTGGTGGCGGCAGTGTGCGGCTGGATTTTCTCGCCCAACCTCATCGGCATCTTCCTCAAAACCGACCCGCTGGTCATCGAATATGGCTCGCAGGCGCTGCGCCTGCAAGCGCTGACCTTCCCGCTGGTCGGATGGATTACCATTGCCAATATGATGCTGCAAACCATCGGCAAAACGGTCAAAGCCTCTCTGCTGGCGATGTCCCGACAGTTTCTATTCTTTGTGCCCGTCATCCTGACTCTGCCCGGATTTTTAGGGATTTTGGGCGTTCAGCTCAGCCAGCCGATTGCCGACTTTTGCAGCTTTCTGCTGGCAGTTCCGCTGTCCATCAGCGTCCTGCGGGAAATGTCCCACGAGCAGGAACAACTTGAGCAGTTGAAAATCACCCGTGAAAATTAACCTCCATCTTGAAAAACACAAAAAGAGCATCCCTCTATAATAAGGGATGCTCTTTTTTATCTTATTCTCCATAGGCGCAGAAGGTGTAGCCCTGTGCGCGCAGGTCGTCAATCACCTGTCCCAGAACCTGTGCATTGGTCTGCGAAACTGCGTGCAGCAGATAGATGGCGCCCGGGTGGCATTTGGACTCGATGGTTTCGATTGCCTGCTGCGGGTCGGGCTGTTCGTCCACCAACCAGTCGCGGTAAGCAAAGCTCCAAAATACGCTGCGATAGCCCAGCTGCTGTAACAGCGACAGGTCCGCCTCGGAAAATTCTCCCATCGGGAAACGAAACAAACTCATCTCATAGCCAAAATTCTCTTTGACATACTCATGCAGACCCATGACCTCCGCGCGGCAGTCCTCCATCGAGATGGTCGGCATCGAAAGGTGGTTGACGCTGTGGTTGCCGACGATATGTCCTTCGTCGATCATCCGCTGTACCAGCTCCGGCTCCGCTTCTACATAAGGCTGGGTGACAAAAAAGACCGCAGGGGTCTGCTTCTCTTTAAGCACATCCAAAATATCGTCGGTATAACCATTTTCATACCCTTCATCGAAGGTCAGATAAATCTTCATCTGGTCCTCGGCGATAAAGTCGGCATCGTACTTCCCATACTTTTCCTGATAGGCGGTCGCACCGCTCGGGCGGTTCTTTTCGTCGGTCGGACCGCCCGGTCCCCATCCCAGTTTGGTGGTATCCAGCCCGCTGCTGACCGGCGTAATCGTCTGCTGGCTTTCCTCTTCTTTTTTCTCTTCCGTTTCCTTAGCCGGCTCTTCTTTCTCTGGCTTGTCCTCCGGTTTTTCTCCTGCCAGCTGGTCCTCTAGCGGATTCTTCTCTTCATTGCTTTGCTGCAAGGATTGCTCCTGCGGCGGCTCGAGCTGCTGCGCTTCCTCTTCTTTGTCGGATGGCATCCCCTCTGAAAGCTCATCAATACTGTCGGGAACATCTCCCTGTTCAGGCACCCGCTGGGAACATCCGCCCAGTCCCAGTACAAGCCCTGCTGCTAAAACAAAGGGGAAAATCCTTTTTATAAAAATCCTGTTCATCGACTCACCAAACCTTTCTTTTAAACCGGATTGCTCCTTGTGCGTAGCTTTGGATTATTGTTTCTTTTTTTGCCCATCATTATACATCGGTCGTTTTTCTCATTATAAAATACGGGTGTCATAAAAAGCAAGCCCGCGGGCAAAATAATTCCAAAAGCTCCTGATTTTCTTCTGCAAGGATTTTCAAACGTACAACGAAAGGATGGTCCTATGTTCAAAACCAAACGTCAGATTCAATCTATCAAAGCCCGGGAAATTTTGGATTCCCGTGGAAATCCCACCGTGGAGGCGGTCGTCATCCTCAACGATGGAAGCCTCGGACGCGCCTGTGCTCCCTCCGGTGCTTCCACCGGCAAGCATGAGCGGGCAGAGCTGCGCGACCATGACCCTTCCCGCTATCTGGGCAAGGGTGTACAAAAGGCGGTCGACCAAATCTATCATCTGGCAGCTCCTGCGCTGATTGGATGCTCCGTTTCCCAGCAGCAGACCATCGACCAGCGGCTGCTTTCATTGATTGACCCCGACAGCGAACAGGGTCTTGCCTCCAATGTGCTGCTGCCCTTGTCGCTTGCCTGCGCCAAAGCGGCGGCTTCCTCCTACCATCTGCCGCTCTACCGTTATCTGGGCGGCGCGATGTCCAACACCCTGCCCATGCCGATGATGAACCTGTTAAACGGCGGTGCCCATGCCTCCAACAACCTGGACATCCAGGAGTTTATGGTCATCCCGGTGGGCGCGCAGAATATTTCCCAGGCAATCGAGTGGTGCAGCCGGATCCACCACCGCTTAGGAGAACTGCTGTGCGAAAAAGGACTTAGCTGCGGCGTCGGGGACGAGGGCGGATTTGCTCCCAACCTGACCGGAGAAGAAGAAGCCTTTTTGCTGCTGACCGAAGCCGGTGAACGGGCAAACCTTTGTGCCGGAAAGGACTTTGTGCTGGCTTTGGATGCAGCTGCCTCCGAATGGTGTGCCCAAACGCAGGGATGCGAGCAGGAATATCTGCTGCCAAAATCCCAGCTGCACTATAACACCTCCCAGCTGATTTCCTACTGGGAAGGCTTGTGCGCTCAATATCCCATCCGTTCCCTGGAGGACCCGCTCGGAGAAAATGACTGGCAGGGCTTTGTGCAGCTGACCCATCGTCTGGGCAGCCGCATACAGCTGGTGGGAGACGACCTGTTTGTCACCGACCCGCAGCGAATCCGCGAAGGAATTGGAATGAAGGCTGCCAATGCGGTGCTCATCAAGCCTAACCAGATTGGCACCCTCAGCCAGACCATCGAAGCTGCCCGTCTTGCACAGCAAAATGGGTATCGGGTCATCCTGTCTCATCGCTCCGGCGAAACGGAGGACAGCAGCATCGCCGACCTTGCGGTTGCCATCGGAGCCGGACAGATCAAAGCCGGCGCTCCCTGCCGCGGCGAACGCACCGCCAAATATAACCAGCTGCTGCGCATCGAAGAGGAGCTGGGTGGCAGTGCCTGCTTTGGCAATCCTTTTTAAGCGCAAAAAAACAGATGCACCTTTGGGTGCATCTGTTTTTATCTGTATCAAAAACTATTTGATCAAAGAGCAGTTTGCAACAACGGTTGCGAATACGATGGAAACCATCGACAGCAGTTTGATAAGGATGTTGATTGCCGGACCGGAGGTATCCTTGAATGGGTCACCAACGGTATCGCCAACAACAGCAGCTTTGTGGTTGTCAGAGCCCTTGCCGCCCAGGTGATCTGCTTCGATGTATTTCTTCGCATTGTCCCAAGCACCGCCGGAGTTGGACATCATGATTGCCAGAACGAAACCGGAAACGGTTGCGCCTGCCAGCATACCGGTAACACCAACTACGCCCATGAGCAGACCAACGATAACAGGAACAACGATTGCCAGGATTGCAGGAAGAACCATCTCGTGCAGAGCGGACTTGGTGCAGAGGTCTACACAGCTTCTGTAATCCGGCTCAGCTTTGCCTTCCATCAGACCTGGGATGGATTTGAACTGTCTACGAACTTCAACAACGATGCTCTGTGCAGCACGTCCAACAGACTCCATGGTGAGAGCTGCGAATACGAATGGCAGCATAGCGCCGATGAGCAGACCAATCAGAACCGGTGGGTTCATAACAGACAGGTCGAAATTGTAATCAGGAGCGATCAGCTTAACCTGGTCGATGTAAGAAGCAACCAGAGCCAGAGCGGTCAGAGCAGCGGAACCGATTGCAAAACCTTTACCGGTTGCAGCGGTGGTGTTGCCCAGGGAGTCCAGAGCGTCGGTTCTCTTACGAACCTCTTCACCCAGACCTGCCATCTCAGCGATACCACCAGCGTTATCTGCAACAGGACCGTAAGCGTCGGTTGCCAGGGTGATACCCAGGGTGGACAGCATACCTACTGCTGCCAGGGAGATGCCGTACAGACCCATGTTGAAGCTTTCTGCACCGCCGGAAACAAAGTAGCTGACCAGTACAGCAATACCAACGATAACAGCAGGGATTGCAGTAGATCTCATACCCAGACCCAGACCACCGATGATCAGGGTTGCAGAACCTGTCTGAGAGGTTTCTGCCAGTTTCTGGGTTGGTTTGTAGGAGTCGGAGGTGTAGTACTCGGTGAAGTAACCGATGAGTACACCTGCCAGCAGACCGGAAATGATTGCAAAGAACAGACCCATGCCCAGACCTGCAAATTTAACCAGAACAAATGCAGCGATTACAACCAGTGCGGAGCTGATGTAGGTACCTTTTCTCAGGGAGCCCAGCAGCTTCTTCTGGTCTGCGCCTTCTTCGGTCTTTACAAAGAAAGAACCGATGATGGAAGCGAAGATACCCAGAGCACACAGTGCCATTGGAATCATCATGCCCTTGAAGCCAAGACCTGCGGATACACCCAGAGCCATGGAGGACAGTCTTGCGCCGGAGTAGGACTCGTACAGGTCAGCGCCCATACCAGCAACGTCACCAACGTTGTCGCCTACGTTGTCAGCGATAACAGCAGGGTTTCTCGGGTCATCTTCCGGGATACCAGCTTCTACTTTACCAACCAGGTCAGCGCCTACGTCAGCAGCTTTGGTGAAGATACCGCCGCCTACACGAGCAAACAGAGCCATGGTGGAAGCACCCATACCGAAGGTAACCAGTGCAGAAGCGATTGCCTGTGCGTTGTCGCCGTAAACCATCTTCAGAATGTAGAACCAGATGGAGGTGTCCAGCAGACCCAGACCAACTACGGTGAAGCCCATAACGGAGCCTGCGGAGAATGCTACCTTCAGACCTTTGTTCAGGCTGTGGTGAGCAGCGTTTGCAGTTCTTGCGTTTGCTGCGGTAGCAATTTTCATGCCGAAGTAACCGGACAGAGCGGAGAAGACACCGCCTGTTACGAATGCAATCGGCACGAATTTGTTGACCTGACCAAAGATAGCCAGGACGGTGAAGATAACTACCAGAACAACGAATACAACAGCTACGCTCTTGTACTGTCTTTTCAGGTAAGCGTCTGCACCGGTACGGATTTTCTGGGACAGGGACTTCATCAGGTCAGTGCCCTCGTCCTCTTTCATGACCTTCTTTGCTTGAAAAACAGCAAAGAGCAGAGCCAGGACTGCTCCAATCGGAGCGAGGATGGTTAAATCCATGTTTTTTCCATTCCCTTCTTTAGTTAACATAAAATGTAACATTTTATAACACCACTCGCGGGTGTTATCTCTGCCCTCTATGTTAATATTTAATTCATGAATTGTCAAAATTTTAAAAAACCACATTTTTGTGCATTTTAGCAAATCGTCAAAAATATCACAGCAATCTGCACAATAAGCTCTCTCTGTCTTTTTTTGCACTGCTGTACGGTTTTCCATTCAATCCATCTGCTTTTATCCCTCTGACGATTCCGTGCAGGTTTTATAAAAAGTCCTATAATTAAGCCATTTTCTTTCCTGTTTTTTCGCCGGACTTTGAAAAATCTATCGTTGCGGTTTCCATGAAATGAAGCGATGGTTTTTAATCGCTTCATTTTATGCAGGATTTCCTTCTTCTTTCGGAAAAGTGCAGGATAACTGTCAAAAGCTGCCGGAGCACTTTGTCCGGCAGCTTTTTTGTGTATTTCATACAAAAGAGGAAAATTGCGACTACTTTTTTGAAAAAAGATTCGGGAAGATTTCGGTCATTCCTCCAAAACTCCCTCTTTCCAGGGCTTTTTCACCAAAATTCAATGCTTTCTCTTCCATATTTTGATAGGTGCCCGGCTGTAATTTCGGCAAAATGTTATAATATTTTATAAAGCGTGCAATTCTTACTTTGCCAGAGCAATCCCGGACAGAGAAAACAGCAGGTTTCCCAGCGCGTGTTTTTGTAAGGAGAGGTATTCCTGTGCGCTCACCTTGCCACCCCAGTTGAGCACTTCCATCTCTCCGCTGGCACCTTTGATGAAGATGTCCGAGGAAGTAAAGCCGTTCTTCAGATAAAAACGACGTCTCGCACTGCGCTGCTGGGCATTTTCTGAGTTATCATCCAAACGTTCAATCAAAAGAACAATTCGCTTGTCTGCAAAATGCTCGCACACCTGCTGCATGATTTGGCTGCCGGTGCCACGGCTGCGGATTTTGGAGGACACCGCCAGATAGTCCACCATCACCATCCCGCCATAGGGAATGACCATGACAAATCCCATCAAAGTTCCGTCCTCGGTTGCCGTCAGAATCTGCGCCTTTTTGCTTTTCACCGAATGGCGCAGAACAAAAAACGGTTTGCGCTCCGCCTTTGGAAAAGCCTCCATATAGATTTCCTTCACCTGTTTCCATTGCTCTGCATTGATTTGTGTCAGTTTCATCAAAATCTCCTCCTCGTTGTATAATACCCTCTGTGACGCTGTCATTATAAAGGATACAGTGGCTGTAAAGTCAATAGGATTTTCGAATCTTTTTTCAAAAAACAGGAGGGTCAGAATGTCTGACCCTCCTGTTTTTATTTTCCTTATTTGATGGAGTTTTCGTAAGCCTCGATCATCTTCTTGACCATCTGACCGCCGACAGAGCCTGCTTCGCGGGAGGTCAGGTGACCGTTGTAGCCCTCCTTCAGGTTGACGCCGACCTCGTTGGCAGCTTCCATCTTAAATTTATTCATCGCTTCCTGCGCCTCTGGAACGACCAATCTATTACTGTTCGAGTTGTTTTTGTTGCTTGCCATAAAAAATGCACTCCTTCATCTTTTTAAATGATTGGGTGCGGTCCTCCCTGTTTAAGAACCGCTCCTTGCGTTTGCAGTAATAGTATGGCGTGCAGATGGTTGATTATGTTTAGAAAGTTATGCCAGTCCTTCGCATAAAATAGATTTTATTTCTTCATTCCCAGCAGCAAAAGGACAGCTGCGCAGCAGAGCATCTCGTAGGCACTCAAATTGGACGGCAATGAAAACAGATGCTCTCCCTGTGCGATGCAGCTGCCGTCCAATCGAGCCAACGGGGTTTGTACACAAACGACCGCATTCTCCTGCGTGCTGGACATCCGCAGTTCCCCTGTGTCTCCGCAGCGGATGCAGGGCAGTCCGCATTGCACCAGCGCTTCTCCACCCCGGTCGGGCAGGATGCACCTTGCGTGCAGCAGATGCTCCGGCAGGTGCTTTGGCAAAAAACTTTCCTTTAATACTACCAGCCCGCCGCCGACATCCACCCACGAGGACGCCGACAGCTCCAGCAGCAGCACCTTTGCATCTGCCTTCCAGAAAATCCCTTCCCGCGTCTGCCAGGCGCAGCGCTCTCCCAACAAACTGCGCAGCGCATCCAGCAGATGCCGATCCCGTGCTTCTCCCAGCAGGATCACCGGTATCATCATTTGCACCTCCCTGTTGATTTTAGATGTTCTGTTAGTTTTCCCAAAATCATCCGAAAGATACAAAAAGGAGCAGACCGCAGCGGTCCGCTCCTTTGATGGGCGAGGATAAGCCCGATTATTCCTCAAATTTGCGCTTTGGCAGTGCTTCCAGCTTCTCCACTGCGCCTTCCAGATATTCCACCGGCATCTCTTCGATCTTGCCTTCGTCGCACAGTGCGGCAAGGGTCGGGTCGATTGGCATCCGACCCAGAATTTCCAGACCGGTTTCCTGTGCTACCTGTTCGAGCTTGCTGTGACCGAAGATGTCAATCTTCTTGCCGCAGTCCGGGCATACCAGGTAGCTCATATTCTCTACGATACCGACGATCGGAACATTCATCAGCTTTGCCATCTTGCAAGCCTTCTTGACAATCATCGAAACCAGATCCTGCGGAGAGGTCACGATGACGATGCCGTCCACCGGAATCGACTGGAAAACAGTCAGCGGAACATCGCCTGTGCCCGGCGGCATATCGATGAACATATAGTCCACCTCTCCCCAGACTACATCGCTCCAGAACTGCTTAACGGTTCCTGCAATGACCGGTCCTCTCCAGACGACCGGGTCGTCGGTGTTTTCCAGCAGCAGGTTAACAGACATGACCTCGGTGCCCTTAGAGGTCAGGCGAGGGTCGATGCCCAGCTCGGTTCCCTGTGCGCGTCCAGTGATCCCAAACATCTTCGGGATAGATGGACCGGTGATGTCCGCATCCAGAATGGCGGTAGAAAATCCTCTGCGCTGCATCATAACTGCCAGCGAAGAGGTGACCATCGACTTGCCAACGCCGCCTTTGCCGCTGACGATACCGATGACCTTTTTAACCTCGCTCAGGTGGTTTGCCGGCTCCAGCAGGCTTTGTGGCTTGGAGCAGGAACCCTTGCTTGAGCAGGAAGAACAGTTGCCGGAGCAGCCGCTTGCTTCACTCATGTACTTCATCTCCTAAAATTTGATCGTTCCAAAAGAATCATTCAGGACAGAATCCCGCTGCTTTGCAGCAGATTCATACTTCTTTATTATAACCTTTTTCCCCTTGTTATGCAAGAGAGAATCTTTTGCCTGCCCGGCTTTTCGGTTGCCGCCAGCTATCCTGTATGCTATCATTAAAAAAAGCAGAACACCAAAGGGAGGCTTCGCCTTATGAGGAAGATTTTTTATTATATTCCCGCAGTTATGTCGCTCTTATTCTATTCTGTACTTACTGTTGTCAGCGGATTTCGTGCAGTCCATCCTCTTGCGTGGGGTGGAGTTGGCATCCTGTTCCTCTCCGCTTTTCTTCTATGTAAGGACAGATGGTACGGCTGTGTGGGGGGTTTCCTGCCCGGCTGCGCGCTGATTTACATGAGTACACGATTCACCGGTCAGGTCATTGCTGTCGAACTGCCGTTAGGAATCCTGTTCTGCCTGTATTACCTGGTCTGCGGCATCGTCGTTTATAAAAAAGCCCGAAGATAAAGCGGGAACAGGATGGAGCATATACACAAAAAAGAAAAACCCGAGGACACACGTTCCTTTTTGTGAGAAAAGGTCTTGTCTGTGCAGGATAAATTGCATATAATGAAAGAAACAGGACCGCCCTGCCGCGGGCGTCCGAAAAAACGCATCTGAAAAGGAAGGAAAATTCTGTTATGAAACATATCCTGCTGATTGCCACCGGCGGAACCATCGCCTCTGGAAATTCTGAAAATGGACTGACCCCACAAATCTCCTCGGAAGAACTGCTCAGCTATGTTCCTGCTGCACGGGAATTCTGCACCATCGACGCGGTACAGATTCTCAACATCGACAGCACCAATCTTCAACCGGAGCACTGGCTGCTGATGGCGCGCACCGTCCGCGAAAACTATGATAAGTACGACGGCTTTGTCATCTGCCACGGCACCGACACGATGGCGTACACCTCCTCGGCGCTGTCCTACCTGATTCAAAACTCGCCAAAGCCTATCATCATCACCGGTGCGCAGAAGCCAATCTCCATGGAAATCACCGATGCCAAAACCAACCTGCTCGACTCGCTGCGCTTTGCCGCCTATCCCGATGCACACGGGGTCACCATCGTCTTCAACGGCAAAATCATCGCCGGCACCCGCGCCAAAAAGGTCCACTCCAAGAGCTTCAACGCCTTTGACAGCATCAATTTCCCGGTGCTTGCCACCATCCGCAACAATAAAATCGTCCACTATGTCAAGGACAGCTGTCCCTGCTCTTATCCTGCCTTTTACAGCGACATCAATCCCAAGGTCTGCTTAGTCAAGCTGATTCCGGGCATGGAGCCGGACCTGCTGCCCTGGATTGGCGAGCATTATGATGCGGTCATCATCGAAAGCTACGGCGTCGGCGGTCTGCCCAGTGCACCGGACCGAGACTTCCTCAAAGAGGTGGACAAGCTGATTGCCGACGGAAAGATTGTTGTGATGACCACGCAGGTCATGTATGAAGGCAGCGATATGGAGGTCTATGAGGTTGGACACGTTGCCAAAGAACGCTACGGACTGATTGAGTCCTATGATATGACACTGGAAGCCACCGTTACCAAGCTGATGTGGATTATGGCACAGACCCACGACCCGCAGCGCATCAAGGCGATGTTCTACACCACCATCAACCACGACATTCTCTTCCAGAACAACTGATACCCCTGCAAGGAGGTCCTTTACTTGTCAAACCCGTGTACCCTCTGTCCACGACACTGCGGCGTTGACCGCAGCCTTTTCACCGGTCGCTGCGGTGTGGGCGATTCGGTCAAGCTTGCCCGCGCCGCTTTGCACTTTTGGGAGGAACCCTGTGTCAGCGGCGAGCAAGGCTCCGGGACGATCTTTTTTTCCGGCTGCCCGCTGGGCTGCATCTTCTGCCAGAACCACACCATCAGCGCAGGACATTTTGGCAAGGAGGTCAGCATCGAGCGGCTGGCACAGATTTTTCTGGAGCTGCAGCAGCAGGGTGCCAACAACATCAACCTGGTCACTGCCGGACACTTTGTTCCACAGGTCATCGATGCTTTGGACCGGGTGCGCCATCAGCTGCACATCCCGGTCGTCTACAACAGCAGCGGATATGAAACGGTGCAGACCCTTCGGATGCTGGCAGGCTATGTCGACGTCTACCTGCCGGACCTCAAGTTCTATTCACCGGAGCGTTCGGCGCGGTACTGCTCGGCTCCCGACTACTTTGCAGTCGCCAGCGCTGCGGTGCAGGAGATGTTTGCCCAGACCGGTCCGGTGCAGCTGGACTCCCGCGGCATCATCCAAAAGGGAACCATCGTTCGCCACATGGTCATGCCCGACGGCGTGGAGGACAGCATGGACATTTTAAGCTGGATTGCCGAGCACCTGCCGCTGGACGACATTCTGGTCAGTGTGATGAGCCAGTACACTCCCTTTTACAAAAGTGCCGATTATCCCGAAATCAACCGCCGCCTGCTGCCACAGGAATACGAACGGGTGCTCGACTGGATGGAGTGCATGGGCATCGAAAACGGCTTTGTCCAGGAACTCTCCTCTGCTAAAGAGGAATATACCCCTGATTTTTCCCTGCAAGGAATCTAAACTTTTGAAACCTTCCAGAAAGAAAGGAAATTTCAGCCATGCAAATCGACATTCTTCCATACGCAAAGGAAAGAATCCCCGATGTCATCAACTTTGAAGAAAATCTGCGCAGACAAGAAAATTTCTGGGGATGGAAAATCGACCAAGCCTACCGGGAAAATGTTGAAAAGAGCTTTTGCTCCCCTGAATTTTCTCATTCAATCTCGCTGCTTGCCTATGTCGAAGGCAAGGTGGTCGGCAGAATCGACTCCGGTATGATTGCCACCCACTTTGAAGGCTCTCGCCAAGCTTATCTGGATTGGGTCTGCGTTTTAAAAAGCCACCGGCATCAGGGTATTGCCCAAAAACTGATGAAGGCTCTGCGGGAACAGCTCAAGCAGCAGGGAATCACCACCCTGGTCGGGCTGATTGCCTCCAACGAAGAAGCTCAGCGTTTTTACCGCTCGCTGCCCGACAGTAAAATCCAAGATGAAGGAATTTGGATTGACATTCTCTAGCCGAAACTTTCCTATAATTTACTATAAAAGGAAGGCGACTGTGCAGCTGCACAGTCGCCTTCCTTTTATATACGGTAAATCTTTTTTAGAGGCTGTTGATGATGTCGATATAGGTCTGTTTTGGCTGTACGCCGACCAGTCTTTCCTTTTCTACGCCATCCACAAAGAAAACAACGGTTGGAATACTCATCACACCGTATTCTCTTGCAATCGGTTTATTTTCATCCACATTGACCTTGGCTACCACTGCTTTTCCTTCCAACTCGCCGCTCAGCTCATCAATAACCGGCAGCAGCGACTGACAAGGCATACACCATGGTGCCCAAAAATCGACCATGACTTTTCCTTTGGAGATGACCTGGTTAAAATTATCAGAATTTAAATGCATTGCCATAAATAAATCCTCCTTAAGAGTGGTAAATGTAAGGTTTTTCCTTGATTTAATCATACACTATTTTAGTATTATTGCAAGCCTTCTCCCTTTATTTTTACAAATTCTTCACGAAATATTCTGTCAAAAGAATCCCTTTCGATATTTTTTAAAAAACCTTACAAAAAGCTATTGACAAATCCCGAAAACCGAGTATAATAATATACGTTGTCAGCAAGACATCACGACATTGCCCGATTGTGTAAGGGTAGCACGACAGACTCTGACTCTGTTTGTCTGGGTTCAAATCCTAGTCGGGCAGCCAAACAAATCCCAATCTTTTAAGATTGGGATTTGTACTATCCCGGGGTATAGCGCAGTTTGGTAGCGTGCTTGGTTCGGGACCAAGAGGCCGTGGGTTCAAGTCCCGCTACTCCGACCAGTGGCAGAAAGCCACAGCAAAAAACGCACTCATTTTGGTGGGTGCGTTTTTTTGTTTTTCTTTCATTTGTTTACAAAGCAGGCATGGATTTTCCTCATCTATCCTCCTATAATGAATGGGTATCTGCCCGTATCTGCTCTTGCCGACGGACAAAACCCAACCGTTTAGGAGGAATGATGCCATGCCAACCCGCATTTGTCGCTGGGTAACCGACCATCCGATTGCGTTTGCCCTCATCTTTTTCGTCTTTTACCTTATCGGTTTCTTCACACTTGAACAGCTGATTACCGAACCGGTCTATCTGATTCACTGTACACTGGATGACTGGATTCCCTTCAACGAATGGTTCATCTTTGCTTACGGCTCCTGGTTTTTCCTGATTCCCTGGGCACTGATCACCTTGCTGCGGCGTGATCGCTCCAATTACTTTTATCTGTGTGCGGTGATGTTTTCCGGCATGGCAATCTGCCTGCTGCTGTATCTGCTGTTCCCAAATGGGCTGAACCTGCGTCCGCAAACCATCCCCATCAACAATCCGGCGGCGTGGCTGGTGCAAGCCGCCTGGTCGATGGATACCTCGACCAACGTCTGTCCCTCCATCCATGTTGCCAGCACCCTTGCCATTCTGTTTGCTGTGTGGCGCAGCCACATCTGGCATCACCGCAAACTGGTAGTCGGCGGATGTACCCTTCTCACTGTGCTCATCTGCCTTTCCACCCTGTTTTTAAAGCAACACTCGGTCGTCGACGTCCTCTGTGGTATTGCGCTGACTGTGCTGCTGCATCTGGCTGTCACGCAGCTTTACAGAAAGTTTTCCCGCTCTTCGTCAACCACCTGTTCCCCAACATGCCCATAACAAAAAAGGACGATGCGTTTTGCATCGTCCTTTTTTCTGTCTTTCTATTGGTTTATGCTCCGGCTCTTACGCCCAGACGGTCATATACCGACGAAATCGGTTTATACAGCCAGATGGAAATGCACATATCCACCATGCTGTGGATAACCGAGCCTACCCCTACCAGCAGGAAGATAGAAACAAAGAAGCCTTTTTCGTAGTTTGCCTGCGGCATCGAGCCGTTGAGGTAGAATGGCAGTACCACCAGCACCTCACAGAAAGCGTGCAGCACACCAATCACAAAGGAGAAGCCCAGCGAGCTGCGCACTGACTGAATGGGTGCATTGTCGTGCTTCTTTAAATAAATGGCTCCTGCCAGCGCAAAGATGACATGGGTCAGCGCGCGCAGCACCACCGTCAGCGGGAAGCCTGCCAGGAAAAATCCAAGGGTGGTTCCCAAAGAAACGGCAACCGCCATTGCAGGCGAAATAAACATAGCAATAAAGATGGCAACGTGGCTTGCCAGGGTAAAGGAAGCCGGTTCCAGAATGATTTTGACCGGAGAGAACAGCGGGATGACAATTCCGACTGCAATCAACATTCCGGTCAGCGCAAGATTAAAGGTATTGGTTTTGCTCTGCATGAGTAATACTCCTCCATCCATTTACAGTGTCACACAATCTGTTGTCAGGTGTCTTGACATATATCCTCACCTATTATAGCATCGCTTTTGTATCTGTCAAGATTGAATCGAAGAATTTGTTCAAATCAACAAAATTTCTTTTTTCTTCCACACTACCCCAGTCGTGTATTGACATTTTCAAACGACTATGGTAGTGTGTAGATAGAAACTACTCCAGTCTTGTGAAAGGAGGCTGCTCTATGCAATCCAAACTATTCGATTCCGAACTCAAGGTGATGGGTGTCCTCTGGCGGGAGGGCGACTGCACCGCCAAACACATCTCCGATGTCCTCAAACAGGAGGTCGGCTGGAACATGAACACCACCTACACCCTCATCAAACGCTGCATCGGCAAGGGCGCCATCCAGCGCAGCGAGCCGAACTTTCTCTGCCACGCGCTGATTCAAAAGGAAGAGGTGCAGCAGCTTCAGACCGATGAACTGATCGACCGCATCTATGACGGCTCGACCGACAAGCTGTTCGCCGCCCTGCTGGGACGCAAAAAGCTCAGCGCACAGCAGATCGAGCAGCTGCGCAGCATCGTCGGCAGCTTTGAGGAATAACCTCTTTCCATCCTTTACCCGAACGAGGTGATCCTGATGAGTTTTCTGCAAATGTCCCTGGCAGCATCGGTGATGATTCTGGTCATCCTGCTCATCCGCACGCTGGCAATCCACCGGCTTCCTAAACGGTTTTTCCTGCTGCTTTGGGTTGTCGTCCTGCTGCGGCTGCTGGTGCCGTTTTCTCTTCCCTCTCCCACCAGCATCTACTCGCTGCTGCCGACCGAACCGCTCCCGGCTCCCGACATCGAACAGGAGTTGTCCGTCCCGTCCGTTCCCCCTGCTGCCTCCCCATGGGAAGCGTTTGAGCTAAATCTGCCGTCCGACCCACCTGCGCAAACGGTGTACACCACGCAAACGGCAGAGCCAACACGCAAGCCAGCCGAGGAAGAGAAAACGGACCCGATGCCTGCCTTTTCTCTTCCGAGCAAAAAGCAGCTGTTGACCGCAGGCTGGGCAGCTGGCGCTGTGCTGCTGGCTCTCTACTTTTCCATCAGTTACCTGCGGGCGCAGACCGAGTTTCGGATGTCGCTGCCGGTGACCCACCCCTTTTTAGAACATTGGCTTGCCTGCCACCCGCTGCGCAGAACCATCTCCATCCGACAGGACGACCGCATTTCCAGCCCGCTGACCTATGGCATCCTGCATCCGGTCATCCTGCTGCCGCGTCAGAACCTTTCGCTGCCGCAGGAAACGCTCGACTGCATCCTGACCCACGAGTATGTCCACATCCGCCGCTTCGACTGTCTGCTCAAGCTGCTGCTGACCGCTGCCCTTTGCCTGCACTGGCTCAATCCGCTGGTCTGGGTCATGTACCTGCTTGCCAACCGCGACATCGAGCTGTGCTGTGACGAGGTGGTCCTTTCCCGCATGGGACTGGAAAAGCGCTCGGTCTATGCGATGACCTTGATCGACCTGGAGGAGCAGAAAAGCGGACTTTCCCCCTTGTACAACAGCTTTAAACACAATCTTACCGAAGAAAGGATTTGTGCCATTATGAAGATGAAACGACTTTCTATCATCAGCCTGTTCACCGCCGCCTGCCTGCTGGTCGGTGTCACCACCGTCTTTGCAACCTCTCCTTCTTCCAAGACCGGCAAGGACACTCCCGCTGTCGAAACAGCTGCCCAGCAAGCGATTGCCGACCCTGCGGTCTACGATGTGTATGAACCATTCCATCTAACTGTTAAAGACGACCAGAAACTGTACTATTTCGATCTGCTGGTCGGCAAATTTGAAGACAGCTACCAGGAAAACATGCGTACCAAAGCCGTAGGTTATTTAGAAGAGAAGGGTGTCGTCGACCTGGTTGCCATCCGTGAAGGCAGCCAGCTGATGGGGGTTCGTGTCACCGCCAACCGAAGCGCCACCTCGGTTCCCCTGTATATCACCCGCTACCACACTGATTTTGTGATGCCCGACCAGTGCGCCAGCATGGAGGAATACTTTGGGCAGTTTACTTCTCTGACCTTTGTCCCTGCCAAAGCGGACCCTTCCTCGGGCAACCTGTATTGTGACGACCAGCTGGTTTCCACCTTCACCCACGAGGAAAACGGCAAAAAATTTGTCTTTACCTCCCAAAACGGAAGCACCTCTTTGTCCCCTGCCTCCCCTGCGCCTTCTTTTGACCTGACCTGCTCCCGCGGCGCCGTCTGTGAGAGTCGACTCAGCTCTCGATCCCCTATTCTCCCGGGAAATGTTTCCGTCCTGTTCCAGCTCACCGGCGAAGGACTTTTCCCGGACCGGGAGAATGGTCGCTGGACCTATCAGGACAAGGTCGTTCGCCGCATCATCGACGGCAGCTTCCCACAGCAGGTCAGTGCAGACGGCGAAATCGACCTACAGGTTTCCTATCAGAACGGCGGACCTTCTGTCAAGGAAATCACCGCAGAGGAATTTGACAAGCTTGCCAACCAGCTGCTGGCTCCGAAGGAGTTTGTCCCTCCGGTTCGCTCGCCCAAATCGGTGACCCAGTCCGACTCGGCAATTTACGCTGCCAACATCGGCGATGAGATCCTCTGCTCGGTCGGCGGCAAGGTCACCCACGTCGGCTGGCAGGAAGGTCTTGGAAAATGCGTGCGCATCACCGATTCCAAAGCCACCACCTGGACCTATGCCCATCTGGACAGCATCGATGTCCAAGCCGGTCGAACCATCCAGGCAGGCACACGCATCGGCACTGTCGGTCAGACCGGCAACGCTGCCGAACCGTGCGTCGAGCTGCTGGCTCACCTGGAACAGAGTCCGCTGAACGTTTCCCAGCTGCTGGACTAACCGATTGCTGATCCCGCTTCCGATTCATCCACACAACCGCTTCGGAAGAAGAGCAGAATGCCACACATAAGAGAAGCCTCCGTATGACAAAATCATACGGAGGCTTCTCTTATTCTTTGCAGAATTGTTAAACGCCTTCGTTTTCCTCGCAGAACAGCAGTCCCTGTTCACGCAGCTGCTCGACCACCCGCTGTATATCCTCCTGATGCTGGTACTGGATATTGTGCAGATGCACCCCGCCGGTCAGCGTACACAGTGCAGGCGCATTGCTTGTGCGCAGTTTTTGCACAAACTGATCGACATCATAGCGGGAAAACAGCTGTAACTGCCCGGAAATCTGACCGTAGACCGGATGCTCCACCGTCACGTCCAGCACCGCACAGCCGTTGTCCACCACGATGTACAGCTCCTTTTCCATCTGCTCCTGGGTGTGGCGGCAGGCAATCACCCGCTGGTGCAGTCCCTGTTCGCGGTGCAGCAGGTATCCCCGCGGCGTGGCGGAAATCTGCTCCCCCGCGGCGCGCAGCAGCGCCACGTCTCCTACGATGATCTGTCTGCTGACCCCGCATTGTTTGGCAATCGCGGTCGCACTCAGCGGGCTGCTGTGTTCTGTCAGCAGGCTGAGCACCTTCTCCCTTCTCTGTGCAGAATTCATCCGCTTGGTCCCCCTTGTGTTTTTTTCCATCATAACACACCCGCCGCGATTCTTCCAGTCCCTGCACATTGTAAACATTATGTGAACAAGCTCATTTTGCCGTAGTTTTTCCATCTTTTGCAGCGTTTTGATAGAGGAACGGCTGAACATCCACAGCCGTCCGGCTCTTTTCATCTTTGTCCCTTTCCAGACAGGGGCGCAGATTCACCACCCCAAAAGGGCACACGGCAAATCTTTAGCGTTTGTGCACAAACACTAGCCAGGGATTTTTCTGCCGTGTGCCCTTTTGTGTCCAAAAAATCCTCCTTTCTCCTCTCTTTTTCTGTTTTTTCTGTCCTCCTTTCGACCGTTTTTGGTGAATTTGTACAGGTCAAATCCCTTTTATTCTACGCGCTCATCGTATAATATCTACATTTTTATATTGAAAATAGGGATTAAAATTGTTATACTTGAATAGTGACCACGGGCTATGTGGTTGATTTGAAAGGGGCGATACTGTATGAAACAATATCTCGCAGCAAGGATTCGAAACATTGCTTTGACCGGACACAGCGATTCCGGCAAAACTTCATTGGCAGAGGCTCTGCTTTTTAAAGCAGGCGCCAGCGATAGATTGGGAAAAACTTCTGAAGGCAACACCGTCTGTGACTTTGACCCGGAAGAAATCAAGCGCAAAGTATCGGTTTGCACCGCTGTTGCCCCCTTTGCCTGGGGCAGCACCAAGATCAACCTGATCGACACTCCCGGACTGTTTGACTTCGCAGGAGAGGCAGCACAGGGTGTGCGCGCAGCAGAAAGCCTGCTGATTGCCGTTTCCGGTAAATCCGGCGTCGATGTCGGCACCGAAAAAGCCTACAAGATGGCAAAAGATCTGTCCAAGGCGACCCTCTTCTTCGTTTCCAAGCTGGATGTGGAACATTCTGATTTCTATAAAGTATTTGAAGAGCTTAAATCCACCTTCGGTCCATCTGTCTGCCCGATTGTGGTTCCTTATGTAGAAGACCAGCAGGTAAAATGCTACATCAATCTCATCGACATGAAAGCTTACACCTACGACGACAAGGGTGAAGCACATGAGGTGGATATGCCTGACTTCGGTCATCGTCTGGACGGCTTGACCGCCGCTGTTTCCGAAGCGGTCGCTGAAACCGACGAAAGCCTGTTTGAAAAATACTTCTCCGGTGAGCAGTTCACCCGCGACGAAATCATCCGCGGTGTTCACACCGGTGTTACCAACGGCTCCATCTCCCCTGTTCTGTGCGGCTGCTCGACCAACCTGCAGGGAATTGATATGCTGCTCGACTGCATCGTCGACCTGCTGCCGTCCCCATGGGAAAAAGGCGCCGAGGTCGCTGTGGATGCCGAGGGCGAACCGGTCGAGGTTCCATGCACCGATGAAGCTCCTCTGGCAGCTTATGTCTTTAAGACCATCGCAGACCCATTTGTCGGCAAACTTTCCTATGTCAAAGTTATCTCCGGTAAACTGGCTGCTGATTCCGCACCGATCAACTCCCGCACCGGTCAGCCGGAGCGTCTGGGCAAGATCATCTACATCCGCGGCAAAAAGCAGGAGGATACCGCTTACATCACCGCCGGTGACATCGGCGCTGTCACCAAGTTAGCCGCTACCGAAACCGGCGACGCGCTGTGCGACCCGAAAAAGGTGCTCAGCTTTGACCCAATCCACTTCCCGCATCCTTGCCTGACCATGGCAATCAAAGCCGAGGCAAAGGGCGATGAAGCCAAGATTGCTTCCGCTCTGCAAAGACTGATGGAAGAGGACCCAACCCTCGCTTATGAAAACAACGCAGAAACCCACCAGCAGCTGATCTCCGGTCTGGGTGAACAGCATCTGGACGTTCTGGTTTCCAAACTCAAAAATAAATTCGGCGTGTCGGTTTCCCTGGAGGTTCCAAGGGTTGCTTACCGCGAAACCATCCGCAAGAAAGTGAAAGTACAGGGCAAACATAAGAAACAGTCGGGCGGTCACGGTCAGTTCGGCGATGTTTGGGTCGAGTTTGAGCCAACCGTCGGCGACGACCTGGTCTTTGAAGAGAAGGTATTCGGCGGCGCCGTTCCAAAATCCTTCTTCCCGGCAGTTGAAAAGGGCTTGCAGGACTGCGTCAAACACGGCGTTCTGGCTGGCTATCCGGTCGTTGGACTCAAAGCCACTCTGGTGGACGGCTCCTACCATCCGGTAGACTCCTCTGAAATGTCCTTCAAGATGGCAGCTTCGCTGGCTTACAAAGCCGGTATGCCACAGGCTTCTCCGGTCCTGCTCGAGCCAATCGGCAACCTCAAGGTCTACGTTCCTGATTCCAACACCGGCGACATCATCGGTGATTTGAACAAACGCCGCGGCAGAGTTCTGGGCATGAACCCAGCCAACGACGGTTTGCAGGAGATTGAAGCGGACGTGCCGATGAGCGAGATGAGCGACTTTGCTACTGCAATCCGTTCGATGACCCAGGGACGCGGCTACTTCACCCTCGAATTTGCCCGCTATGAACAGCTTCCTTCCAACCTGGAAGCCAAGGTCATTGAAGAAGCAAAGAAATTTGCATCGGAAGAATAATCAAAAAGCAATCGTATTAAATCCTTCTTAAAGGAAGGGTGGTTCTGTTCCTAACAGTGGGATAGGACCACCTTTTCTTTTTGCATTGTTTTATCCCTAAACTGTGTATGTTCTATGATAATTTTATGAACCTATTGTTTATTTTTTCTATTGCTTTATTTAAGATAAATTGCTATAATATTATTAACATATTTATTATTTTATATTCATCTTATATTATGTAAGGGAGTGATAACATTGAACAAATAGCTTTTAATTTATCGAATATTTACGAATTATAATAAAAAAGGAGATGTAATTATGAAAAAAATACTTTCACTTTTATTGGTTCTGACTATGCTATTTACCTTGTGCCCTGCCGCTTTTGCTGCATCTCCAAAAACCAGAGAACTACCATTCGCTGGAGAATATGTAACCGTTTCTGATGATGAAGGAAACGTATATACTGTCTGGGTTGAAGCCAAATTATATCGTGCTAGAACTCCTCGGAGTTCAGATGGTTCTCTTAGTGATGGTCGTTACTCCGAAGGCGACCAAATTGAACTTACTGCAAAAATCAGCAATGACGCCTTAGGTGTTGTGGATAATATAGGAGATCTTTTAAATACTGCTATGAAAACAAAACTAGGTAAGTTGGCTGCTAGTGCAATGTCTCCATATGTTGGTAAAACTATTGAAGCTGGTTCAACTTTAGCTAGTGTACTTGCATCTGCTGTATCTTCTTTTAACATAGTAACTGATAAAAACGGCTTTGAAGTTATTGGTACCTTTGAATGGACTCATTTTCGGCATCAAATTCAAGGAATTGACCTTTGGGATTGGGGATTTGTAGGAGTCCGTGTAGAGGGTTATTAGAAACTGAACTGAGGCATATTTATGATAAAAATTCTAAAGCTAGCCCTTCCATGGATACTGATTATAGGCTCTATTCTTGTTTTACAATCTGAACGGCTTCCTTCCTATTTTTCTCGTTTATTTTCCGGTCTCTTTTTTCTCTATCTATTTCTCTATAATTTGCGGAAAATATACAAAAATCCTAAGAAAAAGCTAGAATGGGTTGAATACCTTGAGTTGATATTGTCTCCGCTGGCTTCCCTGTTTGCTTTTTACGCTTTCTGGGTTCAAATGACTCGCTAGCCCTTGCCCCGCGCCAGACTTTGGCGCGGGGATTTTTATTTTTCGTGTCACAGGGGTTTCACCCTTTGTACCCCCACCACCTTTTGAAAAAGGTGGACGAAAACTTTATTATATTGCTATATCCCTTTTGTGATGCGGCAGGCACAGACGGTGATGTCATCATCGTGGTTATCGTTGCGGCGCAGGCGAGCGGTCGAAGCGATGTCGTCGCACAGCGCCTGCAAATTGCCGTCGGCAGCAAAATGGTCCAGCACCGATAAAATCCAGTCGCTGCCGCAGGCGGTGGCTCCGTCGGACACCATCACCACCAAATCCCCATCCGACAGCTTGATGCTGCTCTTTTCAAACTCGACCGCTGTCAGGATACCCACCGGCAGGGAGGTCGATTCCACCATCCCTGCCCGATTTCCTCTGCGGACAAAGGTGGGCGCTGCGCCCGCTTTATAAAAGTGTGCCTGTCCGGTGTAAAGGTCGATTGCTGTGATGTCGATGGTGGAAAGGGACTCCTCCCCCGATTTGACCAGCAAGGCGGAGTTGACAATCTTCAGCGCCGCCGTATAGCTGACCCCGGCGTCGATCAGTTTGGTAATCAGCGACACCGTCATATTGGCATCCACCGCAGCCGCCGTCCCGCTGCCCATCCCGTCCGACAGGACGATGTGCGCCACCGAGCGGCGATCGGTGAAGGACTGGCAGGCATCCCCGCACAGGCGGCACCCTTGACAGGTGTGCTGGCTAGCGGCAAATTCCGCTGTAAATTCAGCCCGCTCACAAAAGCGGAGCCGCACCGCCCGCTGCTGTCTGCCCGAAGGGTCGGTTTCGGTGATTTCCAGCTTTTGCGGCAGCGCAAAGGCACAATCGCACACGCTGGACAGGTCCATGCTCATCCGCTCCAGCTCCAGCCGAGCCACCCGATACGGCTCCAAATCAATCTGCAAAAACACCCTGCCCTGCCGGTCGCGGTAGCAATCCACCCGCCGCAGCTGGCAGCGCTCGTGCTCCAGATATTCCCGCACCTGCGCCATCATCCGCTCCTCATATCCAGAGATGCCGCACAGCTCCTGCGACAACCCTTCCAGCAGCTCGCCCAGACCCTCAAACTGGTCGGTCACCACCGAGCGCACCCGCGCCACCTTGCGGCTCATCCCCTCCTTCGCGGTAAACTCCTGATAGCCCAAGTTGATCTGCTGTGCCAGCTGCGCCCGTTTGCCACACCGCGCCGAGAGCGGATAACCAAAATCCTCCTCGCAGATGCTGCCGTTCTGCCGCAGCAGCGGCGTTAAGTGATGAAAGACATCGAGCGTGTCGGTGTACTCCTGCTGCCAGCAGCGGGTCTTCAGCCCACAGTGCAGACAAATGTTGTCCACCGCCTCATCATACACCTGCTCCAGGCTGCCGGCTTTGACCTTGTCCAGCTGGTGAGAGACCGCCTGAGTGGTGCGCGCGATCTCCCGCAGCGCACCGCTTGCCTCTCCCAGCCGCTCCAGCATCAGCTGGCGCACGCTTTTCCCCGCGCTGTCCATCGGTTGGCGGAACAGCTTTGCCCGCAGCGCACACAAAACGCTCTGCGGCAGCAACAGCAACGTCACCGCACTGATGCACCCTTCGTACACCAGCGGCATCACCGGCGGCGGACCGGAAAGAAGGCTCATCCCCCCAAAGGTGAGCACAAAAGCTCCCGCACAGCCAAATCTTCCCAGGTTGGAAAATACCCCTGCCGCCAGTCCTGCCAGCGCATAAATTCCAATCAGCTGCATCTTTGGAAAAAGTGCGACACCGACCGCTGTTCCGCAGACGATGCCGGAAATGGCTCCCCAGCGCTCGCCGCCTGCCAGCGCACACAGCAGCACCGCCAGTGCAGCCAGCAGTCTGCCCAGAGAGATGCCGCCGAAGGTGACGTTGCTCAAAGATACAATCAGCATCGAGGCGGTCAGCACCACGCTGATAAAATCTGCCCTTGTCAGGGTGAACAGACCCTGTCCCAGCGAAAACGCCTTGAGTCCCCGCGCCAGAAAATAGGCACAGGCGGCTGCCATTGTCGCCTCCGCCAAAGCCATCACCAGCTTGTACCCGGAAAAGGACTGTGCCAGCAGCGATGCCACCGAAGGCAGCAGCAGTCCAAAAAATGCCAGCAGCGGCGCCGCTGTTGTCCGCTGCATGGTCGATTCGCTGTGTGCTGCGGTGCGGCGCGCCAGGGTAATCAGCAAAATCGCCGCTGTGTATTTAATGGTCAGGGTGTGCGCTCCGCCCAGCTCGGCAAGGTTGCTCAGCAGCAGGCTGCCCGCCGCACTGCCCAGCGCCGCCGCAGGCAGATAACGAAAGGGTGCTGCCGCACACAAGGCTGCGCCAAAGGGGGAAATCTCCATCATCATATTGCCTAGCCCGACTGTAAATCCCAGCAGGACCCACAGCAGCACGCCCATTGCCTTGATTTGGTTGTACATTGCCTGTCTGAGCTGGTCCATCCATCCGATGCTTACAAAATCTGTCCTGCTTTTCATAGTGCAGCCTCCTTATGTGCTATTTGTAAAATTTTGCTTTCGATGTATAAAAGCATAGCACGCTGCATAGGCATAGATTGTCGTTTGTGCAACCACAAATCCATCGAATGCTGGATGTTTGCGACCGGTGTGGACAGCCTTTTCTATTTCCCTGCTTTCCGACCGGCGTTCTGCCAGTTTTTGTTTTCTTTTTCCACCTTGCACCCATTGGCTGCCAATCAGCAAGGATAAAAAAGGGAACAATGTCCCATCTGCCTTTATCTTTAGAAAGGACGTGTAATGTATGGTAACTGCCACCATCAAAAAAATCCTCAACAGCGACATTCAATCCGTCTGGGAAACGGTGCTTTGTGTAAAACAGTACAGCCGCTGGCGCAGCGATTTGAGCAAAACACAGGTCATCCACAACGGACGATTTATCGAGTATACAAAGGACGGATTTGCCACCCATTTCACCGTCACAAAAACCGAACCATACCGTCGCTGGGAGTTTGATTTGGAAAACAGCCGCATCCGCGGGCACTGGACCGGTCTTTTTACCGCACAGGGCACACGGACCCAAATCGAATTCACCGAATGTGTGACCGCCAAAAACTCTTTGATGAAACCGTTTCTAAAGCCGTACCTCAAAAAGCAGCAGGCACAGTTTGTGCAGGATTTAAAAAGAGCGCTTGAGGCACAGCGCCGTTGATTCCCCCATCGAAAAAGCAAAGACACAAACGGTGTTGACATTTTGCGGGCTTTGGAGTATCATAGGTTCAAACAAAAGGTCGGTTTGCTGCCGACCGGTAAACCGATGAGTAAGAGAAGTAAAAATGGCATACCTGTCCCCAGAGAGCCGCGGCAAGGTGAAAGCGCGGCGGCAGCGGCTGTTTTGAATGGGCTTACGAGGGCGACCCGAACGAATTTCCAGTAGGCGTCGACGGCAGGCTGCACCGTTATCCGGCAGCACCATTTCGATTGAGTGGGCTCTGCCTTTGCAGGGTCAATCTGGGTGGCACCGCAGGAGTAGCAAAGCTCTTGTCCCTGTTTTTCGGTCTTTTTCTGCCGAAAAGCACAGGACAAGAGCTTTTTTTCATACCCTGCTTCCACCTTTGTCTTGTACATCCATCCAAATAAACGAAATAAACGACAAAAGAAAGAAGGAACTGTTATGGAAAACAATATGAACATCTCCGAAAACAAACCGGAACGCAAAAAGGTCATCTTCTCCGGCATCCAGCCGACCAGCGGCGCTTTCACCCTGGGCAACTACCTGGGCGCTGTTAAAAACTGGGGATTGCTTCAGGACGAATATAATTGCACATACTGCATTGTCAACCAGCACGCCATCACCGTCCGTCAGGACCCGAAGGAGCTGAAAAACAACACCCTGTCCGCCTATGCGCTGATGCTTGCCTGCGGCATCGACCCGAAGAAGAGCATTGCCTTCATCCAGAGCCATGTCAGCACCCACGCAGAGCTGGCATGGGTACTCAACTGCTACACCCAGTTCGGCGAGCTGTCCCGCATGACCCAGTTCAAGGACAAATCCGCTAAACACGCTGACAACATCAACGCCGGTCTGTTCACCTATCCTTCCCTGATGGCTGCCGACATCCTGCTGTATCAGACCGACCTGGTTCCGGTTGGTCTGGACCAGAAGCAGCACCTGGAGCTGAGCCGCGACATCGCTGTCCGCTTTAACGGTCTTTACGGCAACACCTTCCGTATCCCGGATGCTTACATTCCAAAGACAAGCGCCAAGATCATGTCACTGGCAGACCCGACCAAGAAGATGTCCAAATCGGACGAAAACGTCAAAGCCACCGTCTTCCTGCTCGACTCCAAGGACAGCATCATCAAAAAGTTTAAGAGCGCTGTCACCGACTCCGAGATGGAAGTCGTTTACCGCGAGGGCAAGGACGGCATCAACAACCTGATGTCCATTTACAGCGCCATCACCAAAAAGAGCTATGAGGAAATCCAGCGGGAATTTGAAGGCAGAGGCTACGGCGACTTCAAAACTGCTGTCGGTGAAACGGTCGCTGAGGAGCTGCGCCCAATCCGTGAGGAATATGACCGCCTGATGGCTGACAAGGCTTATCTGGAAAGCTGCTACCGCGATGGCGCACAGAAGGCGCGCACCATCTCCCAGCGCACCCTCGACAAGGTCTACAAAAAGATTGGCTTTTTGCCTGCTTCCCTTTAATTCGCCTGTAAGGAGTACACCATGACTGAAAAATTATTTGACCTCGACAGCTACTGCACCCGCTTTTCCGCCTCGGTCCTCTCCTGCGAGCCTGCCTCCAAAAACGGGATGCAGGGATTTGCTGTAAAATTAGACCGCACCTGCTTTTTCCCGGAGGGCGGCGGGCAGCCTGCGGACACCGGCTGCCTGCAAGTAGGCGACCAGAGCGCGCAGGTGTTGTATACCTATGAGCAGGAAGAAGCGATTCTGCATCTGTGCGACCAGCCGCTCCCGGTTGGCAGCACAGTGGAGGGCGTCCTTGACTTTGAGCGCCGCTTTGCCAATATGCAGATCCACAGCGGCGAGCACATCCTGTCCGGTCTGATTTTAAAGGAGCTGGGACTGCACAACGTCGGCTTCCACATGGGACACGAGAACAACACCATCGACCTGGACGGCGAAATTTCTGCCGAGCAGGTGCGCACACTGGAGGAAAAGGTCAATGCGCTCATCTGCCAGAATCATCCGGTCTTTGTCAGCTACCCTTCTGCTGAGGAGCTTGCTGCGCTGCCGCTGCGCAAAAAGCCGGAGGTGGACCATCTGCGCCTGGTGGAAATCCAGGACTGTGACCTCTGCGGCTGCTGCGGCACCCACGTTGCCCACACCGGTGAGATCGGACTGCTCAAAATCATCGACTCCCAGCGCTACAAGGGCGGCACCCGCCTGACCTTCCTGTGCGGTGCAGCTGCTTTGAAGGACTGCGCCGACCGGTGCCAGAGCCTCAAACAAATCTGCGTCGGTCTGTCCTGCAAACCGCAGGAGGCTTTTTCCAACGTGGAAAAATTAAAGGCGGAGCTGGCTGCCAAAAAGCAGGAGCTGGCTGCCAAAAATAAACAGCTGTTCACCCTGCTGGCAAAGGAGCTGGTGGCAAATGCCCAGCCGTTTGGCAGCGACCGTCTGGTTTTTGTGTGGGACGACAGCCTTTCTGCCGATGAGCTGAAAAGCTTTGCTGCACAGCTGAGCCAGCACAACCAGGTGGTCGGCGCACTGTTCACCCGCCAGGGCGAGGTGCTCTCCTATGCTCTGTGCCGCTCGGCAGATGCCGGCTGCGACCTGCGCGCGCTGTGCCAGACGATGAACAAGGCGCTCGGCGGAAAGGGCGGCGGCAATCAGGAGCTGTGCTGCGGCAGATTGCCGGTCTGCGAGGAAACTGCACTGCGCGACTGCCTGCTTTCCTTTGCAAAATAAATTTATTTTAAAACAAAAAGAGAGCCTGGACAGGCTCTCTTTTTTGTTTGCCTTATTCTTTTCCCAGCAGCAGCTTTTGCAGTTCGGCAACATCCTGCACCACAAAATCAGCTCCGGCTTCTTCCAGTTCCCCCGGCAAAGCATAGCCGTAGGCAACCCCGATGCCGGTCAGCCGATGTGCCTGTGCACCCTCTATATCAAACCGGCGGTCGCCAATCATCGCAGTCTCCCCTGCATCTCCCAGCAGGTTCAGCTGCCGCAGCGCCTCGGCGACGACCTCCTCCTTCTGCACCCGTCTGCCGTCCAGCTCGCTGCCGACCACCACCGAAAAATACGGCTCGATTTGAAAATGTTCCAAAATCTTTTTGACAAAGACGGTCGGCTTGCTGGATGCCACCGCCAGCGTACACCCTTGCGCACACAGCTCCGACAAAAGCTGCGCCATTCCCGGGTAGATTTCGTTTTCGTACAGTCCCACCGTCGAAAAACGCTCCCGATATTTTTCCACCGCCTGCTTTGCCTGCTCTTTACTCATCTGATAAAACTGCTCAAAGCTCTCCTGCAGCGGCGGTCCGATGAAGGGCGTCAGCCGGTCGGCATCCGACTCGATGATTCCAAAGGCTTCCAGCGCATACTGCACGCTTTTGGTGATGCCCACCTTCGGGTCGGTAATGGTTCCGTCCAAATCAAATAACAACCGTTTCCAACGCATCTTTCTGTCCTCCTGTTTTCTTTGTCTGTCCTGCCATTCCTGCCGGGTCTGTGAAAAGCAGCTCACATCCAGCAGCGCACCGTCAAACCGTTCGGTCGCCTGCCGCAAGGTCCCTTCGTACACAAAACCGGTCTTGTCCATCACCCTGCCGCTGCGATGGTTATAAGAAAAGCGGTAGGTGGAAATCAGCTCCAGCTGCAAATCCTTAAAGGCGTAGTCCACTACACAGCTGACCGCTTCGGTCATCAGTCCTTGTCCCCACCATCCTTTGTCGAGCAGGTAGCCCAGCACCCGGCAGCGGCTTTTATCCCTCCTGCGGCGGTGGTCCTCCCGCAGCCACACCGCTCCGATATTTTTTCCGCTGACCTTATCACAGATTGCCCAGGTCAAATCCTCCTGCATCAGCTGGTTTAACAGCTGTCTGCTTTCTTCGATGCTCTCGTGCGGCTTTTTGTCTGCATGAATGCCGGTGTCCGGCTCGCTGCAATAAGCGTACAGGCTTTGCAAATCCTCCGATTCAAAGGCGCGCAGCAGCAGACGTCCGGTTGTCAGTCGTTCCATGGTCATTCCTCCTTTTCCTCTCCCTTGTTTCGGGTGGTTTCGTTCATCAGCTCCACAAAACGGGAAACCGACGGCGGCAGGCTGACCCCTTTCAGACTGACCATCCCGATGCTTCGTGGCGGGACCGGCTCGGTCAGGCTCAGCTCGAACAGCTTGCCGCTTTGCAGCTCCTGCCTGCAAAACTGCCGCACCATACAGGATACGCCCAAATTGATGCGCGCCAGCTCTCCCATCAGCTCATAGGAAGCCAGCTCGATCTCCGGCTGCAGCTCCACCCCCTGCCGCAGGAAAAACCGCTGGACATACACCCGACTGTTTGCCTTGTGCTCCAGCATAATCAGCGGCAGCCTTGCCAGCTGCCGTGCGGTCAACGGCTTGTCTTTGAGTTCGGCAAATTTCTGCCCTGCCACAAAGATGTCCTGCACCGGGCTTTCCCAGTGGACGGTGATTCGATCATCCTCGATGGGCAGGTTGACAAACGCCGCATCGATTCTGCCGGCGTGCAGCAGCTCCAGGCTGCTGGCGCTGGTACGGTTAAAGATGCTCAGATGCACCTTTGGATAAAGCTGATGAAAACGCTCCAGCGCAGGCAGCAGCAGGTGACGGGCGGTGATGTCCCCCGCGCCCAGCCGCAGCTGTCCGGCTCCCAGCGTCTGCAAGCCGCTCAGCTGCTGCTCTGCCGATTCCAGCAAGCCCAGCGCCGAGCTGGCGTACTCATACAGGATGCTGCCCTGCGGGGTCAGCTCCACCTTTTTGGAGCTGCGCACAAACAGCTGCATCCCCAGCTGCTCCTCCAGCTGGCGGACCGACTGGCTGACCGCCGGCTGCGACAAAAACAGCTCCTGCGCTGCACCGGAAAAGCTTTTGTGCTGCGCCACCTTACAAAAGACCCGATAATTTTCCAGCTTGGTAAGCATTCCCTTCCCCCTTTCCACAAACTATAAGTCACACTTATCTTTAATATTCTATATATTTATTTTACTTATCCTTATATTTCTATTATAATAAAAGTATCTGGGCAAAACAAGCCCAACTGCAACCTTATTGATCCAAAAGAAAAGGGGATTTTGATTATGGAAAGACTGGTAGGTACCGTATCCCGCGGCGTTCGTGCGCCCATCATCCGCGAAGGTGACGACCTTGCAAAAATCGTCGTCGATTCTGTCCTGGCAGCAGGCAAAAGCGAAGGCTTTTCCTTCCACGACAGAGATGTTGTCGCTGTAACCGAGGCGGTCGTTGCACGCGCACAGGGAAACTATGCGCACATCAATGACATCGCTGCCGATGTCAAAAACAAGCTTGGCGGAGAAACCATCGGTGTCATCTTCCCTATCCTGAGCCGCAACCGCTTTTCTGTCTGCCTCAAGGGCATTGCCCGCGGCGCAAAAAAGGTCGTTCTGATGCTCAGCTTCCCGGCTGACGAGGTCGGCAACCACCTCATCGACGAGGAGCTGCTCGACGAAAAGGGCGTCAACCCATGGAGCGACGTGCTGACCGAAGCAAAATACCGCGAGCTGTTCGGCAAGGTGCTGCACCCATTCACCGGTGTAGACTATGTTGAATTTTACTCCGAGCTGATTCGTGAAAGCGGCGCTGAGGTAGAAATCGTTCTTTCCAACAATCCAAAGACCATCCTCGACTACACCGACAAGGTGCTGACCTGCGACATCCACTCCAGAAATCGCACCAAACGCATCCTGAAAAAAGCAGGCGCTTCGGTCGTACTGGGTCTGGACGACATCCTGACCGCACCGGTCAACGGCAGCGGCTGCAACCCGACCTACGGTCTGCTCGGTTCTAACAAGGCAACCGAGGAAACCGTCAAGCTGTTCCCGAAGGACTGCGACCAGTTTGTCGCAAACGTTGCTGCTATGTTCAAAGAGCAGACCGGCAAAAACATCGAGGTCATGGTCTATGGCGACGGCGCCTTCAAAGACCCGGTCGGCAAAATCTGGGAGCTGGCAGACCCGGTTGTTTCCCCTGCATACACTCCCGGTCTGGAGGGCACTCCAAACGAGGTCAAGCTCAAATATCTGGCAGACAACAACTTTGCTGACCTGAGCGGCGACGCCCTCAAGGAAGCCATCTCCGACTACATCCGCCACAAGGACGAGGACCTGAAAGGTCAGATGGTATCCCAGGGTACCACCCCACGCCGCCTGACCGACCTGATCGGCTCGCTGGCTGACCTGACCTCCGGCTCCGGCGACAAAGGCACCCCGATCATCCTGGTTCAGGGCTACTTTGACAACTACACCAAATAAAAAACCTTTGCAGGGCAGGACCTTTTGGGGTCCTGCCCTTTTTTGTAGAAAAGCTGCCGGCACAATTTTCTTTTGCCTGCCGCTGTGCTATAATAGGTGCAAGTTCCGATACCAAGGACCAAACATTTACAAGCTGAAAGGAAGATAGAATATGAAATGGGGAATCATCGGCGCAATGCCGTCTGAAGTAGAAGTGCTCAAGCAGCAGATGGAGGACCTCAACGAGATCAAGGTCGGACGTCTGCTCTTCTGGGAAGGCATCCTCTGCGGACAGGAGGCTGTTGTCTGCTGCTGCGGCATCGGCAAGGTCAACGCTGCCATCACCACCCAGATGATGATCGACCGCTTTGAGGTGGAGCGCATCATCAACACCGGCATCGCAGGTGCTGTCCACCACGATTTGAAGGTGCTCGACGTTGTCATCTCCCGCGAGCTGTGCTACCACGACTTTAACGCCCGCTTCCTGTGCGACTATCCACCGTACATCGACGGCATCCATGCCAGCGAACTGATGGTAGAATCGGCAGTCGAAGCCTTCCAGCAGATCGACCACGGCTCCTCCTGCTGCTTTGTCGGCAAGATTGCCACCGGCGACCAGTTTATCGAATCCGCCGAGGTCAAAAACAAGATTGTGGAGGAGCATCACCCGATGTGTGTCGAGATGGAAGGCGCTGCCATTGGTCACACCTGCTGTGTCAACGACATCCCGTTTGTCATCATCCGCACCATGAGCGACAATGCAGACGAGGAAGCAGCCGAATCTGCCACCAACTTTGAAGAAACCGCTGCCCGCCACTCTGCCGGCATCGTCATGCAGATGCTGAGCAGCGCACGCTAAGGAGGAAAAGCAGATGAAACGCATCGAAAGCTTTTGCGTCAACCACGATAAGCTGACTCCCGGGATGTACCTTTCCCGTATCGACGGCGATGCTGTCACCTACGACGTGCGCATGGTAACCCCGAATGCCGGTGTCTATCTGGAAAATGACGGCATCCACACCTTCGAGCATCTGTTTGCCACCTATGTGCGCAATACCGCCGATTCGGACAACATCCTCTACGTCGGTCCGATGGGCTGCCGCACCGGATTTTACTTCATCACACGGGACAAAATCTCCAAAGCCCGCGCCATCGAGCTGGTGCAGGAAACCTGTGCCTTCATCGAACATTTTGAAGGGGAAATCCCCGGCTCCAGCCGCATCGAGTGCGGAAACTATCTGGACCACAGCCTGCCAAAGGCAAAACAGTACGCCCATGACCTTGCCAAAACACTGGCTGGCTGGACGGAGGAAAAGATGGTCTATCAGCTTTAAGTTTTTCTCCTGTTAAAAAAAATTCAAAAATATATTGACAACGAAAATAAAATCCGCTATATTAAGGAGGTATGGGATACAAAGTTTATCAGAGGTTCCATGCAAATATTTCTTGACCACCCCAGTGCGGGTTAAGGCCATACGGACAGCCGGGTCAACTGCCGAGCGGTGACACAGGTCACCATTATTGATTGAGTTAGAAGCTCAAATTTTATAAGTTGGTTACTTTATAACCAGTGCGTAGATTCGTACATCAACTTGTGAAACGGTCAATAAGAGTAGTAAAAGTAAGTATTTGCTATATAGACTCTGATCTTTTGTAATCCTTCTTCCGGTGTTTTATAAGGACACCGGGGGATATTTTCCGGTCAACTGTCCGGTTAATGTCTTCTATTCTCTTGGGTTGCCTGCCTTTTGTGCAAGGAAAACAGGAGGAAAATCGGGATTTTTCAAGCAAGTAGAAACGCTTCTGCGTATCTGCTTGCTTTTTTTATGCCATAAAATCTCAAGGGCTTGCCTGCCCGTTAAAAGGAGCTGAGGAGATGGGAGAAAAATTAAAGCTGTACGGCTTTAACAATCTAACCAAAGCGTTGAGCTTTAACATCTATGACGTCTGTTACGCCAAAACGCCCAGAGAACAGCGGGACTACATCTCTTACATCGATGAACAGTACAATTCGGAGCGTTTGACCAATATTTTGACCACCCTGACCGACATGATTGGCGCAAAGGTGCTCAACATTGCACGACAGGATTATGACCCGCAGGGCGCTTCGGTCACCATTCTGATTGCCGAAGGTTCGATGATTCCCGTCGGTCAGACCCAGCTGGCACATCTGGACAAGAGCCATGTAACGGTACACACCTACCCGGAATACCACCCCGAAACCTGCCTTGCCACCTTTCGGGTGGACATCGACGTTGCCACCTGCGGCGCCATCACCCCTCTTTCTACTTTGGATTACCTCATCAGCTCCTTCGATTCCGATATTATCACCATGGACTACCGGGTGCGCGGTTTCACCCGCGACATCAACGGTCAAAAGCTGTTTCTGGATCACCCGGTCACCTCCATCCAGGATTACATCGACCCTGCCACCCTGCGCAGGTATGATGCGGTGGACATCAACGTCTATGATGCCAACCTCTTTCACACCAAGATGATGCTCAAGGAAATCGACCTGCAAAATTATCTGTTTAAAACCGATGTCTATGAGCTGCCCCCGCAAAACCGACTGGAAATTATGAATAACCTGCGTCGAGAGATGATTGAAATCTTCAGCGGGCGCAATATCTACTAACATTTTTGCAACGGAAGATTGCCTGCAAGCGAGATTCCCCACAAAGGAGGTTTTTATCATGTACAAGCTCGAACAAAATCGAGCGCCCATCTATGAGGCTCTGCAAAACTTCAAAAAAATGCGGGTCGTTCCCTTCGATGTTCCCGGGCACAAGCGAGGACGCGGCAACCCGGAGCTGGTTGAGCTGCTGGGCGAGCGCTGTGTCGGCATCGATGTCAACTCGATGAAGCCGCTGGATAATCTGTGCCATCCGGTTTCGGTCATTCGGGAAGCCGAGCAGCTGACTGCTGACGCCTTTGGTGCAGCCCACGCCTTTTTGATGGTGGGCGGCACTACCTCCGCCGTACAGGCGATGGTGCTTTCTGTCGCAAAGCGCGGAGAAAAAATCATCCTGCCCCGCAACGTCCACCGCAGTGTGATGGGCGCCATGGTATTGTGCGGTGCCGTTCCGGTATATGTCAACCCCGAATGTGATGAACGTCTGGGCATCCCGCTTGGAATGAAGCTGTCCGAGGTAGAAAAAGCCATCGAGCAAAATCCCGATGCCAAAGCGGTGTTGGTCAACAACCCCACCTACTATGGTATCTGTTCCGACCTGCGGGGCATTGTTGCACTGGCACACCGCCATGGAATGAAGTGTCTGGTGGACGAGGCACACGGCACCCATCTGTATTTCGGTGAAAATATGCCGGTCAGCGCCATGGCTGCGGGAGCCGACATGGCTGCGGTCTCAATGCACAAATCCGGCGGCAGTCTGACCCAAAGCTCGGTGCTGCTGACCGGTCCTTCCATGCACGAAGGATATGTCCGGCAGATCATCAACCTAACACAAACCACCAGCGCCTCCTACCTGCTGCTGTCCAGCCTGGACATCTCCCGGCGCAACCTGGCGCTTCGCGGCAGACAGGCGTTTTCCGAGGTGGTCAAGCTGGCGGAATATGCCCGCAAAGAAATCAACTCCATCGGCGGCTACTACGCCTACTCACGGGAACTGATCAACGGGGACAGCATCTACGACTTTGACGTCACCAAACTGGCGGTCAACACGCTGGACATCGGTCTTGCCGGCATCGAGGTCTATGACCTGCTGCGGGACGAATACGACATCCAAATTGAATTTGGAGATTTGGGCAATCTGCTTGCTTATCTTTCCATCGGCGACCGGCAGCGGGATGTGGAACGTCTGGTCAGCGCTATGGCGGAGGTGCGCCGGCGATTTGGCAAACCGGACAAAGCCAACCTAATGAAGCAGGAATATATCGAACCCGAGGTGGCTGTTTCCCCGCAGGATGCTTTTTACGCCGAAAAGGAATCGCTGCCGCTGCGGCAGACACAAGGGCGCATTTGCAGTGAATTTGTGATGTGTTACCCACCCGGCATCCCCATTTTGGCTCCCGGCGAGCGCATCACCGGACCGATTCTGGACTATATCGAATACGCAAAAGAAAAAGGCTGCTCTATGACCGGTCCCGAGGATGCACAGATCGAGCGGCTGAATGTGCTCAAAGGAGTTTAGGAAGATGGAATATTGGTTTTCTGAATTACAGACCCCAAACGTTAAACTGTCCATTCGGGTGGACCGCCAGCTGTACAGCGGCAGGAGCGAGTTTCAGCGCATCGACATCTTTGATTCCCCCGAGTTCGGACGTTTTCTGACACTGGACGGTTACATGATGCTGACCGAAAAGGACGAATTCATCTACCATGAGATGATTACCCATGTCCCGATGGCAGTTCACCCCTGTGTCAAAAAGGTGCTGGTCATCGGAGCCGGTGACGGCGGCGTCATCCGCGAACTGACCCGCTACCCGGAAATCGAGCAGATCGACCTTGTTGAAATCGACCAGCTGGTAGTGGAGGTCTGCAAAAAGTACCTGCCGCAGACCGCCTGCCGCTTTGATGACCCCAGGGTCCACATCTATTACGAGGATGGATTGAAGTTTATCCGCCGCTTTGAAAATGAATATGACCTGATTATCGTCGATTCCACCGACCCCTTCGGTCCCGGAGAAGGGTTGTTCACCCGGGAGTTTTACGGCAGCTGCTACAAAGCGCTCAAAGAGGACGGCATCATGGTCAACCAACATGAAAGTCCCTTTTACGATGAGGATGCCACCGCTTGCCAGCGTGCTCACAAACGTATTGTCGAATCCTTCCCCATCAGCCGGGTCTTTCAGGCACACATCCCCACCTATCCCTCCGGTCACTGGCTGTTTGGTTTTGCTTCCAAAAAGTACCATCCGCTCAAAGACCTTGCCGAAGCCCGTTGGAATCTGCGGGGATTGGGCTGCAAATACTACACCACCACACTGCACAAGGGCGCATTTTATCTGCCCGCTTATGTTGAGGAGCTTTTGAAAGATGTTGAATAAAAATGTTGAAGTATTCATGGGCTGCGACACCGGCTGGCATTTTGCTTCCACTGTACTGTTCGGCGCACCCTTTGATTCCACCACCTCCTACCGCCCGGGAACCCGTTTTGGCAGCTCTGCCATCCGCCGCGAATCCTACGGCATTGAAAGCTACAGTCCTTATCAGGACCGTGACCTGCTCGACGGGGATGTCGTTGATGTCGGCGACCTCGAGCTGTGCTTTGGCGACAGCCGCGCCGCATTGGATGCCATCACCGAACAAACCCGCCTGATTCTTGCCTCACACAAACGCCCGTTCATGCTGGGCGGCGAGCATCTGGTAACACTGGGCGCCTTTCGTGCCGTGGCAGAAAAATTCCCCGATGTACACGTCATCCATTTTGATGCACACGCTGATTTGCGGGAGGATTACCTCGGTGTTTCCCTCTCCCACGCCTGTGTCCTTCGACGCTGCTGGGAACTGGTTGGCAACGGTCGAATCTTCCAGTTTGGAATCCGCTCGGGCGACCGGGAAGAATTCCAGTGGGGACGTACCCATGTGAAAACCAATCGCTTTGACTTTGCCACCCTCGAAGAGGTCATCGACCAGCTTCAGGACAAGCCGGTCTACTTCACCTTAGATTTGGACGTCCTGGACCCTTCGGTCTTTCCCGGGACCGGCACACCGGAGCCGGGTGGTGTCAGCTTTGAACAGCTGCGCCAGGCTGCTACCCTGGTTTGCTCCAAACTGCGGGTCGTTGGATGCGATGTCAATGAATTAAGCCCGCACTACGACCCCAGCGGTGTTTCCACCATCGTTGCCTGTAAAATCGTCCGCGAGATGCTGCTTGCATTTCAAAAATAAAATTTATCTTCCAAGGGAGGTCTACCATTATGGGAAAAGTTTTGATTATCGGCTGCGGAGGCGTTGCTTCTGTCGCCATCCACAAATGCTGCCAGAACAGCGAGGTATTTGAAGAAATCTGTATTGCCAGCCGCACCAAGTCTAAATGCGATGCGCTCAAGGAAAAGCTGCAAAACACCACCGCCACCAAAATCACCACTGCACAGGTGGATGCAAACAAGGTCGAAGAACTGGTTGCTCTGATCGAGCAGGAGAAGCCGGATGTCGTTTTGAATCTGGCTTTGCCTTATCAGGATTTGACCATCATGGATGCCTGCCTTGCCACCAAAACCCACTATGTCGACACCGCCAACTACGAACCGGAGGACACCGCGAAATTTGAATACAGCTGGCAGTGGGCATACCGCGAGCGATTTGAAAAAGCCGGCATCACCGCCCTACTCGGCAGCGGCTTTGACCCGGGTGTCACCAGCGTCTTTTCTGCCTACGCTTTAAAACACGAGTTTGATGAAATCAACTACATCGACATCCTGGACTGCAACGGCGGCGACCACGGCTATCCTTTTGCCACCAATTTTAACCCTGAAATCAACATCCGCGAAGTTTCTGCCAACGGCTCTTACTGGGAAGACGGTCATTGGGTCGAGACCGAACCAATGGAAATCAAACGCGAGTACACCTTTGAGGGTGTCGGCAAAAAGGATATGTACCTGCTGCACCACGAAGAAATCGAAAGCCTTGCACTGAATATCCCCGGCATCAAGCGCATCCGATTCTTTATGACCTTTGGTCAAAGCTATCTGACCCATCTGAAATGTCTGGAAAATGTCGGCATGACCTCCATCGAGCCGATTCTGTATGAAGGAAAGGAAATCATCCCGCTGCAATTTTTAAAGGCAGTTCTGCCGGACCCTTCCTCCTTAGGACCACGCACCGTCGGTAAAACCAACATCGGATGTATCTTCCGCGGCAAAAAAGACGGCAAGGACAAGACCTACTACCTGTACAACATCTGTGACCATCAGGAATGCTACAAGGAGGTCGGCTCGCAGGCGGTTGCCTACACCACCGGTGTGCCTGCCATGATCGGCGCCATGATGGTCATGACCGGTAAATGGAACCAGCCGGGTGTACACAACATGGAGGAGTTTGATCCAGACCCATTTATGGATGCACTCAACCAGTGGGGACTGCCATGGAAGGAAGACCGCGATCCGGTCCTGGTAGACTAAATGCAGCGCGTTGATCTTGCCTGCTTCCCTACACCCTACTTTCTGGTGGATGAAGCAAGGCTGCGACGCAACCTTTCCCGCCTCAAAGAGGTCCGCGACCGCACCGGCTGCCGCATCCTGCTGGCACAAAAGGCGTTTTCGATGTATTCGGTTTACCCAATCATGCGGGAATATCTGGCAGGCAGTACCGCAAGCGGTCTGTATGAAGCCAGACTGGGACATGAGCACTTTGGCGGAGAAACCCATGTTTTCTCCCCTGCCTACCGCGAAGAGGAATTTGAGCAGATTCTGCAATTTGCCGACCATCTGGTCTTTAACTCCCCTGCCCAGCTGCGCCGCTACGCCTTACGGGCAAAAGCTGCCGGAAAATCCGTCGGTCTGCGCATCAATCCCGAACATTCCACCCAGGAGGGTCATGCCATCTATGACCCTTGCGCACCCGGCTCCCGATTGGGCACTACCCTTTCCAACTTCGATGAATCCCTGCTGCCTTTGCTGGATGGGCTGCACTTCCACACCCTCTGCGAGCAAAATTCCGATGACCTGGAAGCGACTGCCAAAGCCTTTGAAGAACGCTTCGGCAAATATCTGCACCAGCTGCACTGGCTCAACTTCGGCGGCGGTCATCATATCACCCGCCCTGATTACGACATTCCGCGCCTGATTTCGGTCATCGAGCATTTTCGCGACCGCTATGATGTGCAGATTTATCTGGAACCCGGCGAAGCCACCGTTTACCATGCCGGTTTTCTGGTGAGCAGCGTTCTGGAAACGATGCACAATGGGATGGAGATTGCCATTTTGGACACCTCTGCCGCCTGCCATATGCCGGATGTTCTGGAGATGCCCTACCGTCCGCCTCTTTTAAACAGCGGAGAAGCCGGAGAAAAGCCATACACCTACCGTCTGGGCGGTCCAACCTGTCTGGCGGGTGACATCATCGGCGACTATTCCTTCGACCAGCCGCTTTGTCCGGGAAAACGCTTGGTATTTGAGGACATGGCGCTGTACACCATGGTCAAAACCAATACCTTTAACGGAATGCCCCTGCCTTCCATCCTCTGGCGGGACCTTGCAGGACAGGGGTATCTGGTCAAACAATTTGGATACGAGGATTTTTTCTCCCGTCTATAAACACAAAGAGGAGCCGAAACCGTACATACGGTTTCGGCTCCTCTTTTGTTATTGTAAACTATGCTTATCGTTCTGCTTTGGCTGCAATCCAGCCCTCGCGGTAGGCGGTCAGCAGGTCCTCCAAATCTGCAATCTGTTCCTTCAATCGTTCTCCGGTGTCGGTATCGGCTACCATCACACGCTTGGGGAAGGTCACCACCTGCTGGGACTCCGAGTCGATGTCCATGTTTTCTTCGAGCGCAGCTTCCATTCCCGAGAATGGCTGGTGAGATTTTAAGCGCATCCCGTGTGAGTTAAAAATCAGCGTATAGCCGGCAATCCCGGTGGTTTTCTGGTAGGCTTTGCAGAAGCCGCCGTCAATCACAATCAGCCTGCCGTGTGCCTTGAGCGGATTTTCTCCCTGGTTGACGTGAACCGGTGTGTGTCCGTTGATGATATGGGAATTTTCCGAATACAGCCCAAACTCCCGCAGCAGCATCCGGCAGACCGGCTCGGAGCTTTGGTATTCGTAGTATGGGTTCTTCGGCTCCTCCCAGGTGGATTTGTCCTCGATGAAGGTGCGTTCAAAGGTTTTGACTACCCTGCCCGACAGCGGAGAATTGCTGCCGCACCACAGATACCACATGAAATCCAGATAACGCTGCGGCGGGTCCTCGTTGAAGAACGCCCGACGGGCAGCCATATCCGCATAATCCATGTAGCTTCTGCCCTGATAAATCCTTCCCTCCAGATGGATAGCCTTGAGTGCTCCGTCCTCATCCAGCGGCACACAGCCGTGGAACAGCAGGTTGCCGTTGAACACCTGATACATACTGCCGTGGCTGTACAAAAATTCGACATGGCGCTGTAGCTGCTCGCTTTCCAAAAACAGCTTTTCCAGCTCATCCATGATTTCCCGTTCTGCCTGCGAAAGTTTGTACGGGTCGTCGCGGTCCACTGTCGGAAAATGTTTTTCCTTGAGCGGATAGCTTTTGCCGTCCAGCTCTATGCAGGCGTTTTCATAGTCCACCTTATCCAGCAGCAGGCGGTCCTCCATCTGATATTCCGGGTTGCGGCGGATGATTTGTCCCTCCAGCTTAAACAGGATGATGGAGATTGCCTTTTTGGCTGCCTTGTTTGGGTCCTCCTCGTCGTACATCTTTTCTGCAAACAGCACCAGCGGGCGCAGGCTGATGCCATAACCCTGCTCCAGCACCGAGATGTTGTTATAGGACAGGCAGTTGCGCACCACAGCAGCGATGCACGCCTGACTGCCGCAGGCAGCACCCATCCACAAAATGTCGTGGTTGCCCCATTCGATGTCCAACGAGTGATGGTCCATCAGCATATTGAGGATGGCGTCCGGTCGCTCCCCTCGGTCGAAGATGTCGCCGACGATGTGCAGATGGTCCACCGCCAAGCGTTTGATCAGGCTGGACAGCGCGATGATAAAGTCATCCCCTTCCTCCAGACGCAGCAGGGTGTCGATAATTTTGCTGTGGTAGACCAGCTGGTTGTTGTCCTCGTCCGGCTGTGCGTGCAGCAGCTCATCCAGGATATAGCTGTACTCGCTGGGCATTGCCTTTCTAACCTTTGAGCGGGTGTACTTGGAAGAAAGCAGCTTTGCAAGGTCAATCAGTTTTTGCAGCACAAAGCGATACCATTCCTCGGTGTTTCGCCCTTCTTCGCGTATCCTGCGCAGCTTTTCCTGCGGGTAGTAGATCAGGGTACACAGGCTGGAGCGTTCCCTCGCGGTCAGCACCTCTTCAAATGCCATGTCCACCTTCTCCCGGATAACACCGGCAGAATTGTTCAGGATGTGGAAAAAAGCCTCGTACTCTCCGTGCAGATCACTCATAAAATGCTCGGTCCCCTTGGGCAGGTTCAGGATGGCTTGCAAATTGATGATCTCTGTGCAGACCTGCTGCCTTGTTGGATATTTTTCCGACAGCAGGCGCAAAAATTTCATGCGATCCCCGGTAATGTTCATCTGGTTCACACCTCCATAGATTACACAGAGCCGGCTTCTTCTTTCCTGCTCTGTTTTATTTTTAACAGGAACAAAGAAACCGGAGGCAAAGCTGCGTTACAGACTTTGCTTCCGGTTTCCTTGTTATCCTTTATCTGCCGCAGCAGTTTTTATACTTTTTGCCGCTTCCGCATGGACATGGGTCATTTCTTCCGACCTTTTTGCCCTGACGGCGGATAGTAGCAGGCGCTACGGTGCCATCCGAGCTGGTGGCAGTCGGCTGAGCGACCTGCTCACGCTTTGGCGCTTCCTGTGGCATTGGTGCGTTTGGCTTGCGGAATGGAGCCAGCAGGAGAATCTTGACGGTTTCCTCACGGATACCGGCAATCATCTCATCGAACATATCGAAGCCTTCGATTCTGTACTCAACAACCGGGTCCTTCTGTCCATAGGAGCGCAGCGAAATACCCTTCTTCAGCTCATCCATCGCATCGATGTGGTCCATCCACTTGGTATCGACCTGTTTGAGCAGAACTACGCGTTCGAGTTCGCGGGTGATGTTCTCGCCCAGCTCCTCCTCGCGTTTGGCGTACAGCTGGTGAACCTTCTCTTTGATCTGCTCGCCCAGCTCCTTGCGGTCTACCTTCTTGAGCTCATCATCCTCCAGCTCCAGCAGGGAACCGGCAATCAGCCCGATAAAGTAGTTGCGGAAGCCTTCCATGTTCCAGTGATCCGGCTCCACGCCCTCCGGCATATACATTGCCATTGCAGAATCGACCGTCTCGTCCATCATGGAAAGGATGGACTCCTTGAGGTCCTCTCCGTCCAGCACCTTGTTGCGCTGTGCGTAGATGATCTCACGCTGTTTGTTCATAACGTCGTCAAACTGCAGAACGTTCTTACGAATACCAAAGTTACGTCCTTCGATCTTTCTCTGGGCGCTTTCGATGGTGTTGCTCAGGATACGGTTTTCAATCGGGGTATTCTCGTCGATTTTCAGCGAATCCATCATGCTGTTGATGCGGTCACCGCCGAACAGACGCATCAGATCGTCCTCAAGCGAGAGGTAGAAACGGGAGCAGCCCGGGTCACCCTGTCGACCGGAACGTCCGCGCAGCTGGTTGTCGATACGTCTGGATTCGTGGCGCTCGGTGCCGACGATGAATAGACCGCCTGCTTCCTTGACCTTTTCTGCCTCCGGGCGCAGCTCTTCTTTAAACTTTTTGGAAAGCTCGGTGAAGCGCTGGCGGGCTTCGATAATCTCTTCGTCATCGGTATCGCCAAAGCCGGTTGCTTCCACAATCAGGTTTTCATAGTAACCTTCCTTGCGCATCTGGTTTTTCGCAAGGTATTCGGCGTTACCGCCCAGCATGATGTCGGTGCCTCGACCTGCCATGTTGGTCGCAATGGTAACTGCTCCATACTGACCTGCCTGTGCAACGATCTCTGCTTCCTTCTCGTGGTACTTGGCGTTGAGCACCTGATGCTTGATGCCATGACGTTTGAGCAGTGCGCTCAGACGTTCGGAGGTTTCAATCGAAACGGTACCAACCAGAACCGGCTGTCCTTTTTCATGGCACTCTTTTACCTGCTCGACAACGGCGTTAAATTTTCCGTTCTCGGTTTTATAAACCACGTCCGGCATATCGTTTCGGATGACCGGCTTGTTGGTTGGAATCTCGATAACGTCCATGCCGTAGATTTCGCGGAACTCCTGCTCCTCGGTCATCGCGGTACCGGTCATACCGGACAGCTTTTCGTACATACGGAACAGGTTCTGATAGGTGATGGTCGCCAGTGTCTTGGATTCCCGTTTGACCTCTACACCCTCTTTTGCTTCGATTGCCTGATGCAGACCCTCGCTGTAACGACGTCCGTTCATGATACGTCCGGTGAACTCGTCGACGATCATAACCTCATTGTCCTTGACAACGTAGTTGATGTCGCGCTGCATGGTGCCGTGCGCCTTGATTGCCTGGTTGATGTGGTGCTGGATGGTGGAGTTTTCCATATCCATCAGGTTTTCCAAGCCGAAGAATTCTTCCGCCTTTTTAACACCGGATTTGGTCAGAGTTGCAGTCTTTGCCTTTTCGTCGACGATGTAATCGGCATCAATAACATCGTCGTGCTCTTCCTTGTCATCCAGCTCTTTTACCTTGTACATCTTCAGGGTGCGGGCAAAGCGGTCCGCTACCTTGTACAGGTCGGTGGATTTGTCTCCTCTGCCGGAGATAATCAGCGGGGTTCTAGCCTCGTCAATCAAAATCGAGTCGACCTCGTCGACAACGGCGAAGTAATGACCGCGCTGTACACGGTTTTCTTTATAAATCTGCATGTTGTCACGCAGATAGTCAAAACCAAATTCGTTGTTGGTTCCATAGGTAATGTCCGAATTATATGCCTTCTGGCGGTCTGCCGGCTCGATGTCGTGGATGACCAGACCGACGGTCAGTCCCAGCCAGCGGTAGACCTTGCCCATCTCTTCCGAGTCACGCTTTGCAAGGTAGTCGTTGACGGTGACAACATGGACGCCCTTTCCGGTCAGCGCATTCAGGTAAACCGGCAGGGTAGCAACCAGTGTCTTACCTTCACCGGTCTTCATCTCTGCAATACGACCCTGATGCAGCACGATACCGCCGACAATCTGCACCGGGAAGTGCTTCATGCCCAGCACCCTCCAGGCAGCCTCGCGGCAGGTAGCAAATGCTTCCGGCAGGATGTCATCCAGCGACTCTCCGTTGCTCAAACGCTCCTTGAGCTTTGGAGTCATCGCTTTCAGCTCCTGGTCGGACATTTTGGAAAATTGTTCGTCCAGCGCAAGGACCTTGTCGCGAATCGGATAGATTCGCTTGAGCTCTCTTTCAGAGTAGGTCCCAAAGATTTTATCCATCAATCCCATAATTTTTTTACACCTCATTTTTAAAAGGAACTGTCCCTGGGGTGACATCGGATGTGCTTTTGGAGCCTTCCTCCTGCCTGGGGAACTGTTCTCTATCTTTTCCCTTGTCGGGGTTTCTTTTTTAATAAGAAGACAACGGCTGTTCTTTGTTTACAGCACGTCTATGATATTGTAACTCTACAAACCCCTTTTTGTCAAACTGTGCAGGGGTGTTTCTTTAAATAAATTGTGTCTATTTTAAAAATTATACCCGCAGCGCTGTCAAAGCGGCAAAAAGCCTGTCAAAAAAGGGCAGAACCGCCGCAGAACTTTTGCCATAGCTATATAAAAAAGGCAGCGGGTCCGCTGCCTTTTTTCTTATTTCAGCTCGATGGTGTACTCAAATCCGTACTCTGCCTGCAAAGCTTTGACCTTCTCCTCGTTGTCCTCGATAAAGGATGGGGTATAGACCGATTTGCCTTCCTTTTTGTAGTCCTCCAGGATGGCTTCCAGCTTTGCCCAGCATTCTTCGCGTCTTTCTTCAGCAGTCGTTTCCAGATTGATTACAAATTCTCTGTGCTTTGGGATTCTTGCTTTCATAGTTTCCGATTTCCTTTCTGCGCCCAGGAGCTTTTGAACGCCCTGTTTTTCTCCTTCATTTTAACCTCTTAAAGCCGCTTCGTCAAGGCAAATCTTTTCATTTCTTTTTGCAGGCGGGTCAACATCGTCGATATTGTCATCCGATAAACTGCAACAAGACCACTTCCGTTTAGGAAGTGGTCTTGTTTTCTTCTACAAGCCTTCTACCGCCTTTGACAGCACCTTACCGATTGGCTGGCGAATCACAAGCGAGGCTTTGCGGTCATACGGCGTTTCGGTTTTGTTGATGAGCACAAGCTCCCTGCCGCCGTAGTATTGCAGCAGACCCGCCGCCGGATAGACTGCCAGCGAGGTGCCGCCCACGATCAGCAGGTCGGCTGCCATGATGTGGCGCACTGCGCCCTCCAGCACATCACTGTCCAGGCTCTCCTCATACAGCACTACATCCGGCTTGATGACCCCGCCGCAGGAGCAGCGCGGAACCCCCTTGCCCTTGTACTCCAGCATCTGCTCGAGCGAATAGGAAGCGCCGCACCGGACGCAGTGGTTGCGCAGCACGCTGCCGTGCAGCTCGTACACCCGCTTGCTGCCCGCCTGCTGGTGCAGCCCGTCGATATTCTGGGTGACGACCGCCGACAGCTTGCCCTGTGCTTCCAGCTCTGCCAGCGCATAGTGCGCAGCATTCGGCTTTGCCTGCGGATACACCATCCTGTCAAAATAATATTCAAAAAATTGCTCGGTGTGCCGCTTAAAAAAGCTGTGGCTGAGCATCGTTTCGGGAGGATAGAGGTAGGTCTTTGCCTGCTTGCTGCCGTACAGCCCGTCCTCGCTGCGAAAATCGGGTATGTTCGATTCGGTCGACACTCCTGCTCCACCGAAGAAAACAATGTGGCTGCTGTTTTCCAGCAGCTCCCTGAGCTTCTGCTGTTCTGTCATCCCTGCTCCTCCTTTGTTGTGGACTGCCGGTCGGCTTACTGATGGCTTTCCCCGGTGACCATGCCCAGCAGCTGCATACTTCTGCGCATAAAGCCCTGCATCTGCTCTGCGCTCAGCGGCTTGTGTGCCAGCTGTGCCAAATCATATACCTGCTTGCAGACCAGCTCGCGCTTGTCGTCCGGCAGCGTCTCCAGCGAGCGGATGATTGGGTTCTCACGGTTGAGCACCAAAGTTACCTGTGCAGGACCGCCGAAGCTTTCTCCAAAGGCGCGGCTCATATCCTGGATTCTGCGGGCATACTCAGACAGCAGGATGACTGCCGGTGTTTCATCGCTCTTTAAGCTTTCCACCTGGTACTCCAGCTTTTCCTCCGGCAGCGCCTGTTTAAAGCGCTCGATCAGCTGTTTGTCCTGTTCCTCCTGCTGCTGTTTCTCCTCCTCGGTCTGCTCGGTCTTGAGCGCGCTGCCAAGGTCCGAGTCGATGCGCAGGAATTTGAGCTTCTCCTGCTCCTTATATTCGAGCATACTGATAAAGTGCGGGTCAATCACATGGGTCAGCACCGCAGCGGTCAGCCCGTTCTGACGGAACATTGAGATATACTGCGCCTGCAGATTTTCGTCGGTAACATAATAAATCTTGTTTTCGTCCGCCTTCGGGTACTCCTCGAGTGTTTTGTACTCTCCGTCGATGGTATGCAGCAACAGGATGTCCTTCATGCGGTCATAGAATTTTTCATCCTTCAGGCAGCCGAACTTGATGAAGGCAGAGATGTCGTTCCAATATTTTTCATAGGTTTCCCGGTCGTTTTTAAAGATTTGATGCAGCTTGTCCGATACCTTCTTGGTGATGTGCTGGGCAATCTTCTGGACCTGTCCGTCGTTTTGCAAAAAGCTTCTGGAAACGTTCAGCGGCATATCCGGGCAATCGATGACACCTTTGAGCAGCAGCAAAAATTCCGGGATGACCTCCTTGATGTTATCGGCAACAAAGACCTGGTTACTGTACAGCTTGACCTGTCCCGGAACCACCTCCAGACGGTTGACCTGCTTTGGAAAATACAGGATGCCCTTGAGGTTAAATGGGTAATCGACGTTCAGATGAATCCAGAACAGCGGCTCATTGAAGTCCATGAACACCTTCTGGTAGAAGGCTTTGTACTCCTCGTCGGTACACTCGCTCGGGGATTTCAGCCACAACGGCTGGGTATCGTTGACCGGCAGCGGTTTGACAGTGCGCATCTTATCGGTGCCGTCCTCGTTCTTCTCCACGTTGCCGTCCTTATCGTACACCGGACGCTGCTCGTCGTGCGGATTCAGATAGATTTCATAGGGCATGAACTGGCAGTATTTGTTCAGGATTTCGCGGATGCGGCTCTCCTGCAAAAATTCCTCCTCACCCTCGGTGATGTTCATAATGATGGTGGTTCCGTGTTCGGTGCGCTCGCCGTCCTCGATTTCATAGCTGTCCTCGCCGGAAGAGGTCCAGTGAACCGGCTTTGCATCCGGCTGGAAGGAAAGGGTCTGAATCTCGACGGTGTCGGACACCATGAACGACGAATAGAAGCCCAGACCGAAGTGACCGATGATGCCTGCCGCCTCGCTGGCATCCTCTCCGTACTTCTGCAAAAATTCCTCTGCACCGGAGAAAGCAACCTGCGTGATGTAGCGTTCTACCTCATCCTCGGTCATACCGATGCCGTTGTCCGAAACAATCAGCTGCTTTTTCTCGCTGTCGATGCGCACCTCTACCCTCGGCTGGTAGCCGTCCTCCTGCGGCGCCTGTCCGATGCCGCGCAGGCTGATGAGCTTTTTGATTGCGTCACAGCTGTTGGAAACAATCTCTCTTAAAAAGATGTCCTTATCCGAATACAGCCACTTTTTAATGATTGGAAACATATTTTTGGAATTGACGCTGATTTGACCTTCCCGTTTCATTTGAAAAGACCTCCCAAGACTGTGGTAATAAAAAATCGGACTTGCAGGCTTATACCGTTTGCAGAAGAAAGAGGGTCACAGCCCTTTTCACCGCAAAACCCGTAAGGTAATGTCCATATAGAATCCTGCAAATCTATATTAAATCTACAAAATTATTTTACTCTTTTGCTATGAAATGTCAATCTGTTACGGAAAAACTTTTAAATTTCTTCAAAAATTACCGAATGCTTCCATTATCCATGCTATTTTCAACAAAATTCTACATCCGTTTTCTTCTGCAGCGTGTGTAAAACTATTTCCAAAGAGCCATACTAAGCCATCAAGAGGATATTTTTCGGAAATTTCCCGTTTGTGTTAAAAGAATATTACCAAATGTAAAATCCGTTTTCACAGCTATTCACAAATTTCTCCCGGAGCAAAAGGCTTTTATTTCAGATATTTTCCACATTTTCAACTGAGTTATCAACTGATTTCTGACTCGCTCCGCTTTTTCTGTCGGATTTTCTTATACTTTTTGGATAATTTCTGATTTTCCCATTGTTTTCAACTTTATCAACAGAGTTATTAACAACTCTCCCGTTACTTTAAACAAGAAAGGTGGTACTCCCCATGGTACGAGGAACCAACAAACGCATCATCGAAATCAACGACACCCAAAACCCTTACTTTGAGCGCGCTGTGCTGTATCTGAAGGACAGCCAGGCAGACTCCTGCAAAAAAACACTGGAATCGCAGGCGCAGCATTTTTTAGGCAGCATCCGCGCTCCTTTGCTGCACCGCGCCCGCCCGGCATTTTTGTGCAACCACAGATACCTGTGGCAGGGTCTTTCTCTGCTGCTTTCCGCAGCGGCAGGCGGTACCCTGACCTTTTTGCTGCTGCACTGATGCGCTTTACGGACAGCGGTAAAACTTTTTCCCCAAACTTTTTCCTTTTACAATGCAAATCCTTCCAAAATATGCTATAATGAAAACTACTGAATCGCTTCCGGTCTGTTGTCCGGCGGCGCACCATTCGCCAAACCAAATTTGACATATTTTTCGGAGGTATTGCACGTGCCCAGAGAAACTGTATCTGAAAACCAATCCCGTGAAAGCTCGGTCATCGCAGGACGCAACGCCGTTGCCGAAGCGCTGAAAAAAGGTCGCCCGATCGACTGCATCTATATCCTCAAAGGAGCCGACCGCGGCAGCATGGGCAAAATCATCGCCCTTGCCAAACAGGCGGGCGTTCCCATCAAGGATGCGGCAGCACAAAAGCTGGACACCCTTTGCGAAGGAGTGGTCCACCAGGGCGTTGTCGCCATGGCTGCCTGCCATGATTTTTCCACCATGGAGGACATCTTCCAGAAAGCCGGCGACCAGCCTCCCTTTGTTATCATCTGTGACAACATCGAAGACCCACACAACCTCGGCGCCATCATCCGTACCGCCGAAGCGGCAGGCGCACACGGGGTCATCATCCCCAAACGCCGCGGCGTTGGACTGACCGCCACCGTTGCCAAAACCTCCGCCGGAGCGGTGGAATATATGCCGGTGGTACGGGTACCCAACATCGTGTCCACCATCGAGGAGCTCAAGCAGAAGGGTCTGTGGATTTTCTGCGCCGACATGGACGGACAGCCCTGGTGCTCGACCGACATGGGCGGTCCGATCGGTATCGTCGTCGGTGCAGAGGGCAGCGGTGTCAGCCGTCTGACCAAGGAGCATTGTGACTTTGTCGTTTCGCTGCCGATGAACGGTCAGGTCAACTCGCTCAACGCCTCGGTCGCCGCAGCAATCGTGATCTATGAGGCGGTCCGCCAGCGCAGCGGTCTGCCGTCCTTTGTCAAAAAGAATTAACTCTCCTGTCAGGGATAGGAAAAAGGAGATTTGAAGATGAGCAAGCAGTATGATGTCGATGATATTCTCAATGAAATCAAGGCAAAAAAAGCGCGCCAGAACGCTTCTCAGTCTGCCCGCGCCGGACGAGGCTCTCCCGCCGCACGTCCCAAACCGGTCAACCAAAACATCGAGGACCTTTCCTCCCAAGCATACCGGCAACCTCAACCGGAGCCTGTGACCCAACCAAGACCGACCGTTCAGCCGCCACAGGCAGCACAGGCTGTTTCATCCGAGCCGCACGAACCGCAGACGGCTGCCCGAACCGCAGTGAAATCGCCGCGCTCAACCGAACACGATGATATGAGCAACACCGGCGTCTTTTTCTCCTCGCTGTCCAACCACCGCGAATCGGTCAAGGTACAGCAGGAGCATCTGGCAGAACTCCGCCGCCAGGAGGAGCTGCTTCGCCAGCAGGAGGAAGAACTTCACCGTCAGGAGGAGTTTCGCCGCCAGGCAGAACTTCACCGTCAGGAGGAAGCCCAACACCAGCCGGAGCCGCCACAGCAGCCCGCCGGCGACGACCTGACCTCCTCCTTCTTTTTGGAGCAGCAGCCCGCCGACCTGCCTTTGCAGCAAGGCTCCACTCCGTTCGGCGATTTTGAGCCGACCACACCGCCGCCCGAACAGCCCGACCCCAAGCTGAAGGGGAAAACCGAATATCAAAAATATTTCTCGGGCTTTGGACGCAAAAAGAATCCAGCCCCCAAACAGCCCGACGATTTTAAACCGGATGCTCCTTTGGAGGATAGCAACGACAGCCCAAGTCCCGCACAGCCGACGGACACCGACGACCTGTTTGCTTCCACACCGACCGGGCTGACCGAGGAGTTTGGAGCGGCTCCTTTTGCCGCCGCACAAACCCAAGCCGCGCAGAAACCAGCGGAAGCAGAAACCGCCCATACTGCCGGACATTTTCATGTTGAGCTGCCCGATGACTTTGACCAGCCCTCTGCGGAGGCTGAGGCACCGCAGGCAGAAGATGCCGGTCTTTTCCACAAGAACGACGGTAAAAAGCAGAAGCCGGAAAAATCCTCTCGCCTGGCTTCTGCCGAAATCCCGGTCCCGGAAGAATTTTCCGAGGAGGATACCGAGCTGGAGGACTACTCCTCGCCGAAGGACAAGGAAGCCATCCTGCGGGATATGCGCAGCATCAAAACCGGACTGCTGGTCCGCATCCTGCTGATGGTGGTCGTCTTTGGACTTTCCCTGTACCTGGCGCTGGCTGCCCGCGACATCCAGATTGTCGGTGAGCTGCTGCCGCTGCCGACCTTCATCCAGCCGGAGCTGCACCTGCGCTCCTACATGATAACCCTGTGCGTGGTATCTGCCATCGGCGCAGTCATCTGCTCGAACACCATCGGCGGCGGATTGCTGGCGTTGCTCAAGTTCCACGCCAACACCGACACCCTGCCGATGCTGGCGCTGCTGGGTACTCTGGCGCAGGGCATCTGCTATATCATCAAGCCGGAATATTTCAGTGTGGACAAAGCCGACTTTGGCACCAACCTCTACCTGTTCTTCCCGGTGGCGCTGTTCATCCTGTTGTTCAACCTGATTGGCAAGGTGCTGGTCATCCTGCGCATCCAGAACAACTTTAAGCTGGTGTCCTCCGAAAAGCTCAAACACGCCGCTGTCTTTTTAAAGGACCGCAACCTGCTGCGAGAAATCTCCCGCGGGCTTTCGATGGAGGAATACACCATCGCATACCCGGAAACCAGCCCGTTCCTCTCCAACTTTTTGGACAACTCCTACTCCGAGGACCACGCTGAACACATGAGCCGCATCCTGGCTCCTGTCTGCTTGCTGGCAGGCATCATCCTTTCGGTGCTGTCCTACCTGTTCAACAAGGACGTTGCCGAGGCCGTTTCCACCTTCACCGCCATCATGTGTGTCAGCGCGCCGCTGACCTCGACCATCGCCGCCAACCTGCCGCTGTACCGGATGTCCGCCAAGCTGATTCCGGCAGGCGCAATGGTATCCGGCTACTCTGCGGTGGATGCCTTCTCCCGCACCGAGGCGGTCGTGCTGGATGCCAAGGACCTATTCCGTCCTTCGGACATCATCCTGCATGGCATCAAGCCGTTTGACAAGAGCCAGATCGACTCGGTCATCCTAGATGCTGCCAGTGTCGTATGCAACACCGACGGAATGCTCACCGATGTCTTCAATAAAATCATCGGCTCCAACCGCTCGATGCTCCGTCCGGTCGAAAATGTGACCTACGAGGATTCGATGGGACTGTCCGCCTGGGTGGACGGCAAGCGGGTACTGATTGGAAACCGCGAGCTGATGGTCAACCACGGCATCGAGATCCCCAGCAACGACTATGAGACCCGCTTTGTCCGCGACCGCAAGAACATCATCTATCTTGCCAACTCCGGTCAGCTGTCCGCCATGTTCGTCATCAGCTACCGACCGAACGACCCGACCCGTGAGCAGCTGGAGATGCTGGCAGACCGCGGAATGTACCTGATCATCAACACCTCCGACCCGAATATCACAGCAGAAAAGATCCATGCTGTCTACGATTTCCCGTTGGAGCTGATCAAGCTGATGCCTGCTAAATTCCATGCTCCGTACGAGCAGCTGACCGCACAGAAGGACAGCTCTCCAGCCAAAATCGGATTCATCGGCTCCAGCCGCATGATGGTCACCGCCATCCTGGATTGCTTCACTGCCAAAACTGCCATCGACCAGGCTGTTTTGATTCAGATGATTGCACTGGTTGCCGGTTACGCACTGGTAGCCCTGTTCTCCTTGATGGGCAATCTGTCCTACCTGAGCATCCTGCATCTGCTTATCTTCCAGCTGGTGTGGGCCATCATCGGCACTGTGATTCCAAACCTCAAGAAATATTAAAAATATCAACTCATAAAAAAAACAGCCGAAGCAACAAAATGTTTGCTTCGGCTGTTTTATTTGCGAACAATCTGGAATCATCCAACGGGTACGTTGGATGTCCAACCTATAGGTTGGCTCGCTGCAAATCTTACTGATTCTGCTTCTTTTCTTCGAGCCAACGGGACAGCTCATCCATATCCTGCTCGGTCAGGTCATTGTTGTCATACAGGGTATTGACCAAACTCATAAAAGAATTCTTGTGCAGCTTCTTAATGAAGTTTTTGGTCTCATACTCCATGTACTCTTCGCGCTCCACCTGAGGATAGTAGATTCTTTCTCTGCCGCGTTTTTCGGAAGAAAGGAATCCCCGGTCGATCAGACGGGAAAGGAGGGTCAGCAGGGTGGAGATATTCCAGTTTTTCTCATTGCTGACCACCTTCATTACATCGTTGGTCGACATTGGTGGTGTGTTGTCCCAGATTGCCTTCATAACTTCCAATTCTGCGTCCGGCAATCTTCTCATTTTGTCAAACATATGTTCACCCGCTTCCGCCTGCTCATCGCAGACTGTTTTTGATTCATCCACAGTTATAATTATTACCGATGTAACATTGAATGTCAATACATTTTTTGAAAATTTATTCAGACTTAACCAAAAAAATATTAAAAAACTGTTAAATATTCCTTCATTTTCCTGCCATCTTTCCTGCAAATCGATTGACATCTTCCTAAGGCAAATGCTACACTTTAAAAAATTGTCCCGATTGAAAGGAGAGATCCCTTTTGAAACCTGTAACAACCCTGCTCGACTGCGGTCTGCTGATTCAAAGCGAACCGGGAAGCTCGCTGAGCCTGCGTCTGGACCAGACGCTCGACTGCGGACAGTGCTTCACCTTTTCCCAGACAGAAACCGACACCTGCCTGCCCGACATGGAACAAACCTGGCACGGCTGGGCAAAGGGTCATGCGCTGCGCATCTCCCAGCTGCGGGACGGCTCTCTGCTGCTGCACCAGCCACAGGATTACCCGCTGTGGGAGGAATATTTTGACTTGACCACCGACTACGATGCCATCCGCCGCACCCTTTCCCTAGATCCTACCCTTAAACACGCCATCACCTTTGCGCCCGGCATCCGTATCCTTCGCCAAGACCCCTGGGAGGCGCTGTGCTGCTTTATCATCAGTCAGAACAACAACATCAAGCGCATCAAAGGAATCGTCCAGCGGCTTTGCAGCTGCCTTGGAGAGCCGATTCCTTCCAGTGATTGCTTTTCCTTTCCTTCCCCTCAGCGATTAGCTGCTGCCACTTTGGAGGAACTGGAGCCGCTGCGCTGCGGCTTTCGCGCCAAATACCTGCTGGATGCTGCCCGGCGTGTCAGCAGTGGGCAGGTGCAGCTGGATGCCATTCCGCAGATGCCGCTGGAGCAGGCGCGCGCCCATCTGATGCAGATTGTCGGCGTCGGTCCCAAGGTCGCCGACTGTGCTTTGCTCTACGGATTCCATCGGCTGGAGTGCTGCCCGATGGATGTCTGGATGAAGCGGGTGTTTGCCGCACTCTATCCCAACGGGCTGCCCGATTGCGCACAAGACTTCATCGGCATCGCCCAGCAGTATCTCTTCCACTATGTCCGCTGCTGTCCGCAGATTTTGGAAGCTCCCGAAAAGGAGGCTGCTCTGGTATGAAATCGCTGCTTTCTCCTCTTGCCCTGCTGGCTGCACTGGTAATGACCCTAAGCGGCTGTGCGCGTACCATTCCGCCGCCGACCTCCGCCGAATCTGCCTCCCCCTCTGCACCAACGGTCGAAACCTCCGATGAAAAACCCGACAAGCTGCCCGACGACAGCCAATCCGAATCAACTGCACAGCTAACCGAAGCAGCCGCTTCCCCGCAGCTGTGTGCTTACCTGCCGGTTTCGTCACTGCCGGAGGATGCTGCCGCAGCACTGGAGCCTTACCGGCAGAGCATCTCCTCCCTCGACTACCTGATTTTAAACACCGGTGTTTACTGGGCAGCGGACGGCACGCTGGAGGTTTCCTCTGCCTTTTCACAGACTGCCAAGCTCTTGTCCGGGCAGACCAAGCTGTGGGCAACGGTAAACCCCAAAGGCGCACTGGTGCGGGAGGGCAGCGCCGGCAGCAGCATCGCCACCAAGCAGCAGCGGCAAACGCTCTGCCAAAATATCCTGAAGCTGTGCCGGGAGTACTCTTTGGACGGCATCGACATCGACTGGGAATTTCCGCAGGAAGAGGAGTGGGAAAGCTTTTCCCTCCTGCTTGTCCAGCTCAAGCAGCTACTTTCCTCCCAGCCGCAGCCGATTGCGCTGTCGGTCGCCTTATATCCGCAGCAGAATCAGCTGAATGCCGAAGCGATGCAGGCGCTCGACCGCATCCATCTGATGGCATATGACCAGTTTGACCAGCAGGGCTTCCACAGCACCCTGCAAACTGCGCAGGAGGCGGTCGAACAGCTTTTGCAGCAGGGAGCCGATGCACGTCAGCTTTCTTTAGGAATCCCCGCCTACGGCAGACCGCTGGATGCTTCTGCACAGTGGGTCTTTTACAAGGACATCCCGCAGGATATTTCCCGGGAAAATCCCGACCTGGATGGGGAAATTTTCTTTAACAGCGCTGCCACCGCAGCTGCTAAAACGCAATTTGCCTGCGACAGCAAGCTGGGCGGCGTGATGCTCTATCATCTTCTCTGCGACCGCACCGGTCCAGACTCGCTGGTTGCCGCCTGCCGCTCTGCTATTGATTAAAGCAAAAGTAAAACAAGCAGCGCCTCGAACAAATTTGTTCGAGGCGCTGCTTGTTTTGTTTTATGAGAGTTTATCAGAAAATCTCGAAATTATGCTTCCAGCATCTCGTCGTCTGCCAGAGGATCTCCGTAAACTGCCGGTTCAGCTGCTTTTGCAGTTGCTTTTTTGCGTTTTTCCAGACGGCTGAATACGGTGCCGCCGACATAACCAGCCAGCAGACCGCCGACTGCTGCCAGAGCCAGAGCCAGGATGACTTTGCCAGCCGGGTTAAATCCGAATGGTGCAATCAGACCCGGGATTGGAGAAGCAGTACCAGGAGCGTTGTTGACAATGCCCAGCATTGCAGCTGCCAGACCTGCCAGACCGCCGCCAAAGAAGTTCGAAACGAAGATCGGGATTGGATGTGCAGTAACGATGTGTGCCTGGGTCAGAGGCTCCAGCATAACAGCAATCACGTTGCTCTTGTCGCCGTAGCCCATCTTGTGGAAGACCATACCATTGGTGAAGGAACCGCCGAAGCAGGCGATTGCCGCAATACCCATCGGCAGACCGGTCAGACCCAGCATTGCGGTCAAAGCCATCGAGCTTAGAGGAGAGGTACAAATCATCTTCATGATACCGCCCAGCAGGAAGCCCATGATAACAGGGGACTGGTCAGCTGCTGCGGTGATGGTGCCGCCGATCATACCCAGAATGGAGTTGACAGCAGGGTCAACAACCAGCGCAAACAGTCTTGCCATTGGAGCAATGGTCAGGGAACCAAGGATGATGTCCAGACCGGTTGGCAGGTATTTTTCAATGTAAGGAGCAATCAGACCGACGATGTAACCGGCGATGAAGCCCGGCAGGATACCGTAGCCGCCGCAAGCCAGACCGCCTACGACTGCGAACACCGGATTAACGCCCATGCTCAGCGGAACCATGATTCCTGCTGCTACACCACCCAGGCTGCCGGCAGTTGCGCCAACCTCGCCCAGGAAAGCAATTCCCAGCAGGTCGCCGGTGATGTACTTGTGGACTGCTTCAATCAGGAAGGAAGCAACTGCTGCGTTTGCCATACCGGACATCGCCTGACTGCCCTTTGGAAACTTCAGGCTAAAGATGGAAAAAACAGCCAAGGTGAGGAGCAGCAGACCCACTCCAGAAATAATTGTCATCATCGTTCATAACCTCCATAAAACTCTCTGTTTAAAATATCCGTGTATCGGTACCGTTTGCCGTGTACCCACGCGATTGACTATGCCTAAATTATAGAAGCAAACTTTATAAAACTTCAAAAAGTTACAGAAATTTTTTTTGCAAAAAATCCGAAAAAAGCAACTTTGTCGAAATTGTCCACTCAAAACAGATAGTCCACAGCGTTATGTACAAAGAATTTCCGCTTTTTCTTGTCTTTCAAAAATAGCCGATGCAGCATATTGTACAATAAATCGATTTGTTTTTTGACATATAGAAGGTGACAACCTTTCTATGATACAGTAAAAGCCGCCTTTGTCCTGTCATTCAGGTACAAAGGCGGCTTTGCCTGTATTTTTTGTATCAGCTTTAGTTGGTGCAGTAAAAAATCAGCGAATTCAAAAAGTTTTTCAGCGATACCTTTCCATGGGTTCCCGATTTTCCGCGGATGTAATCCATCTCCTTGCGAATCTGTTCAAAGCTGTACAGTGTCCCTGCCAGGTCGTGGAAGGTGTCGTTGGAGTAGTCTTCCAACCCCATATTGGCAAGGTTGGTCAGCCCTGCATTGACTGCACGTCGGATGCGCTGCTCCATCGACTTGGAGTTGTTGGGACTAAAGCGGCTGCACAGCTCCGACACGGTAAATTTTCCCGATTCCGGTCCCTGCTCAATCATATAATCCACCAGTGTGATGATGTCCGCGCTGCCGCTCTCCCCGATGATGCCCAGCTTCTGCAAAATCCCGCGCAGACGTTTGATATGCGGCTTATCCTCCGGCTGCTCGGACAACAGCTTGAGCTCCGGCACTGGTGCAGCAGCCATATTTTCCTGCCCGCCCTGCATAAACAGCGACTGCATCTGCTGGAAGGTGCGCTTCATCTGGATGGAGTCCACAACGTTGGTCAGCACCCGCACGACCTCCACACCGTTAACCGGCTTCTGCAAAAAGAAGGTGACCCCGCACTCATACGCCTGCGCAACCATCTCCTTGCTGCTGACCTGCGAGAGCATGACATAGCAGATGTCTGGGTACTGCTCCTTTGCCTTGCGCACAAAGTTGATTCCATCCATAATTGGCATCAGCAGATCCACAATGATAATATCCGGGTGGATAAAGCGCAGGTCCTCCAGCGCATCCACTCCATTGGAGGCACTGCCGCACACCTCGCCCAGCTTCTTCTGCTGGATGATGATTTTCAGGATATTGCACACACTGGCATCGTCGTCAATCAAATAAAATTTCATTTGTTTTCCACCTCCAGATTTTTTTGCGGAATGCTGATGATAAAATCGGTGCAGCCTTCTTCCGACTGTACCCGGATGGTTCCTCCCATCTGACTTTCTATAATATCCCGCACCAGACTCAATCCCAGTCCACGGCTGACCTTGCCGGTTTCGTAGTCGATTTTGGTAGAAAATCCCGGTTCAAAGATGCTCGGCAGATATTCCGGCTCGATGCCGCCGCAGTTGTCATGGACACACAGCTGATAGCTTTCTCCCTGCTGGCTTTCGGAAACAACCACCTGTGCCTGCTTTTCACCCGCCGCTTCGGCAGCGTTGTTAATCAGGTTTCGCAGCACCGACATCAGCTCATAATGTTTATCGGTAAAAAAGTTTTTCTCCATCGAAAAGCTGACCTGCACATTCTCTCCAAAACCGTCGAAGCCATTTCGGGTGCTGTTCTGGAGGGTTTGCAGAATATCCCGCATCCACATCCCGTTCTGCTGGTCATCTTCGTTTAGCGCAGCCGAAATGCCATTCATAATCAGGTAGTATTCCTTCTTGACCTCGTGAATATCCTTTGCCACTGTCAGCGCCTTTTGTGCCAGCTGTTCCATCTGCTGCGATTGCTCCTGCACAGCCATCTGGTTCAGCTGGTTGTACAGCGCATAGGATACTGCCATGGTGTCCTCGATGCGGTTGGTGTTCTTGTTCATCCAGATGACCTCGCTCTTGAGCTGTGAAGTCAGCATCAACAGATGGTTGTAGCGCTCTCGGTCATCCTTGTTTAGAATAAACATCCCATAAGCATCCAACGCTGCCAGACAGATGGCTGCCAACGCACTTCTGCCCAGCGCCACAATCAGCAGGCGCAGCAGCACCTCCGGCAAAAACATCCGCATCCCCAGGCGCACGCCTACCTCCACCATGTTCGACACCATATCAATGCCGACCAACGGCAACAGCCGCAGCAGCGAAAAGTGCTGCATCGGCGCCAGATGGACATATAACGCAAACAGTCCGCCGTACATCAGATAGAACAGCATCTCCGGGGAATATGCCCAAAATCCCTGTATAAAGCTGCCCTCGTGCAGCCACTCCACTGCACAGCGCACCAACAGGATGCCCGGTGCCGCAATCAAGGTGACCGGAAACACCGGAAAATTGCTGCTGAGAAAGGTCATCACCGGCAGACAGATGACCGCAAGCGAGATACGGAATCCATTGATAATCAGGTTCAGGTCGAGCTGCGCAACAAAAATCATAATGGCTGCCGACAACAGCATCAGCCTTCGTTGCTGTCCTTTTTCCGTCAGCTCGGTCCTTTCCCTCATTTTTTTCATTCGGGTGCCCTCCTTTTGGGAGTTTTTCTCCCTTTTATACATTTAGCTTGACACAAAATCACTTTTCTGTCAATAAGCACCCTTTATTCCGATGTCGAACTGGCAGTTTTAACTAAATTTACTCCCTATTTTTTATAAACTCCACCGTTTTCCTTTTCCTCTGTCCTCACCCAAGCATCTATCGGTTTTCCGAAACCACCACCTGCACCTCCCCGGTGTTCGCCTGACCGATGATATAAGCTGTACTCAGCACACCGCGGCGCGCCTGCATCCCAAAGCTGAGCAGCAGGTCCATCTCCCCATAGCCCGGCAGATACCGTTGACTGATACGCCATTCTCCCTGGTCCATCTCCACATCCTGAATCCTCGGCTCGATGCGCACCGGCGTGTTTGCCACCAAAAAGCTATAACTTCCCGGGCGCAGCCGGCGGGACAGGGTGGTTTCCTTATAACGCACATCTGAAAACAGCACCCGACCATCCGCTGTCAGCAAATCCAGAGCGGTATCCCCCAACAGGAAGTTTGCCATGCGCAGACATCCAAAACCTCCCATCTGTCCCGAGCAGGCGGTATCATTGACCCGCACCAGCTCCAGCGCGCCGGTGGAGGCGTTATTGACGATGACAAAGGTCAGCTGCTCTCCATAGGACATCGGCACCGTCTTGCGCAGCAGCAGCGTCCTGCCGCTGCCGGCATTGATGAGGCTGACGGTGCGGAACCCTTCTGCAAAACAATAATATGTAGAAAAATTACCGAACGCCAGATTGCTTGCCACCCGCTGGGAGCCGACGTTGACATTTAAAGAACCCGCCTGCACCGCCGCATGGAAAAATCGGACCCGACAGCAGCGCATGACCGGCTGACCGGGCTGGGTGACGATGGGCGGGATCGGCTGCGGATAGACCGGCGGTGCGGAGCCGTCCACATCCGGGTAGCTCGGCAGCGTCTGCGGCGTATCCGGCACCCCTTCCACCGCCGGTCCCGAGCCATCCACATCCGGGTAGCTCGGCAGTGTCTGCGGCAAATCCCGCTGCTGTTGTTCCCGATAAAACTCATTTGTCTGTTGATTCATCTTCTTCACCTTCCATCACAGGATAGGGAAAGGCTTCCCCTCCCTTTCATCGTATGAAACTTCCTGTAAATGGTGCTTCCCCTAGCGTCGAAGAATATTTACTGTATCGGTCGCAACCGCCCGGCAAAAGGCGCTGTCATGCTCGACGAACAGCATCGTTCCTTCAAAATCCGCCACCAGCTGCTCCAGCTGGATGCGTGAAAAGATGTCGATATAGTTGAGCGGTTCATCCCAAAGGTAAAGGTGCGCCTGCTCGCACAAGCTCTTTGCAATCAGCACCTTTTTCTTCTGTCCCTGGCTGTACTGCTGCATCGGCAGGTCGAACTGCTCCCGCTCAAATCCCAGGTTGCGCAGGATGGACAGGCAGCGGCTTTGGTCAATGCTGCACTCCTGTAAATAGTCGCACAGATTTCCCTGCAAAAAGGAGGCATCCTGCGGCACCAGCGACAGCCGCAACCCCGATGCCCGCTCCAGCTGACCGCAAAAGGGAAGCTCCTCCCCCATCAGCAGCCACAGCAGGCTGGTTTTTCCACAGCCGTTCCTGCCGTGCAGGGCAATCTTGTCCCCTGCACGAACTGCAAAGCTAATTGGTTCAAACAGCTCCCGTCCGTCAAAGCAGACGGAAAGCTCTCTTGCCTGCAAAAGCGTTTTGGCAAAATGCTCCACCGGCTGCAATTTGAGCTTGCCGGTGTTTTCCACGCCCTTGAGCAGCTCCTCTTTTTGCCGGATTGCCTGCTCGCGGCGGGACTGGATGTTTTTGGAGCGCTGCATCATCTTGGCTGCTTTATGCCCGATAAACCCGCGGTCGCAGGGTCCTTCTCCAATCTTGCTGCTTTCCACCTTGCCTGACCAATCGGCTGTCCGCCGCGCCGCCGTTTGCAGTCGACCAATCTCCTTTTTAAGCCGTTCGTTCTGCTCCCTTTCCGACTGCACCCTCGTCTGATAGTCCTGGTACCAGCCGGTAAAATCCCCTTTGCGCAGCTGGATGCCATCCCGGTCGAGCGAAAGGATATGGTCGACACACCCATCCAGAAAATCGCGGTCGTGGGACACCAGCAAAAATCCCTTCTGCCTTTTTAAATAGTCCGCCACCAGCTGTCGGGATTCGGTGTCCAGGTGGTTGGTCGGTTCGTCGATCAATGGAAAAGCGTTTTCCTGCAAAAACAGCGCAGCCAGCTGTAACTTGGTCTTTTCTCCGCCGGACAGCTGCTCGAACGGACGCCACAGCGCATCCTCTGGAAATTCCAACAGAGAAAGCTCCCGCTCCAGCTGCCACTGCTGACAATCCGGGCAGATTTGCTGAGCAACCTCGAGCGCCAGCCATTCGGGATGCTCCACCGGCGCCGGAAAATAGCCGAAGCGAACTTTGGTCTGGATGCTGCCGGTAAATCCACGCAGCCCGTATGCTTCTCCCTGTGCGCCCAGCAGCAACCGCAGCAGGGTGGTCTTTCCTCTGCCGTTTCGTCCGGTCAGTCCCAGATGCCAATCGGTGTCCAGCGCAATCGAAAGGTCCTCAAAGACCGGTTGATAGCTGCCCTCGTAACAAAAGGACAGGTTGGATAATAAAATCGTAGCCATTGGCATTCACCTCTGAAAAATAAAAAAATGGGGAGCAGCAGGAAAAATTCCCACTGCTCCCCAAAAGCCCTGCCCATCAGACAATGAGCAGAAACATTCTATTCTTTCAGATTACAGCTGCACAAAGGCAGACCGTTTCGGTCAGAAAGGAGCTGCGCAGTTTTCTTTTTCCCGCTGCATGGCAAACGACAACGACGACCGGTCTTTCTCGGTCGCTGACAGTTATCTTCTGTTTGCCTGTTCATCGTTAGCAGGAAAAATTGCGCAATCCTTTCACCTCAATCCTCTTGTAAAAGTTAAAATACGTTCCTATCATATCAACCTTCCTGCCTTTTGTCAAGCGAGATTCATTTGTTTTTACTTTAACAAACTAAAGTCTTGTCCTACGCAAGAAAGTATGGTATAGTGACATTGAATGAAATATTCTGGTTAAAACCAGATAAATAGACAAAGAGCAAGCCATCCAGGAGAGGAGAAAACACTGTGAACCAGCAAAAGGAGATCATCGTTGTCGGACACAAAAGCCCGGACACCGATTCGATCTGTTCCGCCATCGCCTACGCCAATCTGAAGAACAAACTGACCGGGCAGCAGTATACCCCGCGGCGCGCCGGTGACCTGAACAAAGAAACCGCCTTTGCCCTGTCCTACTTCGGGGTAGAGCCACCTGCCTATCTGGCAGATGTACGCACCCGCGTTTCTGACATGGAGATCAAGGAGGTTCCTGCGGTCAATGCCAAAATTTCCATCAAGCAGGCATACAGCCTGATGAAGGAATGTGAAGCAAGCACCCTGTGCATCACCAACGAGGAAAACCATCTGGAAGGATTGATCACCATTTCCAACGTTGCGGCATCCGACATGGACGTCTATGACAACCGCATCGTTTCCAAGGCAAAAACCCCATACGAAAATATTGTCAAGGTTCTGGAAGCCAAGGTCATCTGCGGCGATGTCAGCGGCACCTTTGACCAGGGACGGGTCACCATTGCCGCCAACACACCCGAACGAATGGTCGATTACGTTGCCGAACACGACATGGTCATCATCGGCAACCGCTTTGAATCGCAGTTTTTCGCCATTGAAATCGGCGCCTCCTGCATCATCCTGTGCACCAACGCCGAACCCAATGAAACCATCATCGAGCGCGCCAAAAGCAAGGGCTGCATCATCCTGTCCAGCCCCTATGATTCCTACACCGTTGCCCGACTGATCAACCAGAGTATGCCCATCGACTTTTTTATGACCGCTCACCACATCCTGTCCTTCTCGCTGGAGGACTACACCGACGATGTCAAAGAGGTCATGGCAAGGGAGCGCCACCGCTACTTCCCGGTGCTGGATGAGCACGGCTGCTACATCGGTCAGCTGTCAAAACGCTCCTTCCTGGCTGCACAGAAAAAACAGCTTATCCTGGTGGACCACAACGAAAAGAACCAGGCGGTCAACGGAATCGAGTGCGCCGACATCCTCGAGATCATCGACCACCACCGTCTGGGCGGACTGGAAAGCATCAATCCGGTCTACTTCCGCAACCAGCCGCTGGGCTGCACTGCCACCATCATCTATCAGCTCTACCGTGAAAATGCAGTGGAAATCGAGCCGAAGATTGCCGGATTGCTTTGCTCCGCCATTCTGTCGGACACATTGATGTTCCGTTCGCCGACCTGCACCGCCGTGGACCGCGCGGCTGCCGAGGACCTTGCCGGTATTGCCGGTATCGACATCCCGCAGTACGCACAGTCGATGTTTGAAGCAGGTAGCGACCTTTCCTCCCGCTCCACTCAGGAAATTTTCTATCAGGACTACAAGACCTTCTCTGCCTCCGATGTCAGCTTTGGTGTGGGACAGGTCACCTCGGTCAGCGCTGCCGGACTGCGCCAGCTGATTCCTTCTCTCCAGAAGCTGATGGATGAGACCTACGCCCAAAACCCTTCCACCATGCTCTTCTTCCTGCTGACCAACATCATCGAAGAAAACAGCATCGTGCTGTGCAGCGGTCACAAGGCGCAGGAACTGCTCAAGCAGTCCAACCACATCGAGCAGATTCCAGAGGAAGGCTTGCTGCTGCCGGGAATGGTTTCCCGCAAAAAGCAGTTTGTCCCCTCCATCATCGCAACCTTGCAGCAGTAGGCTCCCTCTCAGCAGCAACACCCTCCCGTCCTTCCTCAAAAAAGGAAGGACGGGATTTTTTGTTTTCCATATTGACAACTTTCCTTGTCAATGCTATACTGAAGTCAAGGAAATTGACAATTATCTTTGTCAATTTGAAATGAATCCTTGTCATAAAAGGAGGTGCCTTGATGCCGCTGCACAATCGTCTGAAGGAGTACCGCGCGCGCTACCGCCTGAGCCAGACCGAGCTGGGAAATCTTGCCGACGTTTCCCGACAGACCATCAGTTTGATTGAACGAGGTGACTACAACCCTTCGGTCACCCTTGCTCTCAAGCTGGCAAAAATTTTGAACGCTTCGGTCGAACAGCTGTTTAGCTACACCGAAGAAGAACAATGACCCGTACGCCCTTTTTAAAGGAGGAAATACCATGAAAAAATATCCTGCCATTAAATTCATTCTCATCACCGTTGTCTCCGGCATCTGCGGTGCTGTGCTTTCTTTTCTGCTCTCTTTTCAACAAGCGGCTCTGATTTCTGCCATCCAGTCGCTGAGCCGGTTGCTCGGCTCCGCTCTGCCTGCTCTGCACCTGTCGGTCTGCCTGTTCCTGTCCGGTATGTCGGTCTTTTTCACAAGCAAGCTGCGCCGACAGATTGCCCGCTCCAACCCACAAAACCAGGAGGAATTGTTTGAACAGATTGAAAGCAACGACCACTGCACCGAAATTCTCACCATCAACACCCTTTCGGTCATTCTCAACTTCTTTTTCCTCGGAGTATCCTTTGTCTATAAAAACCCGCAGCACATCCTCATCAGTGCCGCTGCTGCCCTTCTCTTTCTGACGCTGAACACCTGGGTGGAGATTTCCCACGTCAACATGGTCAAGCGGATGAACCCTCGCTTTGAAAAGGTGGACCCGCTCTCCCTGCGTTTTTCCTCCCAGTGGGAAAGCCAGTGCGACGAGGCGCAAAAGCTTGGGATGTACCGCGCTGCCTTTCGCAGCTTCCGCATCTCCCAACTGGGATTCCTGGGCGCCTTCGCAGTCTGCGCCTTTACGGAGCTGTTCTATCCGCTGGGACTGATGCCCTTTCTCCTGATTACCGTTTTCTGGGGATTGCACAGCCTGAGCTTTCTGTTTGCCTGCAAAAAAGAAAAGGTATAAAAACACAAAACACCGCCGGAGAAGCCCGTTGCTTCTCCGGCGGTGTAATTTTTTCTTCTCAGGAAAGATTAAGCCTTTCCGGGATATACTTTTCGATGATGCTCCTTGCGCTGTCGTTGTCCTCCAGCATCAGCATCACCACATAACCGCCGCGCTCAAAGATGAGCGCATTTTCTGCGATGGACGCCGAATTGTAAACGTCGTAGTTTGCAAACTCCCGGGTCCTGAAGTCCTTGCGCTCCCGCAGCTGACTGAGGATATTTTCTCTGTGGCTGACCCCTTCCTCATCTTTGCCCTCCTTGGGCAGCACGATGTAGACGTCGTCCGCACCAAAGTCGGTTTCCACATAGCGGACATATGCCTGCTCATAATCCTTCGCATCCAGTCCCACCACCGCAGCAATCTGCTCGGCGGTCGGCTCCTCCACCAGTCCGATGCGTTTGCCCAGCTGGCTGTAAATCTGCTCGATCGCCCGCTGCGGCTTTGCTGTATTCTTCTCTGATTTTGTCTGCGCGGTCTGCTCCTGGGTCTCCTGCGGCGGCAGGGTGGTGTCCAGCGCCTCACAGCCAAACAGGCTCAGGCTAAACATCATCGCTGCCAGCAGCGCAGCCATCTTTTTCATATAACGATTCATCCGTTCTTGATTTCCACCTTTCCCCCTGCGGGGTTATTCGTTGGTCGATCCTGTAAAGATTATAATCCATATCAAAAATACGGTCAAGCGCAGCCCTTTGCCATTTTCCGAAAGTTTACACTCTGCTCAATTTTCTCTTTACGCGGTCCGGCGAATATGTTACAATACTTTTATCTTTATGTCCACCGGTCTGTACCGGTAATTTTGAAAAGAAGGGAATACTGTTTTATGAAAACCTCCATCTTTGCTGTCATCGCCGTCGTCCTTGTGGCGCTTGCCGTTGTCCTGCTGTGGTATCTGCGCAAGTCCATGCTGTTTTCTAAAGGCAATTACGGCAAAAAGACAGTCAAATCCATCCTGAACCGCTATGCAATCTCCCGCAACTACAAGGTGCTGGAAAATGTACAGCTTCAACTCGACGGAAAGACCCAGACCATCGACTTTGTGCTGGTCGGCTTCTTCGGACTGCTGTTTGTTTCCGCTTTGCAGGGCGAGGGTGATTTTTACGGCGACCTCAAGGAGCCTCGCTGGAGCTTTGTGGATGCTGACCACGACCGCAAGGTCCGCTTTGACAACCCTGTGCTGGAAATGGACAAAAAGGTCGACCTTTTCCGCCGCCTGATGTCCCAGAAAAAGGTGTACAACCTGAAGATTGACACCGCTGTCGTAGTCGTCGGCACCAAATCGGAGGTCCCGATGTACCTCAGCCACATGGGTGAGGAAAACATCGTGATGACCGTCAAGGATTTCAAACGCTTTTTGGAAAAAGAAAAATTTGAAAAGGACAACAACGTCGATGTCGCTGCCATCGCACAGACCATCGCCTCCCTTGGAGAATAAGATTGCAAACAGGAAGGGCAAAAGCCCTTCCTGTTTTTTGCCCGTTTGCAATGTTTCACCCCAATTTTAGTGATATTGCTACCCTCCTTCCTCTTGCTCCTTCCGGGTTTGCCGTTCCTTACAAAAAACCATCCTCTTCTTTTTTCTCTTCCTACGGCAAACTGGCTTTTGTTCTCTTGCCTTCCCTGCGTTTTTCTCGTCTCTCCTTGCGTTTTGAAGCAAAGGGACTGCTCTGCCCTGTTCCCGAAAAATTTCCCTTTTTTCGCTAAAAAATACCGGGATAAATTGTGCAGCCTTCTGAGCTGTCAGAAAAAATTTGCGCAGAGCAAATCCAACATCTTGTTGTTTCACGCACCATTCTTCACAAAAAGCACTAAATCTGCTTTTGCACCAAATGGAGCGCAGCAGATTTTCGTGGCTTTGCCTAATTGACTAAAAAACGCAGGGCAGATACAATAATAAGGAGAAAGAAAGAAAAAGCTGGTCTTCAAACGACCAGCTTTCCTATTGTTTCGCTCCAAAATGATTCGCACAAAGGAGAATGTTCATGTTCAACACCATCATCAAACGGGACGGAAGGACCGCCGCCTATGACGTGGAGAAAATCGCACGGGCGATCTTTCGCGCAGCGACCTCGGTGGGAGGCAAGGATTACCAGACTGCTTACCGCCTTGCTTTGCAGGTCCAACAGCGTCTGGAGGAAAAATATCCTCCCTCTCATCTGCCCACTGTCGAGCAGATTCAGGACATGGTGGAAAAGGTATTGATTGAAAACGGACATTCCCGTACTGCCAAAGAATATATCCTCTACCGCGCACAGCGCACCCGTGTGCGGGAGATGAACACCGCCCTGATGAAGGTGTATGAGGACCTGACCTTCAAAAGCGCTGCCGAAAACGACATCAAGCGGGAAAACGCCAATATCGACGGCAACACCGCCATGGGCACCATGCTCAAATATGGCTCGGAGGGCGCCAAGGCTTTTTATGAGATGTTTGTGCTGGACCCACAGCACGCACAGGCACACGACTGCGGCGACATCCACATCCACGACCTTGACTTTTTCTCGCTGACCACCACCTGCTGCCAGATCGACCTGAGCCGTCTGTTTGCCGGTGGCTTCAACTCCGGGTATGGCTATCTGCGCGAGCCGGAGGACATCGAGGACTATGCTGCTTTAGCATACACCGCTATCCAGTCCAACCAGAACGACCAGCATGGCGGGCAAAGCGTCCCCAAGTTTGATTTTGACATGGCGCCCGGCGTTGCCAAAACCTACCGCCGCAGCTATCGCCTCAACCTTGCCAAAGCCTGCGAGCTGCTGTGCCCTTTGCAAGCCGACAGCGATGGTTTGACCACCGTCCTCGACCGCACCTTTGCACAGCTGGAGCAGGATGGGTTACTTCCTTCTCTGGAAGACAGCCAGGCGTATACCCTGGCAGAGCGCCGTCTGCTGACCGAACAGCTGGGCTGCCCGGACGAATCGGTCGAATCCGCCCAGCGGTTTGCGCAGAAATATTCCTATGAAGAAACCGAACGCGCGACCTATCATGCGATGGAATCGCTGATTCTGGATTTAAACACCATGCACTCCCGCGCAGGCGCACAGACTCCCTTCAGCTCGCTCAACTACGGGACCGACACCTCCCCCGAGGGCAGAATGGTCATCCGCAGCCTTTTGCTGGCAGAGCAGTCCGGTCTGGGGCACGGTGAAACGCCCATCTTCCCCATCCACATCTTCAAGGTAAAGGAAGGGGTCAACTACCGTCCCGAAGACCCGAACTACGACCTGTTCTGTCTGGCGTGTCAGGTTTCCGCCAAACGGCTGTTCCCCAACTTTTCCTTTTTGGACGCACCCTATAACCTGCAATACTACCGCAGCGGTCACCCGGAAACCGAGGTCGCCTATATGGGCTGCCGCACCCGCGTCGCTGCCAACGTCTATGACCCCACCCGCGAAATCACCACCGGTCGCGGCAACCTGTCCTACACTTCCATCAACCTGCCTCGTCTGGGACTGCTTGCCAATAAAAATCTGGACCTCTTCTTTGAGCTGCTCGACCAGAAGATTGATTTGGTCATCCAGCAGCTGCTCGACCGCTTCCGCATCCAGGGGCAGAAAAAGGTCATCAACTTCCCCTTCCTGATGGGACAGGGTGTCTGGCTGGACAGCGAAACCCTTGGACCGGAGGACGAGGTCGGGCAGGTGCTGCGCCACGGTACACTGACCATCGGCTTCATCGGGCTGGCAGAAACGCTGGTCGCTTTGATTGGTCAGCACCACGGACAAAGCGAATATGCGCAGAACCTGGGACTGGAGATCATCGGTCATATGCGGGCGCGGATGGATGCTGCCAGCGAACAGATGAAGCTCAACTTTTCGCTGATTGCCACCCCGGCAGAAGGGCTGTCCGGCAGATTTGTCAAGATTGACCGCCAGCGCTTCGGTGTCATCCCGGGCATCACCGACCGCGACTACTACACCAACTCCTTCCACATTCCGGTCTACTACGACATCAACGCCTTCGAGAAGATTCGCCTGGAAGCTCCCTACCACGCGCTGACCAACGGCGGGCACATCACCTATGTCGAGCTGGACGGCGACCCCTGCCAGAACACCGAAGCCTTCATGCAGCTGATTTGCTGTATGAAAGAGGCAGGCATCGGCTACGGCTCCATCAACCACCCGGTCGACCGCGACCCTGTCTGCGGCTACACCGGCATCATCGGGGACGAGTGTCCCCGTTGCCACCGCCACGAAACTGCCGAGCAACCGATGGAGCGCATCCGCCGCATCACCGGCTATCTGGTCGGCTCGTTGGAACATTTCAACAACGGCAAACGCGCGGAGGAGCACGACCGCGTCAAGCACCAGACCGTTTCTCCGCAATCCATCTAAAAAACGCTCTGCGACAAAATTGTCGCAGAGCGTTTTTCTTTTCAGCATTTTTATCAAACAGCCAACTGCTTTCCCAGTTGGTATCCCCAGCGGGCAGCACCGATCGTGCTGAGCACCAACAGACCCACAAGGGCATAGCCAAACAGCATCCCGGTGAGCAACCGGCGGATGTTGCCGCTTTCATAGCGTGTCAACCGCTGTATTCCGCCATCCAGCACCAGCGGCAGCAGCAACCACAAGCAAATCTTACCATCCGGCAGACCGAACATCCAAAACGCCGCCGGAGCCAGAAGAATTCCAATCAGCTCTCCTGTGCAGCGGGCACACAGAGGAAACTGTTTGCCGCGAAAAAAGAACGAGCGGTCGCTGCGGCAATGACAGCCAAAGATGATGGGCAGCCACCGGTATAGCCATCTCATCATTTTTTAGGAGAACACCCCATAGGTGACTGCGGATAGGATGATAAACAGATAGTACAGGACTACCAGCACCACCGAGACCAGCGCACCGATTCCGGCTGCTTTGGCGGTCCTGGGTTTTGTATCCTTCCACACCAGATACAGCACCAGTCCTGCCACCGGTACACAGCAGCCCAGCAGTCCCCAGCCGAAGCCTCCGTTGTCGATGACCGGTGGTTTGTCGTCCTGTCTTGCCCCACAGCTTGGGCAGACCTGTGCAAAATCTTCCATCGGTTGTCCAGAATGTTTACAGTACATGACATCCCCTCCTTTTCTTTTCAGTGTATAAAAAATGACGAATACTGTCAAGTGATATTTTAATAAAATCCCGTTAATCCCTTCCGTTTTTTCCGATTCACAAAATCACAAAAGCCGGATAAACCTCCACCTGTTTATCCGGCTCTTTTCCCATATCCTACACCTTACTTCTCACTGGTGTGGTACAAATGATAAAAATACTGCTGCTTTTCCATCAGCTGTAAAAAGGAGCCTTGCTCCACGATTTTGCCGTGCTGTAAAACGATGATTTCGTCATATAGCTTTAAATGTTCCGCGGAAACATCGTGGGTGACAAAAAGGATCGTTTTATCGAGCGACAATAGCTTTTCCCGCAACTGGTTTGTATTGTTCACATCCACCGCAGAAAAGGATTCGTCCATCAGCATAATTGGTTTATCCGCCGTGATTGCACGAATCAGCTGCATCATCTGGTTTTCGCCGCCGCTGAGTTCCTGGGCATTGTCTTTTTGCAGCAGGCTGTTCAGTTTTTCGTTGTCAAAATAACGCAACGCGGAGCGCATTCTGGACAGCGGGTAGCTCTCAAACAGTGTCGCGTTCTGTGTAAAGGAAGCGTGAAAAATGTGCTCAAACTGGTTGACACAGACGATCATTTTGCTGGTGTCTTTTCCCGATATGCTGTTTCCATCCATGCAGATTTTGCCCTGGTCCGGCACAATATACTGCATCAACAGATTCAAAATAGTGGATTTCCCTACGCCGCTCGGACCAATGATCGCGTATTTTTTCCCTTTCTGGAAGGTATGGGTAAAATGGGAAAAACAAAAATCCCCCAGCTGCACCGATACATCCTGAAACTGGATGTCTTTTTGAAAGCGTTCAATACACTCGTCCGGTGCTTTTTCCTTGCCTTCCGCGAGCAGTTTTAAAATCTTGTCTTTACCTGCGCGGGAAGCGTTTACATTGTTTATGTCTTTGAGGATATAGGAAACAGGATAGCAGAAATCCTGGATATATCCCAGTGCGGCACTCGCAGTTCCGACCGTGATCTGTTTTTGGAATAACAGATACCCCAGCACCGCAAAAACAATGCTTTGCAAAAAATACATGCTACTGCCCGTCACAACGTTGGTGAGTGTTTTATATTTCCCAAACTGATACTCTGTTTCCTCGGTTTGCTCGATGCTGTCGAGATGTCTTTGAGAAATCGCCTCCCGTGTTTCGTGGTTGACCAAACGGAAGCCGGACAGCAGGTCACGGATGGTGTCGGTATAGTTTGCCATAGCGGTGAGGTGGAGTGCCTTGCGTTGGGAGAGCTGCTTTCCGGTCAATTTCGGCACTAGCAGGCTTACAAAAGAACTCAGGATAATCAAAATTGCTAGACGCGCATCCAGTGAAAAGAGGAAAAACGCATAGACGAACAGCTGGAGAACAGTCTGAAAGATGGTGATGCAGGACTCCAGGTATTGACGGAAAACATCGACATCGTTTTGAAAAAAGGAGAGATAATCTGACAGATCGTGCTTTTTAAAATCGACATACCGCTTCCGTAGTAGGGCTTCGAACAGATCTTGTTTTACAAGGCAGTAGAAACGCTGACGGAATTTCCATACGCTTCTTTGACTGCAATATTCAAAGAACATACCCAGCGCAATGGACAGCAGATACAGGAAAACAATCCATATCATGCCGCCCGCTCCTTTTGAAAAGTCATAATCAAAGAGTAGCTTGACAACGTATGGCATACTAGCGATACCGACGATCGAAAGAAGTGCGGTAAAAACTTGAAATACGATGATGTATTTTAGCTTTAAAAGATATTTTATCATATTCATCTCCACTCCTACAGCGGGTTTTCCACCTAACCGATTTCTACTCTTCCTTTTTATCATATTCTAAATTCTTGTGTGAAAAGCCCTGGCGAGCTGCACAAAATCCCCGGATATACAAAAAGCCTTCCCATAAGGAAGGCTTTTTGGCAGATATAAACCCCGAAAGGGAAATTATCTCTTGGGTAAGTGAGATTAGCGCTTGCTGAACTTCAAGAACTTGGTGCTGACCCTGCCAAACATCTGGTCATTTCTTCGCTTTCAGCCTGTTTTTTGGCTTAATACTGCGGTTTTTCTGCACACCAGATTCTATTTTTCATCCTCGTGCATGGCGCACGAAAAGCAGGTTTTGCTCCTTATATGTGCCTTGCGTATCGCTGCCCAGGGCAACGCAGGACAACAGTAGGGAAAGAAACTTGGTTGCTGTTCTCGTCATCACCTCAATTTTTTCAACGATGCGCTTCAAGTGTATTAGTGCACGTAAGTATAGTATAACACAATGCACAGGCATGGTTACTTCAATTCCAGTAGCCATGCCTTTTTCATAAGTCAACCTATTATCTATATACCAAAAAGTTTTCTAATTGTCATTTTTCTTTTCTATGGGATAGCACACTGAAAAATCATGAGAGCTAAATGTTACGAAAAGTTTTTCTTCAATCATTCGATTTAAAGGCTCTCTGGAGAACACCTTGATTTCAAAAGATGTCGCCTTTTCGCCACTGTTAATCGTCGGTAAGGTCTTTTCGTACAAAATGGAAAATGATTTGTATCCTAATATATTTAATACTGGATTTACAAAATACATTTCATTCGCAATATAAACCCAGATAATTAGTATCAGTAAAAAAACAAAAATCAAAATATCCCTAAGTTTAGTTGGATCAACGCCAAAAAAGGAAATTACAAATAAAGAAAAGTAGGTAAAATAATAGTCTGCTGTAATATTTTCTGCTTTTTTCAAAATTACAGTTTCTTTCGATAGTCTTTTTGCCTTTAAAAAACTAGATTGAAATCGAAGAATACCAACGACACTGGTCATCAACAGTAACAGCCATACCGCAAGCATACTGGCATTAAACCAAAAAATATTAGATTGGCCTTTTAATAGCGGCAGCAGCTCCTTATTTTCTACAGCTGAAAATGCGCATATAGCAGCACAAAGATTCTCTGCTCCGAATATTAGAAACAACGGTAGGAAACAGCTTAATGCCAATGAGAACTTTACGGGCTTACTCATTTTCCATCAATCCATTCAATTCCTTGGTAATCAAATCTAAGTTGATACGTCCACACAAGATTCCCATAACTGTTTTAAATGAGTTCTCGTCTATAACTATTTTATCATCTTCAGTATACGATATAAAGGATAGCTCGGGACGACTTTCTATTTGAGCTCGAATATATTGTGGAGTGAATTGTTTAATTTTTTCGAGACGTCCCTGTAGTACAATCTTTGCCATGGCATTTTTTTGTCGAACGGATTTGCCCAAAAATCCCATAAATGCGTCACCGTCACCGATAAAATCTAACTCTCGAATTTCTGGTTCGCTCGCCGCCACCTGATTATTAACAACCTCATCAAATCTGAAAATTTTGTTAAAATTTTTTTCATTAATTATATAGCAGCGCTGGCCTGAAATGACAGCATCGACCCAGGGAGTGAGAGCAAGAATCTCACCTTTTTCTTCGTGGAATCTTCCTGTAGGCCTTTTCGTAAATCGAACATTGTTGCTGTACCAAGCTGCAACATTTCGATATGTAGTAAAGAAAAACACATGTTCGCCATTATCAAATTCAATGTCCATCAATATGGTATTTCCTTTGCAATTATAATCATCAACCGTAATCTCTGCCCGATCCACATTTTGTATTTCATTCCGTGCGGATTTCATTGCCGGCCAAAGTGTGAGAGTTTCTGTATCAATGACCTGTAACGTGTTTCTTTCGATGGAGTTCGGAATATATGGGACAAACTCGTTTTCCTCCATAATGTCCGACAGTGTGCCAAAGTATTTTGTAAGAAGAACACTACTTATCTCCTCTGGAAACACTTTCATAGAACTCGGCTTACTATTTTTAAAAACAAACAAATTGGCATTAATTACCTCGTCCCTTTTTTCAAGGATATGCCTGAAATCTTCTGTGTATGTCATACTCTATATTTATCTCCTGATAATGGACATCCTTTTCTTAAACATTAGTTTACTCAGTAATACAACAAAGGTGCGATCGCATACTTTGTAAAACTTCTTACTGCAAATATTGTACAATCAACGCTCCTGCAATATTCGCTCCTGCTCCGATCAGGAAATCTTTCAAGCCGCTTAAGGTTGCTCTAATAACTCCGGGCTTTGCCTGTGCGGCAATTTTCGATTCAGATTCAGAAATCAATTCTTCTGCGATTTCTCGGTCTTCTTCGGACATCTGTTCATCTTGAATTGCTTTTTTAATTTGTCGGATCAAATCCGATGCCTGCTCATAGTTAAAAGAAAGGGAGTTGCGATCACCTGAAACAACCTGAGACCGCTTTATGTTACCATTTACAACGGTTCCGTAATAATTGTTAATGGTCTGAGGTACCTTTTGAGCCATAGCTGTTTCCTCCTGACTAAATCGCATGCCTTCACCTAAAACACCTTCACTCTCTAGGCGAATAGTCCATTCAAGCAAGCAGTTTTTTACTTGGTCAACAATAGCTTTTAGAATATGGGCACTAACGTGTAATGAATAATTAGTTGGAAATGGAGAAGAGCACATTTTATCAATCGTACGTTCTATATCTCCCGGATAACTTAGCAAGACATGTCCCTCAGACGTTTTATATAACTCCAGGATTTCACTTATTGAATTTCCTAGAAGTCTAGTACACAACAAACTCTGGAACTCACTATCTTGAAAAACCACGGGAATCCATCCATGGTATGGGTTCCACGCTTTCAAAAGGCCGTTAACTTTACGATACTCAGGTATATTATCTTGATTCTCACCAGCGTACCCATTTAATTCGTGCATAATCCAAGTATCAAATTCTTTCAATTTTAACTTTGATGCAATCAAATGCGCTTTTCTCAGCGCATTTAAAACATCACAGTCTGGATTCAGCACTTCTTTCTGCAAACCCAAAACTATACTGCTCATCTTATCACCTCATTTCACCCATGCCTGTTTACTCATTAGTATGGTTAAAAACTTTTACAGAATTTTATCAGCAGTATTTACAAGGATTCTTTGTTGAACAGATAACTTATTCCTGTGCTCCCTTTTTCAGATTACAATCCCGGCAAAGCATTTGACAGTTATCAGGCGTCGTCTTGCCGCCTTTGCTCCACGGTGTAATATGATCAGCGTGCATCTGTTCAAACTCAAATTCTTCACCACAAATAGCACACTTATGTCCCTGCTTCTCGTAAGCAGCCAGAGCATCTCGACGGTCAAAAGCACGGATTGACAGTTTCTTTTCTTCGCCAGTCAACGGGGACTCATAAATACCGGATTTTTTGGTCACATCTTCATCGCCCATGAGTCGCTGAATTTCCGTCTCCAACCTCTTGGGGCCAAGGTCTGTCCGCTTGCCGTGCTGATTGTAGAAAAGGCCCCACGGAAGCCCCTTCATTTCTTTGCGCTTTTTCGGAAAAATCGCTTGTACCCAGTCGATCACAGAGCGGAAATAGTTCCACAACTGCACCGCACTGGGGTCATTCTGATGTTCAGCCATGTACGCTTCAATGGTTTTTCCTTCGGCGCTGGCCGCCCAGAAAATGGCCGTTTCAAGGTATTCCTGACGGATAGAAGCGCCTTTCAGATAATTGCCAGCCAGCGTACCTGCTGCGCAGCCGGTCTTAGAGAAATACCGCTTTGCGTCAGAAGTCCAGCTGCCGGCATAAACGGCGTTCCGCAACTCCTGATCAGTCAATCTTCGCCTGCAATGTTGATAATACGGAACCATTCCAGCTTTTCACTGTCCGTACCATCACACACATATACAAATAGAGGATAGTCAAGAATCTGCTGCTTCTTGTCGGCTGGCAGGTTATAAAAATACTTATCATCCACAGAGAAAGAGCCGTCCACGTATTCACAGAGAGAGATTGTGCGCTGCTGGCCGTCCAGCACCTCGAACCCATCGGAACCGTTCTCTTTCTTTACCTTACACCAATACATCACGTTGAGCGGCAAGCCCTTCATGACGGTGCGAATGACCTCATCACGCTGAGCGTCTTTGTAGACAAATTCACGCTGATATTTGGGCCTTATATCCAGGCGCTCATCGTATCCACCGACACCTTCTTCTGCGTCGTTAAAGTAGCCCTCGCAGACTTCACCAACAGTCACTTTTAACTCATTGATTTACATATTATTCCACCTCTTTCGGCAGTTCTGGGTGTTTGTTGCGAATAAGTAATCTCGCATATGTTGATTTCAGGGTTCCATCGGAAAGTCTGATAGCTCCACGACGATTGCAGTCACCATAATTTGCCCCATCCTCTTTAGAATAAACTCTTGTCGTAAGCCCATATGGATTATTTCGATCGATCCCTGTAATTTAATCTTAAACAGATTTGCTGATGGGATTTAGCACAGATTATTTATATTGTTTTCATTATTCAGGTAGCACAGGCTATCTGATTTTTTGTTGCCAAGATGTTGCCAGCATTCAAAAAGATTTAGAAGCTTTTATATGGCAAAGTTGCAATGAAACAGTTCGTTGATTGACTTCTGAATATTTTTATCATCTACGCCACAAATTTTCAACTGAATGGCATAAATAATCCGCTCCAAGAATATCAAATCCAAAAGTGATAAACCTATGAAATCTTTGTCCAAATCTCCATGTGCAAAATGATTTCTCTGATCTGCAAGTCGTGAACCCATCTTGCTGTAATCTAATTCCTCATTGTTGTAACTATACAACTGGCGTCCAAATGCATTAAGTATTTCGCCATAATCATTCCCAATTTTTTCAATCTTGTTTGCCAGACTTGGACTGCGTTTTACAGATTTTAATAGAGATTTGTAAATCTCCTTTGCTTTTCCTTTACTGTCTGAAATTAACTGTTCTAATTTTCCAGTAACCTCTGTTTCTGCCGCTAAACGTTGTGTACTCTTGGGAATCCCATCCGGATACAATCTGTTAAATTCCCATTCAAAGGCAGCTGTAATCATAACGAAACGTGCTGCATCAATGTGTTGCCCTGTTGCGTAGGATTCAGGCAAATTTCGCAAATATATCTCATTATCGGCGATATTTGATAAAAGCTCACCTTCATGTCCTGCTATATGTATCTGTTTAATATAACGCCCATCTTTCAATGTTTTAGTATCAATGTCATTAGGTTTTTCACCAAAAACATACATCGCTGCAAAGAGTTCGTGTTTGCCATCTTCACATGGAGCTGCTAAATTCACTTCACTAAAATGAACATCTTTTCGATAGCAAAGAAACTGGATAAACTGTTTTGCTATATACCAAAGTTGCAGAATAAAGCGGTAATCATCTGTTGCATCGAGTTCAAATAGCATATTCGAAGAAAGTTTCATTGGCGGCTCCCAGTTTTTTGTACTCATTGTGCGAGAGACTCCAAAAGAAACTGATACAGACTTAGAATCAACAGTAAATTCCTGTTTCTGCGTTGTTGTACAATCAAAATCTCTTGTTTTCACTTCAAAAGTTCCGGAATTCACAAAAGAATCCGGAACAATAGTATACTCAATGGCTTGACTTGTTGGATGAATACCGTTAATTTCGGGCCCAGTAAAAGCAATACGGTCAATCTTATCTCTTTCATATTTACATATGATATATGCTTCTAAAGCGATAAGTAAAACAGAATTTTGATGTGCAATATATGAGCCTTTCTTTGGTAGAAAAACAATTTTTTGATTGGTTTAGTTGCATCTTCCGATTATAACATCTTGTTCCATACGAGGGGGATCGCCCCATGTGTAGGTCCCCTGCACAATTTCTTTCATGCCGAACTTCCACATATCATTACGCTTTTCAGTAGATTCCGGAATCATCCTGAGGGTTTCTCCTGAAAAAACAAACTGATAATTTTCGTCTTCATATTTTAGGAAACCTGTATAAACGCTGTCTTCGAAATCGGTGATTTTGATATTCATAGGAATTTGCACCTCGTTTCCTTTTATATTTCCGCCTTTCGATACTTATTGCATGTAGACTTATTGTATTCATCATTATATCATAAAAGATGGAGGATTATAACTATGGATATTGTAAAAGTTTTTGGTTCTAACCTGAAGAAGTACAGAACCGCAATGGGTATATCTCAAGAGGCTTTTGCAGATAAATGTGGTATGCACCGGACTTATATCAGCGCAATCGAATGTTATCGCAGAAGTATCTCTCTTGAAAACATCCAACGCATTGCTGATGCGCTTGGAATTGAAACATATAAATTGTTTTTGGAGGATTAAATCATGCCTACTTACACTTGCGATTATAGATTACCGTCTGGTAATCGCTCTCAAAAGAGACAAGCTCTTATTTCCTGTTTCTTGAATGAAGAAGCCGGAATTGGCAGAGGTGATGATGCCTCTCGTTACCAGTACAATGTTGAGTCATACGGTGATTATGGAATCTTTTTGAAGCGTCCAACACAGCTTAATAAGGGATTCGATTTCACAGTAAATGTGCAGGGTATGTACTTCAAAAAGAATCGAAGATACAGCAATCCCAGCCACAATGATATTTTTGAAGCTTTGATTTGCTGCAGAAATGAGTGCCCCGATGAATATGATGCTGTCAGAGATGCGATTGTCTCCATTTACGAATGCGACGACATTGATTTATCGCATATCAACGCATATTTCCTCGACTTTGAAGGTACCGCACACCCAATTCAAATCATTCTGTTAGCTATTAAATGGTTGTTTATGGAACAGGACTGCGCTTATTGGAACTATTCTGGTCGCAGAATGCTTTTTGAAGGACTTTCTGAGTCTGGATTAGTCTGATCCTCACTTTCGGAAAACAAACAGATACTCGTGGGCAATCAGCAAAAAATTATACTTCACGCTGTTTGTTTTCCAATATCCCGTAGCCTTGCAATTATGCTGCTCTTTGATGATGAGCTCTTTTAACTTAAACCCAGCATCCTCAAAAATACGCATTACATCAAAAGACATAGGTACCATGTGCCCTTTCTGACGGGTATCGCCCATCAGCACGGCACAGAACTTATCTTTTTTCAGCACACGGTAGCTCTCTTGGGCTACCGTTTTCATTTCTTCAAGAAAATCTTTGACTTTCAAATGTGACAGATCTTCATCAATATCTTCACTGTATTGAATAATGTTAGCATACGGCGGATGTGTACAGATAAGGTCAATGCTGTTGTCGGGAATGAAATCCAAGTGACGGGCATCACCCTTATGGATGTATACCTTTCCATCTGCACCTTCGTGTTCAAAATCAACCTTTTCTTTGCATCTGTTAAGAGCGACATCGTTGACATCAACACCAATAATATTTCTGCGGAGCAGCTTCCCTTCAACAAGGGTTGTCCCACCGCCCGCAAATTGATCAAGCACCAAATCTCCTTCTTTGGAGTATCTTAGTATTATATTTCGAGGAATATACGGAGACCAATTTCCACGCCACTTTGCGTCGTGAGTTGCCCAATCTCCACGCTTCGGAAAAGACCAATGCGTAGTCATTTCAAGCTCAAAGTCTTCCGGCTCCCATTTTGTGATTTTCTTTGCCATTATTTGAAAACCTCTGTCATAATGCCATCCTCCAAGTCCTTGATGTTATAGATATTGTCCATCACATCAAAGGTTTCTTCGAGATTATGGCGAGCACTTGTCCAACCCTTACCGTCAGTAAACCAAACAAAAGTGAAACCATCTATCGTATCGGCCTCTGTAGCAAGAGTTTTGTAGCTACGGGCAGTTTCGTTGAGTTTGCTTCCGCCGCTACCATAGAAATTGGTTTCAATGCCATAAACCATAGTGGGCGTTTTCACAACGAAGTCAAAACGCTTCTCCATCTTGCCTTGATTAGAAATGGCGGAAAGGTCGATACCCCATTTGTCGGTAATTTGATGTATGTACATCTCTTTGAAGTAGTTCACGCCCTTTACAAACCCCGCTTTTTTGATAAAGCTCTCCACCAAATCTTCCATCAAATGGCCACCACGATTTTTTCGACCGTTGGAATCAAGACCTGTTTCAACACCGGTGGCGTAATCCACGAGATTGTTAATGATGTGGTTTTCAAGCAAATCAAACAGTCCTGTATGCTCCATAAAATAGGAATAGCGTTCATAGTGAGCATAGCTATTCGGAGGATATTTGCCAAAATCAAACTGATACAGGTATCCGCCGTTCTCGTCCTGGCAGTAAATCTCATTCGCTCTTACCGCCAAAAGCAGAGGAATACATTTCAAAACTTCGGGATATTTCTTAATTAAAGTCTTGAAATCCTCTTTAATGTTTTTGGAGCCGATAAGAGAGTTGAGAATGTTTAACTCCACTTTTATGCCATCGACATTGCGATGGACTTTTTCAAAATCAATGTAATAGCCGTAATCTGCGATGCTGTCACGAAAACCGGCTAACCATGTATTAAAATTTCTCGCCATAGCTTACTCCTCCTCGGTGCTGGGTGGAACAGGCAATCCCAATTTTGAAAGAGGGATGTACTCAAAATAGTAGTGGCACCGCATACTTATGATGTAATCCAAGACATCTTTATACTTCGGATTCTTGAACCAATCGGCAAGGAGATATATGTATTCGACATCTATATTCACCTGTGCCATCAGTTTTTGATACTGTTTTCTCTTGAAATCGCAGGTTTGAAGCTTTTCGTCAACAGAGCCAGCGACCTGCTGGTATTTACATTCAATGATGAACAGCGTGTTATTGATGATGACATAAATGCTATCATCGGGCAGAAGCTTCTTGGAAATAATCTTTTCCCACTCCACACCAATTTCTTTTAAGTATCTGTAAAATGCGTGTTTTTTGAAAATTCGGACAACTTTTTCGCCATCATAGAAAACAACAACATCGTCCACACGGTACCCCGGCTGACCGTTCAAAAAGGTTGCCAAATCGGTCTTGCCCTCAAATATCAACCCTGTTTTGGTGTTTCCTCCACCTTTTCCGTTTTTATCATAATGTGCGCTCCTTAAAAGTTTGAAATTAGCAGTTCTTTGATTTTTCCTCTTGCTTCACTGTTGCGGTTAATCATGCGAGTTGCACCAACACGTTTGATTTTATGAGAAGAGTAAATATTATCAAAAAAATCGTCATCTGCATTTGAGTTCTTCGGGTCAGAATTGCTCACGACAATTTTCGCTCCATTTTTGTGCATATCATCAACAAATTTTGCAAGTTCAATCTGTTCTTCATCGTTAAACAAATTTTCCGTGTATGCGGTAAAACTTGATGTATCAGTAATAGGACGATATGGAGGGTCGAAATAAACAAATGTGTTATCATCAATGAAATCAGCAGCTTCTCTGTAGTCTCCGCACACAATCGTTACACTCTGGAGCTTTTCAGAGACAGCTCGAAGATTTTCCTCATTGCAAATCATAGGATTCTTGTAAGCACCCATCGGAACGTTAAACAAGCCTTTTTTATTTACACGAAACAAACCGTTAAAGCAGGTCTTGTTAAGGAAAATCATAAGAGCTGCCTTTTCAATATTTACGGTTTCGTTGCCGTTGACTTTCAAATCATTAAAGCGTTCACGCTTTGCCATATAGTAGATTTTGCGATGCTCTGCGTCCATTGGGATAAACTCGCTCTGCATTGCCACCAGCATAGCGACAAGTTCGTCTATATCATCTCGAATGATGCGATAGGTGTTAATAAGCTCGGCGTTAATGTCGCTGATATACACTTCTTCCAAATCGTATTTACTCAAAATATCAAAAAGCACTGCACCGCCGCCTACAAAAGGTTCAGCATATTTTGTGATTTTTCCATTTTCAAAAGGATAATACTTTTCAATTTCAGACAAAAGCTGCCCTTTACCGCCAGCCCATTTCAAAAACGGTTTAACTTTTTTACCATCGCTCTGCGAATAGCGGGTAATTCTGGCATCAATCGGCTTTTCTGCCGTAGTAGGTATAATCCACATATTCCCAACCATAGTAGCGTTATCAATTCGGCTTTCAGAGCATAGGACAGCAACTCGCCTTTGGGAAATTCCCCATTTATCGGCAGCTTCTCTTGCGGACATAAATTCCATAGCCATACCTCCTGTTTCGATAGTAATATTATATTCTAAAACTCGAATAATTGCAATGTCATTTTAATTGCAGCTTGTAAATTTTCTGCCACATAGAAACGCCGTCCGCAGGATTGCTCCCACGGGCGGCGGATGTAGGATTACTTCGCTTTTGTTTTCAAATGTTCGGTATGCTTTTTCGCCAGCTCCCCCGGCAGCCTTGCGGCGTTCTTCGCTATACGGTGCGGTCAGCTTAAAGTCAAACTGTCCCTTGCGTATTTCAAAGGTCATACAGACCAGTTCATCATCGTCAATCAGCTTGCACTCGCTGGGGTACTGTGTGGCATACTTGGTCAGCCTGTTTTTGAGAACGGTGTTGTAGGTGCAGACCTCGAGCATGGAACTGTCCTCGTTAAAATAGATGTTCATTGTCTTTTACTTCTTGGAAAGACCTGTTTTCATAAAACCTCCTGATTCTCGTGATTTTTTCACGGCTCAACAGCCGTAAAAGAGGGCAGATTTTCCGCTTTTTCCGGTTCCACACAGAATCAGCGGGCATCATCCCTTGAATGGGTTTTCACATGCCCTCTGCCGAATAAATGCCACAGATTCTGCCGTTCAATCACGCTTTCATATCGTCTGACTTTGCTTCGCAATTCCTCATTTTCCCGTTCCAGATCGGTTGGATTCAGCTTTGTGCGAACAGATGTGTACTTGAACAACTCGGCTTTCAGAGAAGCAATCTGTACTTTGAATTCATCAATCAGTTTGTTGGCAGAATCCAGTGCCTTTTGCAGCTTGGATTCCTTGCGTTCCTGGACATAGAACTTCTTTGCCGCAGCTGCCAGATTTTCATATTCAGAACGATCCAGCATGACTTTAGAGGAAAACGGAACTGCATGGGGTTCTATTTGCTCCACTTTCTGAACGGCAATCTGCTGTTTTTGAATATTCTCAATCTTCTTTTCCAGAGACGCTGCCTGCTGCTCTTTCTGCTGAGTTTGTGCGGTGAGTTGTTCCAATCGCTCCTGTTCTCGTTCCACCTTGAACTGTGTCACGGTCAAGTGTTCCTCGGAGCTGCCCCGTTCTCCACGCTCCACATCCGTATATCCGGCATTGCGCATGGCCTGGAAGAAATCATCCTGGAGAACACTGTAAGACTTTCGCAGCACCGGCTTGCCATTCTTCTGGAGAATAGGCGCTCCCTGTTCGTCCAATGCCGGTTTAGACAGCCATTTTTTACTGCTGCTCACCTGCATAATCGTTTTCTTGACAGTTCCCACAAATGAATTGTCTTTGCACCTCTTGGACCAGAGGATCTGCTTCTCCACAACCGGAACATAGACCACATGGAGATGATAGTGGAACACATCCCGCCCCAGTGCTTCGGACATAGCCCGGTTGCACTCATCGGCGTGCATAACAGCGGAGAGAATATACTGTTCGTCGCCAACGATCTCTATGGCAGCTTTGTAAGCGTCCTCATAAAATCGCTTGGCAAACTCATATCCGCCATGGTTATAGAAGTAGGCGGAGTTTACATCAAAAATCAATTCCCCGTAAAGGTTGGCATCTGATTTCAGACCACGGGTAGAGATTACACCGTCTTTTTCCATCTGAGCAAACATCTCTGCATATCCGGCGGTAGGTTTCTTAAAATGGATGTTCTGAGGGGTGTGTTCTGGTATAATATCTGGGTTGGTATAGGATTCCTTTTCTCGTTCGTTGTGCCGCTGGGCATTTCCGATTTTGGCGGCAGTCAGGTTTACGTTTCTTGCGCTGGTACGGTCAATCCCGTCGTTTCTCGCCATAGAGCTCCTTTCACGTTTTTACGGCCTGCGGGCCGGGGCGCACTTCCTGCGGAAGTGTAATAACCCACTATGATACTTTCATCCTGCGGCTGCAAAGTATCGTGGGCTCTCCGAGGGGGATGCGGCTCCTGCGGGAGCCTCCCTGGCTTGCGTGTGCTATCTACACAGCAAGCCAGGTGTGTCCGGCATCCTTGCTCTTGTAAGCAATCCTGCCGCCCACGGTTCGGGAAAATCCACCCGATTCTCCCGAACCATCCATCTCCAAATCTGCGGATTTTTCGATGGGGACGGTGGTGTAATACCAGAGTGCAACTCTGTGCAGGAAATGCAATAAATGCAGAAAATTCCGGTTTCATGCTGCGGGGTTCACGATGATTTTCACATCGGCTGGTCTGCCCACAGACTGGCGTTCCGGTTCTTCCAGCCGGATGTATCCATGCCCCTCCAGTAATTCCAAGGTCGGAAAAATCTCCTCTGTTTTCTTAAAAAACTTTCCTCGGCACATCTGAAAAAGCTCTGAACGCTTGATCACCGATATGTTCTTCTTTTTCAGCTTTGCCAGGACAAATTTAGCTTTCTGAATGCTCAAGTCAGTACCCATCATGGAATAGGCGTAAGTGGAATGAGCCAGAAAATATTTGCCGATCTGAATCGCCTTGCTCATCGTAGAAGCTGTCACTTCTGTTTTGTCATCTTCCATATCAGCACAGTGCAACAATCCCGCAATCCGGAGTACGGCACCGATATATTTGCTTGCCCAATCGGAAATTGCCTGTCCCTCGCCAACCAGAAACTTCTCATGTTCCTGAAAGTAATCGGCCATCAAGTCAAAGGCTTTTTCTGAAAGGTGTACCGTTTGGGTATCGCCACCAATTGGCAGAGCCATCAGGCGAAAAATCAGGCTGCGGTAAGCTGCGGTTACTTCGGGCGGAATCGGCTGGGTGCGAAAGACCCGGCTGCCAATTCTGGACGGTGGGGATGCATACAGGAAGCGAGCAATCAAGCCCCGCCCGGTCATGGTGGTATTGGACATAATTTCGTCCAGCACACTGGGCTGAATTGAGAGGATAGCCGACAGTGCCGGGTGCATGATGCACTCTGCTTCACGGGTCATTCGATCCACATAAATGGCATCTCCACAATGACCTTTCAGCCAGACATCAATGTTGGATTTGTTGGAATACCGTCCGGCCATGATGTCAAAGATACCGCCCTCGGTGGAGATCACGGAGAATACTCCGTTGTTGGCCGCCATCAAGCTGGTCAGAGCTTCACTGGAACAATCGTCCGCAAAAAAGCGAACCGGCTTTCGTTCTGGAATTTCTTCCAGCTGTTCCTGAAGCTGCCTCAGCTCCAGCTCCATTTCCCGGCTTTCCTTGCGTTCCAACTTCTTTTGCAGACCGGAGATCTGACGCTCCAGAGCTTCCCGCTGCAAATAGTTTTCCCGGATTTCCATGCTGTGCGCCTTGTTATATTCCTGCTCATACTCATAAAGGAATGTAGTCATATCCCGCATGACGCTGGACTTTCGCTCCCCCGGTGCGGCGATCACCACTGTGTACAAGCTCAAAGGCTCACAGTATCCCGGCGTTCCCTCTATCTTGTATTTTCCTTGTAAGCAGGTAGCCAGCACACCCAGGCTGATCACCGCTGCCATGTCAGGGGCAGTCTGACTGTGTTCAGCTACCGCACTCACATAATTCCGAATCACATCCGGGAGAGCGTCTACCGGAAATGCAGGCAGGTCACTCCACTGTGGCGTCAGCGGAACAATAGGTTGAAGAACTGGTGACGGATCCGCTTTTGGAGTGTAAATCTCCCGGCAATGCTCGATTGCCTTCTGAATGGTGATTGCACCATACGTTGTGCCGGATTGCTGCCGATTCCATTTATCCCGCATCAATCCAGACAGCCGGAATATCGTGTCCATCTTGGCGGCATCTCGTCCTGTCCAAAAGGCAAGATGACTGCACAGTGCCATATCTGCCTCCGATGGGGACGAATATCCCTCCAACGAACCGTTCCAAAGGGCTGTGAATGCTGCCCCATTCTTACTGCTTTTTGCCAGTTGCAGAAGCTGCTCCATGCTTAAATCAGAGTTTTTTGCATTTATTGCATTTTCTGCGCCTATCTCTGGCCTGCGCATAAACTTGTCCAGTAACACTTGCAGCTCCTGGGTCCGGTCACCATACTCATAATCCTCACAGCGGTTTCCGGTCACGGTGACATATTTGTTGGTTGCTCCCGCCACATAAACCTCTATTCCGGCCTGATGGTTCATAATGTAGAATCGCTTGGTATCATACTGAAAGCCTTTTGCCGAAAAGAGGATGTGCAGGCCGTTTCCACTGGGGCTGTACTCGGTATAGCTGTGCATTAAGGCCACAATTTCTGCGGCGGTCTGTGTGTAATAGCCGCTGTCCGAAACGCAGTTGTCCAGATCAATCGCACAGATGCCGTTGAAAATGCCAATTCCAATGCCATCATATCCGCTGGCCTGTACTGCTGTTGTATAAGGTGCAAAGCTAGAAGAATCGTTGCTTTTCGCTCCTAAACCGGTTTGCGGCTGGTATGGTACCTTCGTTTTCCGCCCATTCCGTTCCTCGTACTTCCAGCAGCAGAACAGACCATTTTGTATGATGCTGTCTGGTAAAGCTGTCAAATTCTGTTCCTCCTCAAATAATTGTTGAATTTGGCAGCTGTCGTGTTATAATATCCTTGCTGAGTGATAGTCACACGGCAGCTGCCGTTTGTACTGTCCGTCAAGAGTTCTCATCTGCCAGGATGAGGGCTCTTTTTTTATGCGATTTCCGGTTGGAAGTATCCAATTTCCTCCCACACCTTTCTGTCGGGGCAGTAGTAGTTGTACTCGTTAGAGTTTTCCAGCTTGATCGCATAGCCAAATTTCAGGATTCCCTGTTGCAACCCAATGCGCACATACTGGGCATCCTTGTGCATAGCGGCTGCAATCTCGGTGATGGGGACATTGCGTCCAGTGAAGGACGGCAGTTCGACATAAACTTTCTTCTCCATGTGAATGACCTCCTTATTGCCAATATACGAATTATTGGTTCGCATATTGATTATAAGCCACCCATGACAGCTTGTCAACACTAAATACGAAAAAATTATTCGTATTGCGACCTTGTAATTCGCACGACTTCGTGCTACAATACAGACGAGGTGATGACAATGCACAGCAACCCAGCTGAAATTGGCGAGAGAATCAAGGCAGCCCGCAAGGCGGCCCACTTGAGCCAAACGGAGCTGGCACAGCGTCTGGATAAGACGATGCGCACAGTTCAAAAATACGAAAGCGGTGAAATTGAGCCATCCATAGCGATGATCAATGCCATCGCCAAAATCTTAGACATATCTCCGGCAGACCTGATCGGCTACCAGAAACCTGAAATACAGCTGGACAGCTTGTCTGATGTGATTGCGGTTCTTTACCAATTAAACAAGAAGACCGGTATCCGGTTCGAGATTGACGTCCAACGCCCACCCCGCAGCGAAGAATGGTCCTGCTCCCTGAAATTCAAGGGAAATGACCACTCCGCAGAGATGAATGATTCCCTGTGCCTGATTTTGGAAGAGTTCCGGGACGAACGTGAAAAGCTGGAAACCTATTGGACCGATCAGGAATCCTTTGACCGTTGGATTGAAAAGGAACTGGCTTACTACGCAGGTGCCAAGTTGCAGGATAGGGAAGTGGACGTCCTTTCCGATTTGGAGCGCATTCAGCGGCGCAACGAACTGGATCGGCAGATGCTGGAGAAAATGAAAAAGGCCGCCGAGGAAAACGGCGACCAGAAATAACGGTGGGTGTTACATACCCCTGTCAAATTTAGTTTGAAATCACTGGGAGAAAGGAAGTTTGAGATTTTTTGAGATTACCCAACGGATATGGAAGCGTCAAGAAAATGTCCGGAAAGCGAAGAAGACCCTATGCAGTGAAGAAAACTGTCGGCTGGCACGTCAACCCCGAAACAGGAAAGTCCGTCCAGGAACAAATCACCATCGGCTATGCGGCAACCAGAGCAGAGGGGCTGCAAATGCTGGCAGAGTACAACAATCCCTTTGACATCAAGGCATCTAAAGCCACCTTCCAGGAGGTCTATGAACGCTGGTCAAAGGAGAAGTTCCCCACCATCTCCAAGTCAAATGTAAAAGGCTATGAGGCGTCCTATCGGGTATGCGGAACGCTTTACAACAAGGTGTTTCGGGATATTCGGCTGATGGATCTTCAATTTGTGGTGGATACCTGCAGGAAGAATTACCCCACCCTAAAAAAGCTCAAGGGGCTGTTCAACCAGCTGTATGCCTACGCCATGAAAAACGACATCTGCAACAAGGATTACTCCGAGTTCGTGGATTTGAGCCGGTACAAAGACAAGAACCCCAACAAACGTGACCGGAACAAGTTCACAAAGGAGCAGATCGCCCGCCTGTGGGAGCTTGCGGAGAACCCGTACTATCAGATCGTGCTGATGCTGATCTACAACGGCTGCCGCATCTCGGAGTTCCTCAACTTGAAGAAGGAAAACGTGCATCTGGAAGAACAGTACTTTGATGTGATTGCCAGCAAAACCGAAAACGGCCTGCGGAAAGTTCCCATTGCCGACAAGGTGCTGCCATTCTACAAAGCGTGGTACGAAGGTTCTCAGTGTGAATATCTGCTCCATACGCCGGATCAAAAGCACTTTGATTACAGGAACTACTACGACAGTTACTTCACATCCCTGATGGAGCAGCTTGGATATGACCAGACGCCACACTGCACCCGGCATACCTGCATCTCCATGCTGACAGAAGCCCATGTAGACCAAACCATGATCAAGAAGATTGTCGGACACTCCGGTGCAATGACGCTCACCGAACGTGTCTACACCCACCTGGATATTGAAACACTGGTGAAGGCAATCAACAAGATTTAAGAAATGATGGAAAAGCCGCACAGCACAAAAAAGCAGGAGATACGCTCCTTTCGGAACAATCTCCTGCTTCAAAGTTCTTTTGTTTTCGCACGCTTTTGCGATTGTGATCCTTGTTCCTTGTGTGCTCCTTGCTTGCTCCTTACGAAGAAAATCTGAGCACTTTTGAGGAACATTCACAGCCCCAAAAAATACGATAATTCTTGCAAAACAGCGTCCAAAGACGTACTGTAAAGCCAGGGAAATTATCTCTTGGAGAACTGTGGAGCGCGACGAGCTGCCTTGAGACCGTATTGCGCGAGTTTTTGAGCTGTTTTTCCTTGATATTCCCGGCTTTTCCGGCTTTCTGCTTCTCAGTTATCCGGTGTGCGGACCATAAAAAACGGCCTTTTTTCATTCAGCGATAGCCTGATGAAACGCACCATTTACTACCCCAAACAACTCCTCTGGTTTATTATACTTCACTTTTGCATAGATGTCCATAGTTGTTTTGCTGTTTTCGTGTCCGGCAAGGTATTGTACTGTCTTTGGATCAACGCCCGCATAGAGAAGATTGGTGATGTAAGTGTGCCGCAGCTGATAAGGTGTCACATCAAAGTCCAGCGTATATTTGATTTGGGGTTGATTCTTCTGGGTCATACCCAGCGTTGGAGTAACCGTATATTTGATACTCTCCCCATTTACATACTTATAATAGTTCCGGGGCTTAGTGGAGCGGACAACGACATACTGCCACACTCTTTGGAACTGCGAGGCAGCCAGTGGCTCTCCTTTGCTGTCAGCGATCACATAATCTGATATGGAATTTTCTTTCGTTTCTCTCAGACAATCCACCAAACACTTCGGTATCGGAATATCCCTTTTTGCCGCCGGAGTCTTTAGCACCGTAGAAACCACGGGTCTGTTATGCTCTGTACGCCATGCCCGCCTCACCGATAGATAAGGTGTATCCTCGTCCAGAAATACACAATCCCATTGCAGTGCAAGAATTTCTTCCCGACGCAGACCGGAATACAAACCGAGCATAATAAACAAATATGGAGGAAGCCCCTTGACTGTATCCAGAAGCACGGCTACCTGCTGATCTGTCAATGCCTCCTTCTTTTTTGTCGGTTTTCCGCCTTTACCGGATATTCCCGCACAGGGATTGTGTTCAAGAATTTGGTTTCTCTCTGCCGCATAAAAAATGCACTTGAGCAGCATATTGACCTTATTGTATAAGCCTTCCGATTTCTTTGACAATGGAACAAGAGCCAGCCGAATATCGTCAGCAGTCACTTCTTCCATATACATCTCGCCCAGGGGTTTGATGATATAGTTTGTCATATCCCTCGTATAACCTCTGAGTGTAGACGCAGACACCTTTGCCGACTGCATCAGCAGCCACTTCTCGCCATACTCGGCTACTGTCGGGTGCTGCCGGTGAAAGATAATTTCTTCTACCTGCTTCCGGGCCTCTAACTGCTTCTCATACAATTCTTCACAAGTTGCGGCATACAAACTCAACTCTTTGCCATCTGCATCCGTAATCCTGGTTCTGTAATACTGGATTCCTTTCAATGTAATGGTCCCGTACTTCGGGATCTGTGTTTTCTTTTTTGCCATCTTTGATCGTCCTTTCTTGATAATGTGTAGTCTCCGTATCTACACTCTCTTTTTATCAGAAAGCCTCGATTTAATCAAAGATACGGCTGAGGTAAAACAAAGAGCGAGACATCCTTGCCTCGCTCCTACTTCATTTCCTATTTGTTATTACTGTGCTGCATCCCAGCTTGCAAACGCACAGTTCATTGATCTGACCAGCTCATCTGGTCTGTTGTACTTAACCTTTGCATAAATGTCCATGGTAATCTTGCTGCTTTCATGGCCTGCCAGGTATTGAACCGTTTTGGGATCTACCGATGCATGAATGAGATTGGTAATGTAAGTATGCCGCAGCTGATGGGGTGTTACTTCAAAGTCCAGACTGTAAACCACTTTTCCGTTATGAGCAGCCTTTTCTCCCAAGACAGGTGTGACAGTATGCTTTACTCTTTTTCCATCTTCATACCGATAATAGCTCCGCTCCTTGACCGTCCTCGTAACAATATACTGCCAAAGTCGCTTAAACTGCGTGTAGGACAGCGGTTCGCCGTCCCGGTTTGAAACCACATACTCCGAAGTCGATGTTTCCTTTGCTGCTTTCAAACACTCAGCCAAGCAAACAGGAAGAGGGATATTTCTCTCCGCAGCCTTGGTTTTCAATTCGTCTGAGATTACCGGTCTGTTGTGTTCTGTGTGCCATGCCCGCCTTACCGTCAGATATGGAGTATCCGTATCCAGATATACTGAATCCCATTGCAGAGCAAGAATTTCTTCCCGGCGCAGCCCTGCATATAAACCAATCATGACAAAGACATAAGGCGGCAAATTTCGGATAGCATCCAAAAGGCGTGCTGCCTGTTCATCTGTCAAAGCCTGACGATCCTCTTGTGGAACACCGCCACCTTTTGTCGTGAGATAAATCGTCGGGTTATGGTCAATGATCCTGCTTTCCATCGCTGCGCGAAAGATAGATTTGTAAAGGATTACCACAGATTTATAAACCGATGCAGATTTCTTGGAAACCGGAACAAGGGCAAGCTGAATATCATCCAGGCTAACCTCACCCATCCGTTTATCTCCCAATTCCGCTATAATATGCCGCCTGACCTTTGAGGTGTAATCCGTCAAAGTAGTAGCTCGTACATGAACCGACTGCATCAGCAGCCACTTTTCACAATACTCTGCAACTGTGGGCGTTTTCCGATGAAAAGTGGCATTCTCAATCTGTTCCAACGCAAGCGTTTCTTTGTTGTATAGTTCTTCAGGTGTTTTTGCGTAGATAGCTACGAGCTTACCATTCGCGTCTTTGATTCTGGTCCTATAATATAGGACACCTCTTTTCATAACTGTGCCATATTGGGGAAGCATTATTTTTCTATTTGCCAATTCCTCCACCTCCTAAGAATAGTCTCCAGCGCTGTACCTTTGTTTTATCAAACATCTCTGATTCCATCAAGGATACGGACCGGCTCACGATCTTCCGTTTCGAGGCTTACGGTAAGTTGTGCTTCTCTCAACAGGCTTTGCCCTGTGCGTACATTTTGCAATATACTCCTGGAGACCTGCCGCAGTAAAATACACACAGCCATTCTGAACATACTGCACATAAGAGATCAAGCCGTTGTTACGGGCGGCATCCAGCGTTGCTATGCTGATTCCTAAGATTTCAGCAGCTTCTTTTCGTGTAATGAGTTTTTCCATAGACCATATTCCCTCCAATCTATCAAGGTTATCATCGTGCTTTCAAAATCACATGAATACGCTGGCAGCCGAAACTGCCAGCGCATGGTATCTGATTTTGAATAGAAAACGGCCACCTAAGAAAGTAATCGCTTCCTATTTTAATATGACTCAATTCTCGCCACATTTGCCACGCAACCCTGACGCTGGGAACATAGCAGGTCTCCGCTGGCGCGGTTGTCATAACTCCGCAGCGTCGTTTTACTCGTGCGCCGCAGGGTTCCCCCCAAGTC
>ERZ1673697.190-NODE-190-length-100835-cov-21.967533_pt1 | contig 100835 bp, 87 predicted proteins | sample MGYA00580227_ERZ1673697 | MGnify/ENA primary metagenome ERZ1673697 (study PRJEB41218, sample SAMN15661759) | gut metagenome | host: Homo sapiens | place: Canada: London | collected 2015-08-20/2019-03-30 | study: EMG produced TPA metagenomics assembly of... | reverse complement strand
TCGCTTAAAAGCCCCGCTGGGGCTTTCATTGCTGCGCTGCGCTCGCAAACGCGAAACTTGTCGGGGCGGGGCCCCTCCATCCTGCTGACGCAGGACCGTTCTGTCGCTTAAAAGCCCCGCTGGGGCTTTCATTGCTGCGCTGCGCTCGCAAACGCGAATATTTTGCGTTCTACAGCTTTCTGTGCTATAATTAAACTGGATTATTATGAAAACAGAAAGCAGGAATCCCTTTATGCTGCAAAATCCTGAATTGCATTATCTGGACAATGCCGCCACCACCATCGTGGCACCGGAGGTGGCAGACGTCATCGACAAGGCCATGCGGGAGCACTGGGCCAACCCCTCCAGCCTGTACGGCCCCGGTGCCCGCAGCGAGGAAGCACTGAACGCCGCCCGCGCTGCCGTGGCCCGCACGCTGGGCTGCAAGGCAAAGGAGCTGTATTTTACCTCCTGCGGCAGCGAGAGCAACAATCTGGCCCTGCTGGGGGCCGCCCGCACCCGTACCTTTGGCAAGGACATCGTGGTGTCCGGCTTCGAGCACCCCAGCGTCCAGCGCCCGCTGGAAGATCTGGCAAAGCGCGGCTACAACGTGACCGTGGTGAAGCCCCGCGCCGACGGCACGCTGGACATCAACGAGATGCTGGAGCATGTGGGCAAAAACACCATCCTCGTGGCCTGTATGATGGTGAACAACGAGGTGGGTACCCGGAGCGATGTGGAGCGTCTGGCGGCCGAGGTCAAGCGCCGCAACAGCCGCACCATCGTGCATGTGGACGCTGTGCAGGCGTGGATGCGGGTGCCCATCAAGCTGGACAACATCGACACTCTGGCGGTGAGCGGCCATAAGATCCACGCGCCCAAGGGCATCGGTGCGCTGTACCTGTCCGACCGGCTGGTGCAGGCGTTCCAGCCGCCGTATCTGGGCGGCGAGCAGGAGCGCGGGCTGCGCCCCGGCACCGAGAACCTGCCTTACGCCATGGGCCTTGCCGCCGCGGCCGCCCGCCTTGCCAAAACCATGAAGAGCCGCGACACCGCCATGCGGGCGCTGAACCAGCGCCTGCGGGACGGGCTGGCGGCCTTCCCGGAAGTGGTGCTCAACAGCCCGGCGGATGCCGTGCCGGAGGTGCTGAACTTCAGTGAAAACTGCATCAAGAGCGAAACGATGTTGGCATTCCTGGCCGAAGCGCAGATCTACGTTTCCTCGGCCAGTGCCTGCGGCCGGGGCCAGCCCAGCCACACGCTGGCGGCTATGGGCCGGGACCCGCTGGCCATCGACACCGCCATCCGGGTGTCCTTCTGCGCCGACAACACCCCGGAGGATGTGGATGCCTTCCTCAACCGCTTCGAGGACGGCATGAAGCACCTGCAGAGGATCCGGAAATAACCCTCTCAGGCGCTAATGCGCCAGCTCCCCCAAAGGGGGAGCTTTTAGTAGTGCCGCAAAGTTCCCCTCTTTGGAAAAGCTCCCCTTTCGGGGGAGCTGGCATCGCGCAGCGATGACTGAGAGGGCTATACAAATAAATCAGGAGATACAACATTTATGCATGAGATCATTCTGGGCTATCAGGGCGAAATGTCCCTGAAAGGCCTCAACCGCAACCAGTTCGAGTCGGCCATGATGAAGATCCTGCGCTACCGGCTCAAGACCGTGGGCAAGTTCAAGGTGTACTGCACCCAGTCCACCTTCTACATGGAGCCGGAGGAAGAGGACGTGGACATGGACCTGGCCTTCGACCGGGTGAGCAAGGTGTTCGGTCTGGCGTCCCTCAGCCGCGCCGTGGTCTGCGACAAGGACTTTGACACCATCTGCCAGACCGCCGAAGAGTACCTCGGTGCCAGCCTGCACGGCATCCGCACCTTCAAGGTGGAGGCCCGCCGTTCCGACAAGAGCTACCCCATGACCAGCCCGGAGCTGATGCGGGAGCTGGGCGCCTACCTGCTGGGCAAGCACAACTACCTCAAGGTGGACGTGCACAACCCGCAGTTCAAGGTCATCGTGGAGATCCGTGATTACGGTGCGTATATTCACGGCCCGAAAGTACCGGGTGAGGGTGGTCTGCCCGTGGGCACCAGCGGCCGCGCCCTGAATATGCTGTCCGGCGGCATCGACAGCCCGGTGGCAGCTTACCGCATGGCAAAGCGCGGTCTGGCCCTGGACCACATTCATTTTGCGTCCCCTCCGTATACTTCGGAGCGTGCAAAACTCAAAGTTAAGGCTCTAGCCCAGCTCACCAGCATCTATACCGGCAGTTCCAACCTGTTTGTGGTGCCCTACACCAAACCGCAGGAATACATCCGGGATAACGCCCCCGATGTGCTGTTCACGGTGCTCATGCGCCGCAGCATGATGCGCATTGCCAACGTCATCGCAAAGCGGCAGGGCTGCGAAGCACTGGTCACCGGCGAGAGCCTGGCTCAGGTGGCCAGCCAGACCGTCAAGGCCCTGCAGTGCACCGACGCTGCCCAGGACCTGCCCATCCTGCGCCCGCTCATCGGCATGGACAAGACCGAGATCGTGGAGACGGCCCGCCACATCAATACCTTTGAGACCAGCATCCTGCCCTATGAGGACTGCTGCACCATCTTCACGCCCCCGCACCCGAAGATCCGCCCGGAGCTGGAAGAGATCCTGGAAGCCGAAGCCGCCATGCCGGGCCTTGCCGCACTGGAAGCCGAGGCCGCCGAGAACGCCGAGCGCATCCGCATCCGCATCACCGATCAGGTAGAATTCGAGGGTTGATTTGTCCATGACTGCAGAGATCATCAGTGTCGGCACCGAGCTGCTGCTCGGCAACATTCTCAACACCAATGCCCAGTACCTCAGCCGGGAGCTGGCCGCGCTGGGCATCACGGTCCAGCGGGAGAGCACCATCGGTGACAACCACAGCCGCCTGGCGGATTTTGTCAACGAGGCCAAGCAGCGCTGCGACCTGCTGGTATTCACCGGCGGGCTGGGGCCCACGGCGGACGACCTGACCAAGGAGACCGTGGCCTCCTGCTACGGCGACACCCTGGCCTTTGACGCGGAAGAGTGGGACAAGATCGTGGCCTACTTTACCCGCACCGGCCGCACGGTCACCCCCAACAACCGCAAGCAGGCCATGGTGCCGGTAAAAGGCCATAAGGTGGTGAACCGCCATGGCACCGCGCCGGGTGCCTGGTTTGAGCAGGACGGCCGCTGCGCCGTGCTGATGCCCGGTGTGCCCCAGGAGATGAAGGCCATGTGGCAGGAGGAAGTGCGCCCGCTGCTGCTGGCGCGGCAGAACTGCGCCCTGCACAGTCTGACGCTGCGGGTGCTGGGCGGCGAGAGCAACCTGGAATATCAGGTGCGGGATCTGCTGGAAAATGCAAACCCCACCGCTGCCATCTACTGCAAGACCGGCGAATGCGAGATCCGCATTACCGCCCGGGCCAAAACCGACACGGAAGCCGAAACAATGTGCCGCGCCTATGCCAAAAAGTTCTATGATCTGCTGGGCGATGCGGTGTATGATGAGGATGTGGCCGGGCTGGAAGAAACGGTGGTGCACACCCTGCAACGCAAGGGGCTGACCCTTGCCACAGCAGAGAGCTGCACGGGCGGCATGATCGCCCAGCGCATCACCAATGTGTCCGGTGCAAGCGAGGTGTTCGGCTACGGCTTCGTGACCTACTGGGAGCAGGCTAAGGCAAAGCTGGTGGGGGTGGACCCTGCCGTGATCGAGCGGTACAACGTGGTGTCCGCTCCGGTGGCAGCACAGATGGCGTTGGGCGCGGCACAGGCTGCCGGGGCCGACATCGGCATCAGCGTTACCGGCGTGGCCGGGCCGACCGGCGGCGATGCCGTGCGGCCGGTGGGCACCGTGTATCTGGGTGCTGCCCGCGGTGATACCGTGTATGTGGAAAAGCTGTTCGTTTCCCGGCCGGACCGGGCACTGATCCGTGCCCGCGCCGCGCAGGAAGCACTGGTGCTGGCCCTGCGGCTGGCGCAGGACAAGGTGCCTGCCGCCACAAAGCCGCTGGCCGCCGCCGACTGCCGCGATGCAGCCGCGCTGGAGGCCCTGAACGCCGCCTTTCTCGCAGAATAATACGGTCCCCTGCGGACCGCGGGGGTGAAGAACTTGAGCTGTGAACAAAACGAACCGGTCCGCTGTGTGCTCCGGCTGTTCGGGGCATCGGCGCTGGGGGTACAGCAGGCGGCGTCTGCTTTCCCGCCGGAGTGGTGTGTGACCGCCCAATGCCGCAGCCGGGGCGCGGAAACGCTGATCGCACTGCAGAGCGAAAATGCCGCCGGGCTGGACAAGGCCCGCCGCAGTCTGCACGGCTGCTTTGCGGCTGACTTGTATGGGGAAGGGGACACGGACCTTGCCGCCGCCGTGGTGCAGGCGCTGGAACACCGCCGTCGGCTGCTGGTGTGCGCGGATGCTGCCGCCGGGGCCCTGATGGAAGCCCGGCTGGAAGCCGTGCCCGGGGCCGAAAAGGTGTTCGACTTTGGCACCCAGAGCTATGCCGACCCCAAGGTGGGGGCACAGATCGCCCGCCGGGCTGCCCGCAGGCAGGACGCTGCCGCCGCATTGGCCCGGGTACAGGCGGCACAGCACCTTGTGGGGGCAGAGCTGTCCGCTGGGTGCTGGGAGCAGGACGGGAAATTTCTGCTGCTGCTGGGCACCCGCAAGGGCTGCTGGCTGCGCACCGTGTACCGGGAGGATGGGCCGGGCCTTTGGCTGCTGGACATGATCCGCCGGGCAGCCTGTGGTCTGCCGCAGGTCCCCGGCACGAGCTGGCAGCACTACCGCGACCCGGTGCCGGAAGCTGTGTCTGCCCCGCCTGCAGCGCAGGCGGAGGTCCGCCCAGCTCCGCCCAAAAAGAAGCGCCGCTGGCTGCGCCGGGTGCTGTTGCTGCTGGTGGCGCTGGCCCTGGCCGCGCTGGCGGCGGGCTGGTGGTTCACCGGCGGTGACCTGACCGCCCTGCCGCAGCTGCTGCGGGAGACCCTGCACGCCGACCGTCTGCCGCACTCCGGCGCAAAACTGATCTGAAACGAGCAAGACCCCGGAGGGCAGATTGCCTTCCGGGGTCTTGTTGTTGCAGGGAACGTTTATGCGTTGTGGTCTGCCAGCCAGCGCAGGGCCATATAGGTGTAGGCGGCAGAGCCCTCGTACAGGACGCTGTCGTCAAAGCGCACCTTGGGGTGGTGCTGGCCGTAGAGATAGCCCTCCTTGGCGTTGCCGGCGGAGAGGAACATGCTCACGGTGGGCACTTCGTGGCTCACAAAGGCGAAGTCCTCACTGCCGCCGCCGGGTTTGCCGCCGGTGAGGGAGGTCATGTCCATGGCACCCTTGCCCAGCAGCTCGGTCATATAGGTCAGGGCGTTCTGTGCCAGGGGCTTGTCCACCACCATGCAGGGGCAGTAATCGCTGAAGGTGACCTCAGCGGTGCAGCGGTAGGCCGTGGCCACACCCTGCGCAATTTCGGTCATGCGCTGATGGATCTGGGCGCTGACCTTCTGTTCCGGGTCCACGGTGCGGATGGTGCCCCACATATCGGCACTGTCCGGGATGACGTTGGACGCCTTGCCGGCCTCGAACCGACCGGTGGTGAACACGCCGAACCCGGCGGGGTCCAGCTCGCGGCTGTTGATCTCCTGCAGGGCAATGTGGATGTGGGCCGCTGCGGTGATGGGGTCGATGCAGGCGTTGGGCATGGAGCCGTGGCCGCCCTTGCCGTGCACCACGATGTGGTACTGCTCGCAGCTGGCCATGGTGATGCCGCCGCCCGGCACCAGCACCATACCGGCGGGCAGGGGCATCCCGGCCAGCACGTGGAACATGACCGCAGCGTCCACCTTGGGGTTCTCCAGCAGACCGCTGTTTATCATATCCAGCGAGCCCTGAAAGATCTCCTCGGCGGGCTGGAACTCCAGCTTGACCGTGCCCTCGATCTCGTCCTCGTGCTCCTTGAGCAGCTTGGCCGCGCCCAGTACCATGGCGGTGTGCATATCGTGGCCGCAACCGTGCATCTTGCCGGGCAGCTCGGAGGCGAATTCCTCGCCGGATTCCTCCTGCAGGGGCAGAGCGTCCATGTCGCCGCGCAGCAGGATCACCTTGCCGGGCTTTTTGCCGCCCGCCAGCGCAAGCACGCCGCACTTGCCGCAGTCCTGCGGGGCGTAGCCCATTTCGGTCAGGGCTTTCTTGACCAGTGCCTTGGTCTGGGGCAGGTCGAACCCGACTTCCGGGTGACGGTGCAGGGTGCGCCGCCATTCCTGCAGCTGGGGTTCCAGCTGCTTTGCAGCTTCCAACAGCTTTTCCGGTGTGATCATTCCAAATCAGCTCCCTTTCATTTTATCAAAAGTCTCCCAGACCCCTGCCAAAGACAGGAGCCGGGAGGCTTTTCAGCTTAATCTTCGTTTGCGTCGGTGGGCAGGCCTTCCGGATGGAACTTGGCGCAGGTGCACTTTTTCCACTTCAGGCCGCTGCCGCAGGGGCAGGGATCGTTGCGGCCGATCTTGATCACCCGCACGGGCTGGCCCTTGGGGGCACCCTTTACGCCGGGGGCACCGTTGCCGGGCACAAAGCCCTCACCGGTGGGCTTGGCAACTTGCTCCCGCTTGGGGGCGGCACCGGCCTGCCGGATCTCGATGGTCAGCAGCATCTTCACGCTGTCCTCGCGGATGGAGTCCACCATCTGGTCGAACATGTCAAAGCCCTCGATGCGGTATTCCACCACGGGGTCCTTCTGGCCGTAGCCGCGCAGGGCGATGCCCTGCCGCAGCTGGTCCATGTTGTCGATGTGGTCCATCCACTGGCGGTCTACGCACTTGAGCAGGCAGATGCGCTCCAGCTCGCGCATGACGGGTGCACCGTAGCGCACCTCCTTGGCCTGCAGGATCTGCATCCCGCGGTCGTACAGCATATCGGCAATGCCCTGCTGGGAAAGGTTATCAAAGTCCGCCACAGTGTAGTGGAAGTCGGCATCGGTGGTCAGCCAGCCCTGATAGTGGCGGCGCAGGGCGCCAAAATCCCACTCGTCCTTCACATCGCCGGAAAGGAACTGGGCGCAGCTGGAATCGATGTTCTCCCGCAGCATCTTGTGCATCTCGGTGCTGATATCCTCGCCGTCCAGCACCTTGCGGCGCTGCCCGTAAATGATCTCGCGCTGCTGGTTCATCACATCGTCGTACTTCAGCACGTTTTTACGGATCTCGAAGTTGCGGCCTTCCAGCTTTTTCTGGGCGCTTTCCAGCGTATTGGTGATCATGCGGTTCTCGATGGGGGTATCCTCGTCGATCTTCAGGGTGTTCATCAGGCCGGACACCCGGTCGCCGCCGAACAGGCGCATCAGGTCGTCCTCAAGGCTCAGGTAGAAGCGGGAAGCGCCCGGGTCGCCCTGACGGCCGGCACGGCCGCGCAGCTGGTTGTCGATACGGCGGCTCTCGTGGCGCTCGGTACCGATGATGAACAGGCCGCCTGCGGCGCGCACCTCGTCGGCTTCGGCGTCGATGGCGGGCTTGTACTGGGCGTACAGCTGGTCAAAACGCTGACGTGCCGCCAGAATGTTGGCATCGGTGGTCTCGCCGTGGCCGTTGGCTTCGGTCAGCAGCAGCTCCACGGCTGCCGGGTCGGCGTCCTGCGGGGTCTCGGGGCTGAGCAGGTTCTCGCAGAAGTGCTCCTTGCGCATCTGGGCCTTTGCCATGAACTCGGCGTTGCCGCCCAGCATGATATCGGTACCACGGCCTGCCATGTTGGTGGCGATGGTAATGGCACCCTTCTTGCCGGCCTGTGCCACGATCTCGGCTTCGCGTTCGTGGTTCTTGGCGTTCAGCACGTTGAAGTCGCGGGTGTGCTTCTGCAGCATCTTTGCCAGCGTCTCGCTCTTTTCCACGCTCACGGTGCCTACCAGCACGGGCTGGCCGTTCTTGTGGCACTCCAGCACCTGCTCGATGACGGCGCGGTATTTGCCGTTCACCGTCTTATAGATGGCGTCCGGATAGTCGATGCGCTGCTTGGGGCGGTTGGTGGGCACGGTGACGATGTTCAGGCCGTAGATCTCGGTGAATTCGGTGGCCTCGGTCTTGGCCGTACCGGTCATGCCGGACAGCTTTTTGTACATGCGGAAGTAGTTCTGGAAGGTGATGGTGGCCAGCGTCTTGCTCTCGGCGGCGATCTTCACGCCCTCCTTGGCCTCAATGGCCTGATGCAGGCCCTCGTTGTAGCGGCGGCCGATCATCAGGCGGCCGGTGAACTCGTCCACGATGATGACCTCGCCGTTCTTCACCACATAGTCGATGTCCTTCTGCATGACACCGTAGGCCTTGATGGCCTGGTCGATGTGGTGGGCCAGGGTCATGTTCTCGGCGGCGGCCAGGTTCTCGATGTGGAAGTAGGCCTCGGCCTTCTTGATGCCGCTGGCCGTCAGGGTGCAGGTCTTGTGCTTTTCGTCCACAACGTAATCGCCGTCGGCCTGCTCGTCGGTGGAGACTTTATCTTCCAGCTCCACCACCACGCTCTTGCGCAGAGTGCGGGCAAAGCGGTCCACCTGGGTGTACAGGCTGGAGGAGTCCTCGCCCTTGCCGGAGATGATCAGCGGGGTACGGGCCTCGTCGATCAGGATGGAGTCCACCTCATCGACGATGGCAAAGGCGTGGCCGCGCTGCACCATGTTGGCCTTGTAGGTTACCATGTTGTCGCGCAGGTAGTCAAAGCCGAACTCGTTGTTGGTGCCGTAGGTGATGTCGGCGGCATAGGCGGCACGGCGGGCGTCGCCGTCCATGCCCTGTGCGATCAGGCCCACGCTCAGGCCCAGCCAACGGTACAGTTTGCCCATCCACTCGCTGTCGCGCTTGGCCAGGTAGTCGTTCACGGTCACCACATGCACGCCCTCGCCGGTCAGGGCGTTGAGGTAGGCGGGCAGGGTGGCCACCAGCGTTTTGCCTTCGCCGGTCTGCATCTCGGCGATGTCGCCGCGGTGCAGGGCAATGCCGCCGGTGATCTGCACCGGGAAATGCTTCATGCCCAGCACACGCCAGGCGGCTTCGCGGCACACGGCAAAGGCGTCGGGCAGGATGTCGTCCAGCGTTTTGCCGTCGGCCAGCTGCTGCTTGAAAGCAGGGGTCTGGGCCTGCAGTTCTGCGTCCGAAAGGGCCGCATACTTGGGCTCCAGTGCCAGCACCTGCTTGACAATGGGATTGACCTTTTTCAGCTCCCGGTCGGAGAAGCTGCCAAAGAGTTTTTCAACAAGGGACATTCGTTACACCTCATACAATAAAATCAGGACGCACACACGTCCGGAAAGGCACATCAATACAATCTATATGATACACCAAAGCAGCAGGGGCGTCAAATCTGCAAGGCTAGTTTAGCCGCTTTTTGCATGAACTTTCTGTAAAAAGATGCTGCCGGGGCGTTCATAAACGCAAAAACCACCCGTGATGCAGCCATCACAGGTGGTCGGTTTTGCATTATAAGCTCTCCAGCAGATCCGGCAGCAGGGCCAGGTCGTCGATGACATGGGGGCAGGCAGCTTCCAGCAGCGCGCGGGACTGGTGCCCGCCGGTGTACAGCACACACTTGGCACCAATGGCGGCGGCCACTTCGGCATCATGCTGGGTGTCGCCGATCATCACGCAGTGGGCCGGGTCGATGCCGGTGCGGCGCAGATAGTCGGTGCCAAGCTGCACCTTGCTCACGCCGTAGATGTCTGCAAGGCCGAGCAACTCGGTAAAAAAGCCCTGCAGACCCCGCGCGGCCACCTGCTCGATCAGGTAGTCCCGGCGGGAGGCGGAAAGTACAGCCTGTTTCCAGCCGCAGCGGGCCAGCTCGGTGAGGGTGTCCACGGCGTGGGCCATCACCGGGCAGGCGTCCACCCCGGCATTGTAGTGCGCCATAAAGTGCTCTGCCAGCATGGGGTAGGGGTGCCGGGAAAAGTCAAACCCGGCAAGGCGGTAGTAGTCCTCAATGGGGAAGCGGAACAGCTCCCGGTACTGGGCCAGATCATACCGCTGCGGGTAGCCGTGGCTTTCCAGCATCCAGTTCAGGCACCCGTGGGTGAAATCCACATCGTCCATCAGGGTGCCGTTCCAGTCCCAGAAAATCATACCATTTGGCTGCATGGGGCCCTCCTGCGGCAAAGCCGCTTATTCCGCCCCAAAGATCTGGCTCAGAGCGGTGTTGCTTTCAATGATCTTCACCAGCAGCACGCCCAGAACGGTGCAGCTGATCAGCTCGCCAATGCCAACGGAGATGCCGTTGGTGATGCAGGCCAGCCAGATCGGGGCGCTGGAAGAGGGGTCCGGGAACATGACGGCGATCTCGATGCCGATGATCACGGCGTTGAACAGCACCGGCGGCAGGCTGGCAGCCAGGGCCAGGCCTTTGAAGCGGATGTTCCGCAGCCGGTAGGTGACCAGGCAGGCCAGCAGGGTGGCCAGAGTGCCAAAGATCACGTCCACGATGGTGGAGCCCAGCAGGTTTGCCAAAAAGCAGCCCAGCACCACACCCAGGATGTACTCGGTGCCAAACACCGGCAGCAGGCACAGAGCCTCGGCCACACGGACCTGCACAGCCCCGTAGGAAAGGGGCTGCAGTGCCAGGCACAGCACCACATAGATGGCAGCCACCACGCCGCAGCGTGCCAGTTTACGGACGGAAGAATTCTGATTCATGATAATACTCCAGCGGAAAGATTTTGACCGCACAGGGCCGCCAGCCCCTGTGGGTTTGGCCCGGCGCGGTTCGAGACGCACCGGGGAGCCTAAAATCCTAAGTTGCTCTAAAGGAGCTGCGCAAAAAAGCACAGCAAAGGGGAGTATAGCATAAATTGGCACGAAATGCAACAAAAAATGCCATTGCATCATGCAATGGCATTGAAATGTTACCCTCTGGGGTGGCCGGTGTACACCAGAGCCACCGTGTCGGGGCCGGTGTTGGCCGACACCACGCCGCCCAGCTCAAACACCACCAGCGGAGCCTTGCCAAAGGCCTTGCGGCAGGCCTTTTCCAGGTCCTCGGCCTGCTTGATGTTGGTGTGGCCGATCATATAGTCAAAGTTCTCCACGCCGTCGGTGCGCTTTTTGCACAGCTCGATCATAGCGGGCACGACCCTGTCGTCGCCGCGCACCTTGCTCTCCACCTTGGTCTTGCCGTCGATCAGGGTAATGATGGGGCGCACGCCCATCAGCTCGCCCATGACAGCAGCCGCAGCGGAGATACGGCCGCTCTTTTTCATCTGCTTCAGGCTGTAGGGTCCCAGGATGATCTCCATACAGTTCATCTGCTTTTCAAACTCCTGGATCACATGGCTGATCTCGGCACCGTTCTTCAGCTTGCGGGCCATCTCGCACAGATACCAGCCGAACACCATAGAATAGGTGTGAGGATCCAGCAGGTGGATCTTCATATGGTGCTCCGGGCGCTCTTCCCGCAGCATGCCCTGTGCCATCAGGGCGTTGTTGTAGGTGGAACTGCCGGACTTGTTGATGGGCACATGGATCACATCGGTATAGCCTTCGTCCACATACTGGCAGTATTTTTCACAGAACTGGATGGGCGTGATGGCGGCGGTGGAAGGCACCCCCTTGGCCAGACGCATCTTGTCGTAGAACTCGGTGTTGGTGCAGCTCTCCCGCTCCACATAATCCACATCGTCCAGCAGGATGTGGAAACTCATGATATCGATGCCGTATTTCTCGGCCATCTCCTGCGGGATGTCGCAGGAGGAATCGGTCAGGATCGCGATCTTGCTCATAGTAACCTCATTTCCATTCGTAGTCTCGTAAATGTCCGTGGTCCAGAAGCTCCGGGAAATCCCACTGGCGCAGCACCTCGTACACGCCCACGGCCACGCTGTTGGACAGGTTCAGGCTGCGGCAGGTGTCCCGCATGGGCATGCGGATGCAGTGTTCCTGATTGGCGGCCAGCAGGGCTTCCGGCAGGCCGGCGTCCTCCCGCCCGAACACGAGGTAAGCCCCGTCCGGGTAGGCCACATCGGTGTAGCGCTGGGGTGCCTTGGTGGTGAAGTAGTAGTACGGGCCGCTGTTCTTTGCAAAGAAGTCATCCAGTCCGTCATAGTAGCTGATGTCCAGATAATGCCAGTAGTCCAGCCCGGCGTGCTTGAGTTTTTTGTCGTCGATGGCAAAGCCCATGGGCCCCACCAGATGCAGACGGCAGGCGGTGCAGGCGCAGGTACGGGCCACGTTGCCGGTATTCTGAGGGATGCGCGGCTCTACCAGAACGATGTTCAAAGTTGGTTTTTCACTCATCTGCGGTCCTCCGTTAAAAGTCCCGGGGCGGGCACAGGCGGGGCAGCAGCGGCTCGAACCAGACGCCGAAGCGGGTGTCCTGCCCGGCGGGGGTGTTCTGGATGGCCAGCGACACGAACTCGGCGGCGTTGTCGGCGGCAGCGCTCAGGGCGTTGCCCTGGATCAGGGAGCCGATGAGCACCGCACCGTACAGGTCGCCCGTGCCGGGGAAGCTGCGGTCGATGTGCAGCTTCTTGACCACAAAGCGGTCGGAGCCGCTGCCGGCGCAGCCGATGTACTTGCCCAGCGGCAGGCCGGTGACCACGGCACTGGGGGCCAGAGCCGTCAGCTCGTCGGCCAGTGCCTGGGCGGCTGCGTCATCCAGCGGATCATCCACGGGAGTACGCTGCAGCAAAAGCTGCGCCTCGGTGTAGTTGGGCAGGATCAGGTTGGCCGACCGGCACAGCTGCCGGATGCGGCTGATGAGTTCCGGGGTCACGGTGGCATAGGCCTTGCCGTTGTCGCCCATCACGGGGTCCACCACCTTGTGGGCCGACGGCCACAGAGCAAAGGCTTTTTCGGCCAGTGCCACCTGCGCTTCGCCGCCCAGGTAGCCGGTATAAATGCAGTCAAAATCCAGGCCCAGTGCATGATAATGCTCCAGAGCGGCCTCGCCGTAGGCACAGCCGTCCAGACGGGCCGGGGTGCCCAGCCCGCCGGTATGGGTGGAAAGCACCACCGTGGGCAGAGCCACAGGCTGCAGCCCCATGACCGACAGCACCGGCAGGATCACCGCCAGACTGCAGCGGCCCACGCCGGACAGATCATGGATGCAGAGGATCTTTTTGGGTTCAACAGGTTTTATCAAATAAGGAACCTCCTTACTTTGTACGGGTCCAATGCAGGCAGAATGCCGCCAAAAGGCAGAACTGCCTGAAACACCATGCTACAGTATACCACAACTTTCTGTACAAAAAAAGCGTATAGTGGATTCTTTACAGGAAATACTACCGCCAAGGGCCCGCACAGCGGGCAGGGAAAGGAGTGTTTGCAATGAAACAGCAGGCAAATCAGGGAGCGTCCGGTATGCTGCTGGGCATGGCGGCCGGGGCGGCACTGGGGGCCGTGGGCGTAATGGCGGCCACCCAGAACCAGCGGCAGCTGCGCCGTACCACCCGCAAGGTGATGAAGGGCGCAGAGAACGCTGTGCTGCAGCTGGACCGCATGGTCGGCGACTTTGTGGAAAAGCACATGGACAGCTGAATCAAAAACAACGCCGTTCCCACTGCGGGAACGGCGTTGTGCATGTGCGGGGAAACCTTACTTATTCCAGATGCACATCCGGGCAGAGGTGTTGATCTCGCCCAGCAGACTCAGGTCCATCTGGATGTTGCAGGTCACGGTGAGGGCCTTGTTCACATCGCTGCCGGTCAGCACCGAGGCGGGCAGGTTCTTGATGGTGAGCACGCCGGTGTCCTTGGTCACATCGCCGGTCACGGTGCCGTTGTAGGTCACATCGCCGATGGTCAGGCCGGTCAGGTAGCCGGTGACGCCCATCTTGGACACCTGCTGGATGGGCAGGGTCAGGGTGTAGGTGCCGTTGGACTGGCGGGTGAGGGAAGCCTCCCGGCTGGTGTCGATGCCGGAATTGGCCATGGACTCCTTGTCGGAGCCGGTTTTCCAGAACTTGACGCCCACCCGGAGCTTGGAGGCAGCCCCGGCGCTCAGCGCCAGAGTGCACAGCAGCAGCACCGAGAGCAGGACAGTACCGGCACGCTTGAGAGAAGTTGTCATAAAATATCAGCCTTTCCTGCCGCAGGAAGCGGCAATGACAGAATCACATGGTTTATCACCGCAAATATAGCAGACTTCGGCAGAATTGTCAATGCAGGCTGTGAATGCTTCACAAAAATATTGCACATTCACGAAGAAGCGGAGCGCATCCCACAAAAAAGCCGCCTCCCGGAAACGGGAGACGGCAGAAATGTTCAGACGGGAAGCGGCTTACAGCTCAAAGTCGGGGTCGTCCTTCAGCACATGGATGTTGCTCATGAAGGCGCTCTGCTCCGGGTCGGTGAAGGGAGCTTCCTTGACGTACTTGTTCAGCTGGACGGCAGTACGGGCCGGGTCGGCAATGGTGCCGGCACCGCCGATGCAGCCGCCGGGGCAGCCCATGCCTTCCAGCAGATAGCCGTTGTACTTGCCGGCCTTGGCCAGCATCAGCAGCTTCTTGCACTCGGCCAGACCCTGTGCGGATGCGATCTTCACATCCATGTCGGGGTGCCACTCCTTGATCTTGTCGGCAACGGCCTTGGCCACGCCGCCGGACTGGGCAAAGCCGCGGCCTGCAGCGGAAGCGTGGATCAGATCCTGCTCGGCGGGGTCCACTTCCAGCGAAGCCAGATCCAGGTCCTTAGCCTCAATGATGCCGGCCAGCTCCTCAAAGGTCAGCACGAAGTCCACGTCGGAACGCACGGTGCGGCGGGAGGCCTCCAGCTTCTTGGCGGCGCAGGGTCCGATGAAGCACATACGGGCTTCCGGGTCGGCCTGCTTCATCATGCGGGCGGTGAACACCATGGGAGTCATGGTCATGGAGATGTTCTTGGCCAGATCCGGGAACGCGGTCTTGGCCATCATGCTCCAGGCCGGGCAGCAGGAAGTTGCCATGAAGTTCAGCTTCTCGGGCACTTCCTTCAGGAAGTCGTGGGCCTCGTCCACGGTGCACAGGTCGGCACCGATGGCCACCTCCACCACGTCGCAGAAGCCGATGGCCTTCAGGGCAGCCTTGAGCTTGCCGGTGGAAGCCAGACCCGGGAACTGGTTGACGAAAGCGGGAGCCACCAGCGCGTAGATGCGGTCGCCGCGGTTGAAGCCCTGGATCAGCTGATAGATCTGGCCCTTGTCGGCGATGGCACCGAAGGGGCAGTTGACCAGGCACTGGCCGCAGGACACGCACTTGCTGTAGTCGATCTCGGCACGGCCCAGCTCATCGGAGTGGATGGCACCCATGCCGCAGGCTGCGGCGCAGGGACGCTCGGTCTTGACGATGGCATTGTAGGGGCAGACGGTGACGCAGCGGCCGCACTTGATGCACTTTTCCTGATCAATGGTGGAACGGCCGCTCTCCCAGGTGATGGCCTTCTTGGGGCACACTTCCATACAGGGGTGTGCCAGGCAGCCCTGGCACAGGTCGGACACCTTGACCAGCTTTTCCGGGCAGCGGTTGCAGGCGAACTTGATCACGTTCACCAGCGGGGGATCATAATACTTATCGGCAATGGAAGCGTCCTCCAGACCGGAGACGACGCTGTTGTGCTCGTCCATGCGGCGGGTGGGCAGGCCCATGGCCAGACGGACACGCTCCTCAACGATGGCGCGCTCCAGGAAGATGTCCTTGCGCAGCTTGCCTTCCTCGCCGGGGATGATGGTGTAAGGGATCTTGCGCATCAGGTGGTTTGCCTTTTCACCCTTGACGTTGGCATATGCCATCCGGGCCACCTCGGTGAACACCTGGCGGCGGATCTGGATGACCGTGGTATTGATTCCTCGAAAACTCATTCCAATCTCTCCTTGCTCTGCAGTGAACAACAAAAATGCATCGTTTGCCCTGTCTCCGGACGGCCCGGAGCACACGGCATCCCACGGGAACGTTTGGTACGGCACCATTGCAAACGGTGCCACGCCCCGGATATTCCATCCTCATTTTAGCATAAAGCTTCGCTCATGAAAAGAGAAAACCGCAAAATTCGTTAAGGAAATCGCAAATGGATAAAAGTAAACAAATTTCACTTTAAAATTTCAGCAAAGTGTTGCACGCACCCGTTCGCCGTCGTACGGACCCAGCCGCACATGTACGATCTCGCCGCTCTTGCGGCCGGGGGCGGACACCACCACCGGGATGTACAGCCGGGTGTAGCCGGTGAACAGGGTGCCGGACAGCGGCGTTTCCAGCAGCACGTCATCCTCGGTGCCCTCGTGGGCAGCCAGCACCTCACAGCGCACCTGCTCGGCAAGGGCGTTCATTTCACGGCTGCGCGCCTGCTTTTCGCGTTCGTGCACCTGATCCGGGAAGTCGTAGGCCGGGGTGCCGCTGCGGCGGGAGTAGGGGAACACATGCACCTTCAAAAAGCCGATCTTCTTCAGGAAGTCGCAGCTCTCGGCAAAATCCTCGGGCGTCTCGCCGGGGAAGCCGCAGATGCAGTCGGTGGTAAAGCTCACCGGGCGGCTGCCGTAGGCGGCGCGGATCTGGTCCACCACCTGTGCATACTGTTCGGCACTGTAAACGCGGCGCATCCGGCGCAAAGTGGCGGTGCAGCCGCTCTGCAGGCTCAGATGGAACTGGGGGCACAGCTTGTCCACAGCGGCCAGCCGGGTGATGAACTCCGGGGTGAGCATGTCCGGGTCCAGGCTGCCCAGACGGATGCGCTGGATGCCCTCCACCTGAGCACATTTCTCCACAAGCTCCACCAGATTGGTGCCGGTGTCCAGCCCGTAGCTGGGCAGGGAAATGGCACTGAGCACCACTTCCCGGTAACCGGCGGCGGCCAGCTGGCGCAGCTCGGCCAGAATGCTGCTTTCGGCGCGGCTGCGCACCGGGCCGCGGGCACGGGGGATGACGCAGTAGGCGCACTGCCGGTTGCAGCCGTCCTCCACCTTGATGAAGGCGCGGGTGTGGGTCTCGAACCGCTCCACCGGCAGTTCCTCGAACTGCTCGCCGCGCTGGTGCGGGGTGATGGCCACGATGCGCTCATGGCCGTCCAGCAGCTTGAGCACATTGTCCAGAATGGCCTTGCGGTCGCCGTTGCCGCACACCAGGTCGGCCTCCAGGAACTGCGCAGCCTCCTCCGGGAAGGCCTGCGGATAGCAGCCGGTGAGCACGGTCACGGCACCGGGGTTCTCGCGCTTGGCACGGCGCAGCCACTTGCGGCTCTTCTGATCGCCAAAGTTGGTCACGGTGCAGCTGTTCACCACGAATACGTCTGCCGGTTCGCCTTCCTGCACGATGGTAAAGCCATTGGAACGGAACATCTGCTCCAGGGCACCGGTCTCGTTCAGATTGACCTTGCAGCCCAGTGTATAAAAACAAACTCGCATGAGGGATTATCCTTTCGACAAAAGTGAGTTCAGAAAATTGCAGTATTATTCATTATATAACAGAGCGGCCCCACAGTGCAAGAGCGGATTTTGCCCGGCAGCACGTTCCAGCGCACAAAAACGGGATTTTACAACGGGGCATTTGCGGGCAGTCTGCCGCATACATTGCAGCAGACGAGATCGTGCGGGGAGGGGACCGGAATGGAACGGAGAAATCTGGCATTGCTGTGCGCGGGGGTCCTGTGCTTCTGGCTGTTTGCGCTGGCCTTCGGCACGGCAGAGGGCAGGGGCGTTGCGGTGCAGGCGGAACTGCCCACAGCGGCCCCGGCGGCGGTGGAAGATGTCCCGGTGGTGGACGCTGCGGCGCAGCCGCAGCTGAGCCTGAACTGCCGGGCGGCCATTCTGGTGGATCAGGACACCGGTACGGTGCTGTACGAAAAAAACGCCGATGAGCAGGTGCCCATTGCTTCCATCACCAAGGTGATGACCCTGCTGCTGACCTTTGAAGCCATCCACAACGGGCAGCTCACACTGGAAACAACGGTGCCGGTGAGCGAGCACGCCTACCATATGGGCGGCAGTCAGATCTGGCTGGAACCCGGGGAGCAGTTCACGCTGGATGAGATGATCAAGGCCATCTGCGTGTCCTCGGCCAATGACGCCGCCGTGGCAGTGGCGGAGCTGGTGGGCGGCAGTGAGCCGGCCTTTGTGGAGCGCATGAATGCCCGGGCCGCCGAGCTGGGCATGGAGCACACCGCCTTCCACAACGCCTGTGGGCTGGATACCGAAGGGCACCTTTCCACCGCCCGGGACGTGGCGGTGATGAGCTGCCAGATCCTGAACACCTGCCCGGAGGTGCTGCACTATACCGGCATCTGGACCGATACCCTGCGGGGCGGGGCCACCCAACTGGTGAACACCAACAAACTGCTGCACCGCTACAACGGCATCACCGGCCTCAAGACCGGCACCACCGGCGGGGCTGGGGTGTGCATCAGCGCCAGTGCCGCCCGCGACGGCCTGCGGCTGGTGGCGGTGATCCTGGGGGCACCCTCCAGCAAGGACCGGTTTGAAGCCGCCGCCGCCCTGCTGGACTATGGCTTCGGGGGCTGGCAGGCCGCCCCGCTGCCGGCACCGGAGGTCCAGCCCTTACAATTAAAGGTAAAGGGCAGTGCAGAGGACAGCGTGCCGCTGGATTATTCCGCTCTGCCGCAGACTGTCCTGCTGCCCCGGGAGGGCACGGCGGCGCTGACCGCGCAGGCCTGCCTGCTCCAGCAGCTGGAAGCCCCGGTGGAAAAGGGTCAGACGGTGGGCACCGTGCAGGTGTACCACGGCGAGACTCTGCTGGGCGAATACGAGGTGAAAGCGGCCGCCGACGCGCCCCGTATGGACTTTGGCACCGCTTTCAGCCTGCTGTGGGGCAGCCTGACCGGCTGAAAAACCGAAACATACGCTTCAGCGCACAAAAGCGCAAAATGGTTTGCGCACGGAAACTGGATGCCTGAACAAATCTGGATGAAGAAACAAAAAAACACTATTAAAATTGTATGAAATCTAAGGAATTTGACCTTGACTTTACCCGGAGGGAACGGTACACTTATACCAAGATATTTCCTCGCAGGGCAAAGGCCCGGCAGATCGTTTGGAGGTTTTAATAAAATGAGTGTCGCACTGAACACGAAACACCTCTCCAGCTTCATCAGCGAAGAGGAATATGCAGCTATCTACCCGCAGGTAGAAGCCGCCCACAAGCAGCTGGAGGCCAAGAACGGCCCCGGCAGCGATTTTCTGGGCTGGATGACTCTGCCCCGGGATTACGACAAGGAAGAGTTCGCCCGCATCAAGGCAGCCGCTGCCAAGATCCGCGAGGACTCCGACGTTCTGGTCGTGGCCGGTATCGGCGGCAGCTATCTGGGCGCACGCGCTGTTGTGGAGGCTGTTAAGGGTATGTACCACAACGAGCTGGAGGATGGTCTGAAGATCTACTTCTGCGGCAACAGCATCAGCCCCACCTACCTGAACAATATCATCAGCCTGTGCAAGGGCAAGCGCTTCTCCATCAACGTCATCTCCAAGTCCGGCACCACCACCGAGACCTCTCTGGCCTTCCGTGTGCTGCGCGAGCTGCTGGAAAAGGAGATGGGCGTGGAGGAAGCCAACAAGCGCATCTACGCCACTACCGACCGTGCCAAGGGCACTTTGAAGCAGCTGGCTGACGCACAGGGCTGGCCTACCTTTGTAGTTCCCGATGACGTGGGCGGCCGCTACTCCGTGTTGAGCGCCGTGGGTCTGCTGCCCATCGCCGCTGCCGGCATCGACATCGACGCTCTGATGCAGGGCGCTGCCGATGCTATGGAGCGCTTCTCCGTACTGAGCCCCGACAACGATGCTTATAAGTACGCCGCCATCCGCAACATCCTGTACCGCAAGGGCAAGGCTGTGGAGATCCTGGAGTGCTACGAGCCGGACTTCACCCTGATGAACGAGTGGTACAAGCAGCTGTTCGGCGAGAGCGAGGGCAAGGACAACAAGGGCCTGTTCCCCGCAAGCTGCATCTTCTCTACCGACCTGCACTCCATGGGTCAGTTCATTCAGGAAGGTGCCCGCATCATGTTCGAGACTATCGTGGACGTGAAGAAGCCCGCACAGGATCTGTTCATCGACCCGCTGGAGGGCAACTTTGACGGCCTGAACTTCCTTGCAAACCAGAACATGAGCGTGGTCAACCGCAAGGCAATGGAGGGCACCATTCTGGCACACACCGACGGCGGTGTGCCCGAGGTGCTGATCGAGGTGGACGACCTGTCTGCTTATAATGTGGGCTACCTGATCTACTTCTTCTGGCGTGCCTGCGCCTGCAGCGGCTATCTGCTGAGCGTGAACCCCTTCAACCAGCCCGGCGTGGAAAGCTACAAGAAGAATATGTTTGCCCTGCTGGGCAAGCCCGGCTATGAGGGCCTGACCGCAGAGCTGGAGGCAAAGCTGAAGTAAGCTGCCGAACGTTAAAAATGATCTCCCGCCGCAAGGCGTGGAAAATACAGGAGGACTGAACTATGATTAAACTGATTGTTGGTACCAAGGGCTCCGGCAAGACCAAAGCTATGATCGACCAGATCAACGACGCGGTCAAGACCTCCAAAGGCAATGTTGTTGTTGTGGAAAAGGGCATGAAGCTCACCTACGACATCGCTCCTGCAGCACGTCTGATCGATCTGGAAGAGTACAAGATCTCCGGCGGCGAAATGCTGTACGGCTTTGTGGCCGGCCTGATGGCAAGCAACTACGACATCACCGACCTGTACATTGACGGCATCCTGAAGGTGCTGGACCACGATATCAACCGTCTGGGCGTTGTGCTGGACGAGATGGCAGCCATTGCCGGCGACAGCGTGAAGGTCACCGTGACCGTCAGCGCAGACGAGGCCGCACTGCCCCACGATGTGAAGAAGTACCTGTGATCTGATAAAAGAACAGGGCTAAAAGCTTTTCCAACAGGCAGAAGACCGGAGAAAAATAAATTTTTTCGGTTTTCTGCCTGTTTTGGTGTTGACAAAGGGTTGCTTTGGCGCTATACTAACAAAGCAGCCTTTTCAGAGGTGTACTATGCAATTTGACCTGAGAAAGTTTATCACAGCCGGCACAAGACCGTACCATGCAGAGTTTCAGTGTGATTTATCTGCGTACGATTATGCCGGTGCAAGGATCCCGCAGCCGGTTACAGCCGTCTTTGACGCGCAGACCGATGGCGACGAGGTTCAGATAACGTTGCGGGCAAAGGCATCGGTGCACGGAGAGTGCGCCCGCTGTCTGGACCCGGTCACCCGGGAAGAGACAGTCGATACGGAGTGGATCGTCAAGGAGCGGGATCTGGATGACCCGGATTTCGATCTTCCGCTGGACGAAAAAGGACACTTGGACGTGGACGAATGGCTCAATCAGGAGTTTATGTTCCAGATTCCCACGGTGCTGCTTTGCAGCCCCGACTGCGCCGGGCTTTGCCCGCAGTGCGGTAAGAAAAAGGCGGAATGCACCTGCCCACCGGCAGAGCAGACCGACGCCCCCGTAGACACTAGGCTCGCGATCCTTAAATCACTGCTGAACAGATAAACCCATCAAGGAGGTGCAAAAATATGGCAGTACCTAAGAGACATCTTTCCAAGGCCCGCCGCGACAAGCGTCGCAGCAATGTTTGGAAGCTGGAGGCCCCCGCACTGGTGAAGTGCAGCAACTGCGGCTCTCTGAAGCTCCCCCACCAGGCATGTGGCAACTGCGGTTACTACAAGGGCGAGGAAGTCATCAAGAAGGCCTAATTTGCGCGTAATTGGTGGCATAATGGTGTTATGTACAGAAGGGGAGGGCGCGATGCCTTCCCCTTCTTGTTCTGTCTGAACAAAGGAGGTGGATGCGTTGGCGATCAAAATCGAGCGTGTGGAACCGGGCAGCGAAGCCGAGGCGCTGGGCCTTGCGCCCGGTGACGAGCTGCTGGCCGTGGATGAAAACGAGCTGAACGACTCGCTGGATTACGATTTTTATACCGACAGCTCCAGCTTTCACCTGAAAGCAAAGGTGGCCGACGGCATCCGGGAATGGAATGTGCAGCGCACGGAGCGCGGACCCTTTGGCTGTGACTTCAAGACCTATCTGGGCGACCAGAAGCACTCCTGCTCCAACCACTGCATGTTCTGCTTCATCGACCAGCTGCCCCCCGGTATGCGCGAGAGCCTGTATTTCAAGGATGATGACGAGCGCCTGAGCTTTTTGTTCGGCAACTACATCACCATGACCAACATGCAGGACCATGAGATCGAACGCATCATCAAGATGCACATCTCGCCCATCAACATTTCGGTGCACACCACCAACCCCCAGCTCCGCGTGCGGATGCTGGCCAACAAGCGCGGCGGCGAGGTGCTCAAGTACCTGCCCCGGTTGGTGCAGGGCGGCATTGCCGTGAACTGCCAGCTGGTGCTGTGCCGCGGCATTAACGACGGCGACGAGCTGCGCCGCACCCTGACCGATCTGCTGGAGCTGACCCCCATGGTGCAGAGCGTGGCGGCGGTGCCCTGCGGTGTGACGGATTACCGTCAGAATCTGTTCAAACAGATCCCCTACGACGCCGAGACCAGCGCCGCCGTCATCGACATTCTGGAAGAATTCGGCGACGAGTGCAAGCGCCGCCACGGCAAGCGCATCATCTACCCCAGCGATGAGTGGTATCTCAAGGCCGGGCGTCCCATCCCGGACCCGGAATTCTACGAGGACTACGACCAGCTGGAAAACGGCGTGGGCATGATGAGCCTGTTCCGGCAGGAATTTCTGGCCGAACTGGACAAGCCCCACCGCATTTACGGCACCAAAAAGCTGGATGTGGTCACCGGCACCATGGCAGCCCCCCTCATCATTGAGATGATGGAAGAGCTGCACCGCCAGTACCCCATGATCGAGGTGACCGTGCACCCCATCCAGAACAAGTTCTTTGGCGGCAACGTGGGCGTGGCGGGCCTTGTAACAGCCACCGACATCATCGCCCAGTGTGAGGGCAAACTGACCAGCGGTACGCTGGGCGTGCCCGCTGTGATGCTGCGCGAAGAGAAAGATACCTTTTTGGACGATGTGACGATCACCCAGCTGGGCGAGCGTCTGGGCGTGAAGGTCGAGGTGCTGCCCGTGGGCGGCGGCGACGAGGCCCGGGCCCTGCTGCGCAGCGGACTGCACATCGCAAGAAGAAAGCGATAAAAAGAACCCTCTCCGTCATCGCTGCGCAATGCCGCCTCTCCCGAAGGGCGAGGTCTGAGCTGCTTTCCTGCAACGCATCAAAAAGCTCTCCCTTTCGGGAGAGCTGGCACGGCGTGAGCCGTGACTGAGAGGGTCTTGCTACAAGGAAGGAGGAACCCCCATGAGCAAACCGATCGTAGCAGTGGTGGGCCGCCCCAACGTGGGCAAGTCTACCCTGTTCAACAAACTGTGCGGCCAGCGTCTGGCCATCGTGGAAGATACCCCGGGCATCACCCGCGACCGTATCTTTGCCAACTGCGAGTGGAACGGCCACGAATTTTTGCTGGTGGACACCGGCGGCATTGAGCCCAAGGCCACCGAGGGCATTCTGGCCCATATGCGCGAGCAGGCCCAGATCGCCATTGACACTGCCGACTGCATCATCATGGTAGTGGATGTGCGCGACGGCCTGACCGCTGCCGACGAGGATGTGGCCCACATGCTGCGCCGCAGCCACAAGCCCATCATCCTGGCCGTGAACAAGTGCGACAAGGTGGGCGAGGCCCCCATGGAGCTGTACGAGTTCTACAACCTGGGTTTTGACGAGGTGATGCCCATCTCGTCCGTGCACGGTCACGGCACCGGCGACCTACTGGATGCCGTGTGCGCACACCTGGACTTCAGCGAAACGGTGGTGGAAGAGGACCGCATCCCGGTGGCCATCATCGGCCGCCCCAACGTGGGCAAGTCCAGCCTGACCAACCGTATCCTGGGCGAGAACCGCATGATCGTGGCCAATGAGGCCGGTACCACCCGTGATGCCATCGACACCCCGGTGGACAATGCCTACGGCAAGTTCATCTTTACCGACACCGCAGGTCTGCGCAAGCGCAGCAACATCACCGACGGTCTGGAGCGGTATATGGTGGTGCGCGCCCTGGCTGCCGTGGAGCGCAGCCGTGTGGCCCTGATCCTGGTGGATGCCACCGTCGGCTTTACCGAGCAGGACAGCAAGGTGGCTGGTTATGCCCATGACCAGGGCAAGGCCTGTATCATCGTGGTGAACAAGTGGGACGCCGTGGAAGGCAAGGAGACCAACACCATGGAGCAGCAGCGCCGCGGCTATGCCGAGGACTTCAGCTTCATGGGCTACGCCCCCATCATCTTCATTTCGGCCCAGACTGGCTACAACGTGAATAAGCTGATGCAGCTGATCCGCGACGTGGACGCACAGAACGGTGCCCGCGTGCCCACCGGCGTGCTGAACGAGATGCTGGCCCGTGCCACGGCCCGCATGCAGCCGCCCAGCGACAAGGGCCGCCGCCTGAAGATCTTCTACCTGACCCAGGCTTCCACCCGCCCGCCCACGTTTGTGGCCTTTGTGAACGCAAAACACCTGTTCCACTTCAGCTATCAGCGGTATCTCATCAACCAGATCCGCGAGAACTTTGGCCTGGAACACACCCCCATCCGTCTGGTCGTGCGGGAGCGCGGCTCCGGCGAAGTGGGTGCCAAGGACGTGTAAGCGCCCCGAAGGAGGCATCCGGGTTCCGTTATGATGCAAACCATCCTCATCGCCGTGCTCACGGCTGCGCAGGCTTACCTGCTGGGCAGTGTGGACACCGGCATCCTCATCAGCAAATTCGTGTATCACGATGACGTGCGCAACCACGGCAGCGGCGCTGCCGGTATGACCAACATGCTGCGCACCTTTGGCAAGAAAGCCGCGGCCCTCACGGCCGCCGGTGACGTGCTCAAGGGGGTAGCTGCCGTGTGCATCGGCCGCTGGCTGTTCCACTTCCTGCCCGCCGACACCGGCCTCTCGGCCTGGCTGGGCGTGTATCTGGCCGCCATCCTGGCGGTGGTGGGCCACCTTAAGCCCCTGTATTTCGGCTTCAAGGGCGGCAAGGGCGTGCTGGTGGCCGGTGGAGCCATTCTGGCCATCCAGCCGGTGCTGCTGCCGTTCCTGGCCCTGATCTTTCTGGCCTGCCTGCTGCCCACCGGTATGGTGTCGCTGGGCAGTGTGACCATGGCGGCGGCTTATCCGTTGTTGACGCTGGGCTACTGCCTGCTGCGTGGCTATGCCGTACAGGACCTGCTCATCTGTCTGGTGGGCTCTGTCATCATGGCTGCCATGGTCATCTATATGCACCGCTCCAACATCCAGCGCATCCGGGAGGGCAAGGAATACCGCTTTGGCCGCCACGGCAAACAGTAAAATCAAACAATGAAACAGGCGGTGCCTGCACACAATGCTGTGCGGCACCGCCTGTTTTTCTTTTTGTAAGGTTATTCGTCGTCCTCGCCCGGTTCTGTTTCCGGTTCGGGGTGCAGCCAGTGGATGCCGCTTTGCGCGGGCGAAAGGTCCGGAGCGAGGTGGCCGTCCGGCAGATGGGCACCAAAGGCGGGCACAAAGAAGTATTTGCGCACGATGAAGATGAGGGCGATGGCACCCACACTGAGCAGGTTTTCCAGCGCCGAGTCATGGCCCACCACCAGATGGCGGGCAATAGCATAGAGCAGTACTTCCAGGCTGCTGCCCGGGCTGTGCTTGGCCAGCATCTTGATGAACTCGATACCGATCACGATGTCCAGACTGCGCTCCAGAAAGGTGCGGATCTCCACCTCGTTGCCGTCGATCAGCAGGCCGGGCATCCACCGGATGAGCGGCACGGCGCTGAGCAGCAGACCAATGAGCACCAGCCCGGAGAGCAGGACCTCCAGCAGGCTGGACGCCTGAATGATGCGGTTGCGCAGCTGGGTGCGCCAGTGGCTTTCCACATGCGAAGCGGGATGTTCCATAACAAGACCGTCCTTTCGGCATTCTGCTGTAGAAGATTCGACAAATCTTTGACATTATTGTAGCAGAAGGATGAAAGCGTGTCAATTCAAACGGTGCAGGTTATGGCAGGGATTCAGCCGTTGGCGGCTGCACTGCCGGCAGGCACATAGCCGGCCTTTTTGATGCAGGCCTGCCCGGCCTCGGTGTCCAGCCAGTCGTAGAGCTGGCGCTCCGGGCTGTCGGCGGCGGCATCCGGGCGGATGACGGCGTAGAAGTCGTTGCAGAGGGGATAGCTGCCATCGGCCAGTGTGTCGTTGGAGGGCATCACGCCGTCCACACTCAGCAGCCGCAGACCGGGCTGGGAGTACATCTGGTCGATGTAGTAGTACACCGAAAAGCCGATGGCGTTGGCGGAGTTGTTGTAGGCGGCAAGGCTGTCCACCAGTTCGCCCATGGCGGTGGGGGCCAGCTCGGTGGGCGGGTCCATCAGTTCGCCGCCTTGAATGAGCAGCTTCTGGAACAGGGTCTGGCTGCCGGAGTCAGACCGGCGCTGGAAGGCCACGATGTCCAGATCCTGGCCGCCCACGTCCTTCCAGTTGGTGATCTTTCCGGCGTAGATGTCCCGCAGCTGCTGCTGGGTCAGGTCGGTCACGGGGTTGTCCTCGTTCACGATGAACACCAGTGCGTCCACGCCGATGGGTTTCTGCTCCAGCTGGACGTTGGCGGCCTTCAGCTCTTCCTTGACGGAATCCGGGGCTTCGTACACCACCAGCATTTTGGTGTCGGTGTTGTACAGACCAAAGCTCTCCCAGGCATAAGCGGTGGTGCTGACCGAAATGATGCTCTGGGCTTCTTCCAGGTCCATGCCGGTGGTGTCGGCCAGCATTTGCGCCATCAGGGGGATGCAGGCCGTGCTGCCGTCCAGGGCAGGGAAGTCCTCCACGGTCAGGAACGGTGCGGCGGTCACCTCACTAGCAGCCGAGGAAGCAGGGGGCTCCGGGGCGGTGGAAGCAGACGAAGCAGGCTCGCTGCTGCCGGAGCAGGCCGTCAGGACCCCGGCGGCAGAGCAGGCGGCAAGACCCAGCAGAAAGCTGCGGCGGGAAATTTTCGTGTTTTTCATCAGAAAAAACCTCCTGTCATGGTTCAGTAACCGAGTTCATCATCGGCATTGACGGACGAGAAGATGCTCTGGCAGTAAAGCCAGTTGCCGTCGGTGTCCATCCAGCCGTAATAGAAGCCACGCCGTGCCACGAATACATGGTCCGGCAGGGCGTTCAGGCTGTTGTCGTAGTAGCTGTAGCAGCTGCCAAGGCCCTGCATCACCACGTTGCCGGTTTCGTTCAGCACATCGCATCCGGTGGCGTAACTGCTGCCGGGAACGCTGCGGGTGCCGTAGTACAGCGGCCTGCCGTTGGCATCGGTGGTGAGGTAGCCCAGATAATTGTAGGTCTCATTCAGGCTGCTCAGGTCGGAGACGAGGCCTTCGGGGCCGTACACCCGGATGGCAGCGATCTCATAGCTGTCGGCATCCCGCAGCTCCATCCAGACAAAGCCGTCCTCCTCACAGTCCAGCGTCACGCGCTGATCGTCCCCAATGGCCCCAGCGTTCACGTCGGTGAGCAGTGCTCCGGTGTCGGTGTCGCAGACCTTCAGGCTGCCGTCCTGCGCATACAGGGCGATGCGGTTCCCGGCAAGGCTGACAGCATACAGCGGTGTGACCTCCCCGGTGGAAAGGTCGTGCAGGGAATAACGATAGTCACTGTCCACGTTCCAGGTGACCACATACCCCGGGAAATAGTTGCTGGGCAGGGCGTCGAATTCGGCAATCACGCCCCGGTCCTCGGTGGTCAGGTCCCGCAGCTGATAGGTGCCGCTTGGGGTCAGGAAAGCTGCCGTACCGTGGCCGCAGGTCTGCCGGTAGCCGCGCAGGCCCTCCCCGGTGGCAGGGTTGTGCAGGACCTGGTCGACCGGGCTGCCGTCTGCATGGGAGATGTCCAGTTCCACCCAGTCGTCCAGTTCATCCGGCTCATAGGAAATGCGGCTGGCCGTGGAGGTGGAGGACCCATAGGTCTGGGTGCCGTCCTTCTGCTGGACAGTGACCCAGCTGTGCAGGCTGGGGTCGTCGTCCCATTCGTCTGCGGCAAGGTCTGCCGGGCGGGCGTAGCAGTTGAACACCAGTGCGTCCCCGCAGACGATGCAGCTGTAGGCACCCTCCGGCACCGGCAGGCTCTCGCCGGTGGCAAGGTCGATGACACTGCAGCTGCCGTAGCTGTCATAGTCGACATCGTAGCTGTCACCGACCATCCTGCTCTCCTGCAGCACCAGCAGACCGTTCTGGATGGTGGCGCTCTGCTCACCGTCAAAGGCCATCACTTCGTTGCCGTCCTTGTCGTACAGGGCGCTGCGGCGGCCGCCCCGGCCGGTGGAGTCCGACCAGGTGCGGAACCAGTAGTTCGTTTCGCCGGTCACGATATCCTGCAGCAGGCTCACGTTTTCGCTGCGGGCAGACTGGTACAGCACCTTGCTGCCGCACAGGACGGTGCGGCAGTCGCCGGAGTTGTCGTAGCCGTACAGGATGCGCAGGCGGCCATCGTCCAGCCGGGTGGCATCGTACAGGGGCTTGCCCTCGGCGTCGGTGGGAACGGACACTGCCGAGGAAGCGGGTTTTTCGGAGGAGGCAGGCGGCATTACCGCGCAGCCGCAGCCCAGCGCAAGGCTCAGGGTCACGCACAGGGCAGCACTGCCCAGACGGGAAACGGTCTTTTTCATGGGATCACTCCTCTTAAAACAATACAAAAAGCAATGCGAAATGCAGATGCTACTGTCTGGAATGAAAAAACGCACCCGGAAGAAATTTCCGGTTCAATTATAATACGAAACAGCCGTGTTTTCCATTGCGGGGAAAGCACGGCTGTTGGTTACAGATCTATGACAGAATTTCAGGACGCGGTTTTGCTCTGTTCGGCGTCATCCATCCGGCCCAGCTGCTGCAGGAATGCAAGCAGGAAGGGCAGGGACACCAGGAAGGTGAGCACATCCGCGATGGGCTGGCAGATCTCCACGCCGAACAGCCCGTGGGTGCGGGGCAGGATGAGGATGAGCGGGATGAAGAACACGCCCTGTCGGCAGCAGGCCAGGAAGGTGGCCCGGCCGGACGCGCCCACGCTCTGGAAGGTCATGTTGGCCACCACGATGATGGGCTGCAGCAGCATGGCCAGGCACTGGTAGTGGAAAGCGGGCAGCGCCACGGCGGTGACGGCGGGGTCATCGCGGAACAGACGGATGAGGGCATCGCCGTTCACCCAGCACAGGCCCACCAGCACCACCAGCATGCAGAAGGCCGCTTCGATGGTGAAGATGGCGGCCTGCCGCACCCGGCGGTATTTGCGGGCACCGTAGTTGAAGGATGCCACCGGCTGCAGGCCCTGTCCCACGCCGATGGCCACCGAGATGATGAACATGAAGATGCGGGACACGATGCTCATACCGGCCACGGCGGCGTCACCGTAGCTGCGGGCGGCAAGGTTCAGCAGCATGCCGCCGATGCTGTTCAGGCCCTGACGGCCAAAGCTGGGCGCACCGCCCAGCAGGATGCGGCCGAAATCGCGGGCTTCGCGGGTGACGGCCGAAAGGCGGAACTGACTGACCGTTTTGCCCCGCAGGAACATGGACAGCAGGATGCAGAAGCTGATGCTCTGGCTCAGGGCGGTGGCAATGCCGGCCCCGGCGGTGCCCAGCCCGAACACGAACATGAACAGCGGGTCCAGCGCGATGTTCAACACGCCGCCGGTGACCAGACCGATCATGGCAAAGCTGGCTTTGCCCTCGTAGCGCAGGATGTTGTTCATCACCAGGCTGGAGATCATCAGCGGGGCGGCAATGAGGATGGGCCGCGCGTAGGCGCAGGCGTGGGGCAGGATGGTCTCGGTGCTGCCCAGCAGCATCATGAAGTGGGGCAGGGTGCCAAGGCCCGCCACGGCCAGCACCACGCCAAACACCAGAGCCGTGAAAAAGCTGGTGGACGCAAACCGGGTGGCGGCGGTGGTGTCGCGGCTGCCCAGGCTGCGGCTGATGATGGTGCCGGCCCCGTGGCCCAGCATAAAGCCCAGCGCCTGGATGATGGCCATCAGGCTGGAAACAACGCCCACGGCACCGGACGCACTGGTGGAGATCTGGCCCACAAAAAAGGTGTCGGCCAGATTGTAGATGCTGGTGATCAGCATACTTAAAATGGTGGGAGCAGCAAGGCTGAGGACCAGTTGCGGGATGGGCGTCTCGGTCATCCGGCGAAACTGCAGCGCACTGCGGTCATCGCTTGTCATAAAAAGCCTCCTTGAATGGGATGGAGCAGGGAAAGCCGCCGCCAAAAGCGGACGGCGGAAATCAGCAACATCATAGTATAACGCAAGTACGGCAAAAAGTCGAGAGGGGGACCGTGTGAAAAAACGGCTCGCAAACCGGTGCGAAGGGGCGAAAATGACGCCGAAAGAACCGGCGATTCTGTATGATTTGCTAAAGAAAGGTCGAATTGCTTGTGGAAAATCACGATATGTGGTATCATTTAGGCAGGAAGATGTTGGCAGACCCTGCCCGGCATCGTGACAGATGGAGGAACTGAAGCATGAAAACCGTAGCACAGACCGTGATCGAAGCCGATCGTTTTTATACCATTGCCGCTCACACCGGCAATGTGATCCAGGCCGTGGAAGCAAGCAAGGACGGCGGCACCGTTCGTCTGGGCAAGTATGACCACAAGCCCGAACAGGAGTGGAGCTTTGTCCGGGTGGGCGAGGGCGTGTACCGCATCCGCAACCGCGCCTCCGGCAAGCTGCTGGACCTGACCATGACCGGCACCGCCAACGGCACCTGGCTGCACCTGTGGGAGGATGTGGGCGGCACCTCCCAGATGTGGGAGCTCTGCCCCACGCCGGAAGGCACCGTGCGCCTGCGCTCGTCCTGGGCCGGCGGCAAGTGCGTGGACACCGTGGGCATGGGTGCCGAAGCAGGTGCCGTGCTGCAGATCTGGCAGGAAGTGCCCGGTGCCGACCAGCTGTGGACCATCGCTGAGGTGAAGGACCGCGCAAAGCGCACCGCTAAAAAGACTGCCGAGCCTGCTGTGGAAGCCGCACCCGCCGCTGAGGCTGTTGTCCCGGCAGAGGAGAAGAAGGCACCGGTCAAAAAGCCTGCCGCCCGCAAGTCCCGCACCACCAAAAAGGCCGCTGCGGAACCGGCTGTGACCGCCCAGCCCGCTGCCGAAAAGGCAGAAGAGCCGAAGACGGAGCCCGCCGCAAAGGCGGAAGCAGCAGAGAAGCCCGCCAAGGCTCCCCGCAAGACCACTGCCCGGAAGAAGGCTGCACCCAAGGCAGAAGCTGCCGCCCCGGCCGAAAAGCCCAAGCGCACCCGTAAGGCCCCTGCCAAAAAGGCAGATTGAGCAAGGCTGAACCCGTAAAAACCAGAAGCACCCGTCGGATCGTGGGACCCGGCGGGTGCTTTTTGCGTTTGCGGGCGCGTCACTCCGGCAGTTCGTTCAGGGCAAAGCGGTTCTTTTCAAAGGTCAGCAGGCCCTCGTCCCGCATCTTGCACAGCTCCTTGGAGAGGGCGCTGCGGTCCAGATTGAGGTAGTCGGCCAGCTGCTGCCGGTTGAACGGGATCTCGAACTGCAGACTGCCGCTGCGGGCGGCCTGTGCGGAAAAGTAGGTCAGCAGACGGCCCCGCACGGTCTTGGGGGTGGTGCAGAAGATACGCTGCGAAAGGCTCAGGTTTTTGCGCATGGACACCGTGAGCAGGTTGCGCAGCAGCTTTTCGTGCACCGTGCCGGGTGCGCCGCCGGAAAAGGCGGAAATGTTCACGAACAGCACTTCGCATTCTTCGGCGGCCACGGCGTCCACCATCATCACGTCGCCGCACAGCGCGTAGGTCTCGGCAAAGGCCTGCCCGGCAGAAATGCTGCTCAGGATGCTCTTACTGCCCCACAGGTCGAGATTTTCGATGTGGACGGTGCCGCGCAGCACCACGCCCAGAGCATGCACTTGCTCTCCGGCATGAAAAATGACGGCGTGCCGGGGGTAGCTCTTCGTGCGCAGGCAGCCGGACTGCTCCAGTGCAGCCCACTCCTCTGCCGACAGGCCCTGAAACAGCGGGGATGCAACGGGTCTCATAAAAAAGCCTCACTTTCGTGGTTATAACAACCGAAGGTCTGCCCTGATTATAGTATACTCAAAGCACAAACACAAGGAGGCTTTTCTATGATCCGGAAAATCATTCATATAGACGAAGAAAAATGCAACGGCTGCGGGGCCTGCGTCACCGCCTGCCACGAGGGTGCCATCGGTCTGGTGAACGGCAAGGCAAAGCTCATGCGGGACGACTACTGCGACGGCTTTGGCGACTGCCTGCCCGGCTGCCCCACCGGTGCCATCACCTTTGAAGAGCGCGAGGCAGCCGCCTACGACGAGCAGGCCGTGCTGGAAAACAAGCAGAAAAAGGCCGCACAGGCCGCAAAACCGGCCTTCCACGGCTGCCCGGGTAGCGCCATGCGCCAGTTCCGCCGGGAGGAAAGCGCACCTGCTGCCCCCACCGCAGCACAGCCGTCGCAGCTGCGCCAGTGGCCCTGTCAAATCAAGCTGGTGCCGGTGAACGCCCCCTATTTTGACGGGGCAAAGCTCCTGATCGCAGCCGACTGCACCGCCTACGCCTACGCCAATGTGCACGAAGAGTTCATGAAGGGCAAAATCACCCTCATCGGCTGCCCCAAGCTGGATGCTGTGGACTACAGCGAAAAGCTGACCGAGATCTTCCGCAACAACGACATCCGGAGCGTGACGGTGCTGCGCATGGAGGTGCCCTGCTGCGGCGGGCTGGAACACGCCGCCGTGACCGCCCTGAAAAACAGCGGCAAGTTCGTGCCGTGGCAGGTGGTGACCATCTCCACCGACGGCCGCATCCTGGACCGATAAACGCATCAAAAAACGGCAGACGCTTTGCAAGGCGTCTGCCGTTTTTGCATATCAAGGAGGTTCAGGAGGCGCTCTGCGTGCCGGAAGCAGCGCCCTGCACGAACTGCACCACGCTCTCGACAGTCTGGCGCAGCTGTACCAGCGAAGCAATGTCGCTGTCCTGCATGCGGGAGGTGGGAGCGGTCAGAGTCGGAGCTGCCGGGGTCACGGTGCCGGTGAGCTCGGTGTGGATGCCGTGGGCCGGGATGTCCAGCAGGATGTGCACGGCGGGGGAGGCGGCCCGCAGCAGGCCGCTCTTTTCCACGCCCAGGGTCAGCACAGGGGAATCGGCGGCAGTGTCGTCAGTTTCCAGCCGGAAGTAGAGGTAGCCCTCCTTGGCGTTCTCCGGCTGCACCTTTTTGATCTTTTTCAGGTCCAGCTGGAAGTCGCTCATGGACTGCAGACTGGTGGCGGTATCATCCACGCCCAGCAGGCTGGCCAGCTGGGTCTGGGAGATGTAGCTGCCCATATTCCATTCCGGGATCAGCACACCGGCCAGCGGATAGTTGTCGGTGATGCTGCTGCGCAGGGTGCGGTAAAGCTGCCCGGCATCGTACAGCGTCTCGTCCTTGCTGATGTACAGGCGGGTGAGGGGCTGGCTGCTGCCGCTGGCCTGCGGGTACAGCTCCAGCTGCAGGGCTTCCGGCGTATATTGGCCGTCCACCCGGCCGGAGGTGCCGCCGAACTGCGCCAGCACCTTATATAAAGCGGGCTCTTCGGCAGCGGTGGAAGTGATCTGGTAGTCCAGCGAAAAGCTGGCTCCACCGGCAAAGCGCTTCACGCGGCGGCTCACCAGCCCCAGCGCGACGGCGGCGGCCACTACGCACACCAGCACAAGGCACAGCACCACCACGACCGCAGCGCGGGCACCTGTGCGTTTCTTTTTGGATGCAGCCATAAAATGTTCCTCCTTCAGGAAAATCTTTTTTTCAGCATAGCGGAACGCAGGGCGATTGTCAAGGACAGCGTTTTGGAATAAAACAAAAAAACCTGAAACATCTCTGTTTCAGGTTTCTGGCGGAAAGATGGGGATTCGAACCCCAGAACGCTTTTGACACGTTACACGATTTCCAGTCGTGCGCCTTAGACCAACTCAGCCATCTTTCCACATCTTCTGTTCTGCCTTTGGGCGGGTGCCCTTGGCGCTCCACTATAATACCTGAAAGCAGGCTTTTTGTCAAGGATTTTTTTGAAAAAAATCAGACTTTTTTAAAAATGACGAAAAAACGCGAGAAAGTATTCTGCCGCATGGATGGAAAGCACAAAAAGCCCTTGACGCACCTTTAAAATAGGTCTATATTGAGGGCAAAGAGCACTGCGGTGGGTCATTTTGTGCCGCAGCGGCGGGAAATATAAGGAGGATGCTTTTATGACTTATCCTGAAGTACTTGCCAATGCCCGTACCTGCATTGGTCAATACTGCAAGGCCTGCCCGGTGTGCAACGGCGTGGCCTGTAAAAACCAGATCCCCGGTCCGGGTGCCAAGGGTGTGGGCGATACCGCTATCCGCAATTATAATAAGTGGGCCGATATCCGGGTAAACATGGACACCCTGTGCCCCGGCGGTGCACCGGACACCACGCTGGAGCTGTTCGGCAAAAGCTTCCGCTATCCCTTCTTTGCGGGCCCTGTGGGTGCAGTGAACCTGCACTACTCCGATACCTACACCGATATGACCTATAACGATGTACTGGTGCGCGCCTGTGCAGAAAACGGCATTGCTGCCTTTACAGGCGACGGCACCAACCCCACCGTGATGGAGATGGCAACCCGCGCCATCAGCGCTGCGGGCGGCTGTGGCGTGCCCACCATCAAGCCGTGGAACATCGACACCATCCGCGAGAAAATGGCACAGGCCAAGGCCAGCGGCTGCTTTGCCGTGGCCATGGATGTGGACGCAGCGGGTCTGCCTTTCCTGAAGAACATGACCCCGCCCGCCGGCAGCAAGAGCGTGGAGGAACTGGCCGAGATCGTGCAGTTGGCGGAGCGCCCCTTCATCGTCAAGGGCGTGATGACCGTTAAGGGCGCACTGAAGGCGAAGCAGGCCGGTGCCGCTGCCATCGTGGTGTCCAACCACGGCGGCCGTGTGCTGGACCAGTGTCCCGCCACCGCCGAGGTGCTGCCGGAAATCGCCGCAGCCCTCAAGGGCACCGGCGTGAAGGTGCTGGTGGACGGCGGCATCCGTACCGGTGTGGATGTGTTCAAGGCGCTGGCACTGGGCGCAGATGGTGTGCTGATCTGCCGCCCCTTCGTGACCGCTGTTTACGGCGGCGGCGCAGAGGGCGTGAAGTGCTACATCGACAAGCTGGCCGGGGAACTGGCCGACACCATGCAGATGTGCGGCGCTCACAGTCTGGCAGAGATCACCCCCGATATGGTGCGCGTATAAAACCGAAGAAAAACTGGAAAAGCCGGAGCATGCCTGCGGGTGTGCCCCGGCTTTGTTAAATTTTGTTGAAAAGATGGATGTACGAAATTTGGACGCTTGTGTATTGCCCAAAAATGCGCTACACTACAATCAACTGAACCGTAAACCGGATGCCTGCAGGCGGGAGTGCCGCCTGCTCATTTTTAGGAGGATCTATGAAAAAGAAAACCGAGCAGAACGCTGCGGGAGCGCCGCAGACGGGGAGAATGGCCGGTGCCGGAGCGGCCGGGTTCCTGAAAAAGAACTGGAAGTGGCTGGTCCCGGTGGCCTGCGTGGCCGTGCTGGGCGGTGTGTGGCTGCTCAAGCCCAAGGCCGACAAGCCTGCCAGCGTGGATACCAGCTATGTGGAGACCGCGCCGGAACAGCGGGACCTCGTCAATGCCCTGAGCGGCACCGGCACCCTGAAGCCGGCGAATACTTATAATGTCAAGTCGCTGGTGTCCGGCAAGGTGCTGACCTGCAGCTTTGAGGAAGGCGACAACGTGGAAGAGGGCGATGTGCTCTACACCGTGGACTCCTCCGACGCCACCACCAAGGTGGAGCAGGCGGGCATCACCCTGCAGCAGGCCCAGCGCAACTACGACAAGACGGTGGACCGCCAGTATGTGCGCGCGGAAGTGGCCGGTGTCGTGAGCAGCCTGAAGGTCGCCAAGGGCGACGAGGTGACCAGCGGCCAGGAAGTGGCCGTGATCCGCGACAACTCCAAGATGACACTGGCACTGGAGTTCCCGGCGGCAGACGCAGCCGGTTTCTCGGTGGGGCAGAGCGCGGACGTAACGCTGGATGGTACCTTTGAGACCCTGACCGGCACCATTACCGCCGTCACCGGCACCGATACCCTGAGCACCGGCAACCTGCTCACCCGCACCGTGACCATCTCGGTGCGCAATGCAGGCGGCCTGACCACCGCCCAGGCGGCCACCGCTACCGTGAACGGCGTGAGCTCCATCGGCGCGGCCACCTTCCAGTATCAGGCTGAGCGCACCCTGACGACGCTGGCCGCCGGTACGGTCACCGCCATCCATGCACGCGAGGGCGACAGCGTGAACAAGGACGACATCGTGCTGCAGATCAGCGGTGACGACCTGAGCGAGTCCATCCAGTCTGCTTCTGAGACCCTGCGTGGGGCCGAGCTGTCCATGCAGAGCACCCAGGACACCATGAACAACTACACCATCACCTCGCCCATCAGCGGCACCATCATCGAAAAGGCCGCCAAGGTGGGCGATGCCCTGAGCACGGGCAGCGACCTGTGCACCATCTACGATCTGAGCTACCTGGAAATGACCATCAATGTGGATGAGCTGCAGGTCAGCAGCCTGTCGGTGGGGCAGACCGTGCAGGTCACCGCCGACGCCGTGCAGGACAGGACCTATGAGGGCGTTGTGACCCGCGTGTCCATGAAGGGCGACACCAGCGGCGGCACCACCACCTACCCGGTCACCGTGCGCATCGACGAGACCGACGGCCTGCGCCCCGGCATGAACGCCAACGCGGAGATCGTGGTGGCCCAGGCCAAGAACGCACTGGCGGTGCCCAACGCAGCCGTGGTGCGCGGCAGCTATGTGCTGGTGACCCAGGACTCTCCCAGTGCGGTCAACGCGGACCCGGACATGGTCGCACCGGACGGCTTTGTGTACGTCAAGGTCAAGCTGGGCGTCAGTGACAGCGATTACACCCAGGTTGTCAGCGGCCTGACCGCGCAGGACACCGTGGGCTACGACCCCAGCTCGGTGAGCAGCGATACCTATTACGACAACGGCGGCTATGAGTACATGACCGATGGCACCACCGACACGACGGGTGGCGAGACCACCGACGGCACGGCCGATGGGGAAGGTGCAGAAAGCACCGTGACCGAGGAACCGGCCGTTGACGAGCCGGTGGACGCCGGAAATGACGGCGAAGTGATCGGCGAGGCCGACGGCGTGATCCTGACCTGACACGGAGGAATGCATGAGCGCTCTGATCGAATTTGAAGAGGTCTGCAAGTATTACCAGATGGGCGACACCACGGTAAAGGCCGCAGACCACATTACCATGAAGATCGACAAAGGCGAGTTCGTGGCCATCGTGGGCCAGTCCGGCTCCGGCAAGTCCACCTGCATGAACATCATCGGCTGTCTGGACGTGCCTACCCACGGGGTGTACCGGCTCAACGGCCGGGACGTGGGCAAAATGAGCCGCAACGAACTGGCGGCGGTCCGCAACGAGATGCTGGGCTTCATCTTCCAGCAGTACAATCTGCTGCCCCGGCTGAACCTGATGGAAAACGTGGAGGTGCCTCTGGTGTACGCGGGCGTCTCCCGTGCCGAGCGGCACGCCCGTGCCCGTGAGGTATTGGAGCAGGTGGGCCTGGGCGACAAACTGAAAAACCGGCCCAACCAGCTTTCCGGCGGCCAGCAGCAGCGTGTGTCCATTGCGCGGGCACTGGTGCGCAACCCGCCGGTGATCCTGGCCGACGAGCCCACCGGTGCACTGGACTCCCACACCGGCCGCGAGGTGCTGGGGCTTTTGCAGCAACTGCACAAGCAGGGACATACCGTGGTGCTGATCACCCACGACAACTCCATTGCCGTGCAGGCCGACCGCATCATCCGGCTGGAGGACGGCCGGGTGGTGTATGACGGCGACTCTCACGCACCGGAGGCCATGGTGCAGCCCACTCTGCTGCCCGAAACGCCGGAAAAGGAGGAACAGGCATGATCTTTGAAACCTTCCGGCAGGCCATCCAGAACGTGTGGAGCAACAAGCTGCGCACCTTTCTGACCATGCTGGGCATCATCATCGGCGTGATGGCGGTCATCGTCATCGTGGGCCTGGGCAACGGCATGACCAAGAGCATGCGGGACAGTTTTTCCGCGCTGGGCACCAACACCCTGAGCATTCAGGTTTGGGGCTACGGCTCCCGCACCGTACCGGTGAACGATATGTACGACATCTGCCAGCGGCACTCCGACCTGATCAAGGCAGTGTCGCCCCAGATCGAATTCAGCGGCAACGCCAGCGGTACGCTGAAGATCGGCACCACCAGTTACCGCTGGTCCAACATCAGCGGTGTGGACGAGAACTACACCGAAATGAAAAATTACCAGATCGCACAGGGACGCGGCCTGCAGTACATGGATATGCAGGACAACAAGCAGGTCTGCATCATTGGCGATTACCTGAACCGGGTGGCTTTTGGCGGCAACGGTGTGGGGCAGACGCTCAAGATCGGTGCCAACAAGTTCCGCATTGTGGGCGTGCTGGCGGCCAAGGTCAGCAACCCTACCATGCAGCAAGGCAGCGACGACGACTGCGTCTACCTGCCCTACACCACCGTGATGCGGCTTTCCAGCCAGAGCGCGGTGAATAACTACACGGCTGTGATGACGGACGAAAACTTTGCCAACGAGGCCAAAACCACGATGGAAGAGGAGCTGCAGAAGATCCTCAAGACCGAAAACGGCTACTATGTGTACAGCGCCAGTGAGTGGCTGGAGGAAATGAACAAGATGATCAACATGGTCATCGTGGTGCTCACCGGCATTGCCAGCATCTCGCTGCTGGTGGGCGGCATCGGCATCATGAACATCATGCTGGTGTCGGTGACCGAGCGCACCCGTGAGATCGGTATCCGCAAGGCGCTGGGCGCCAAGGAGCGCACCATTCTGGCGCAGTTCGTGGTGGAAGCAGCCACCACCTCCGCGCTGGGCGGCGTTTTAGGCATTGCACTGGGCTATGCGGTGAGCATGGCGGCCAACAAGGTGCTGCCCATGTTCATGAGCGATACCACCATCACGGTGAGTCCGTCGTTCAACTCCATCGTGGTGGCTTTTGGCATCTCGGTGGGCATCGGTGTGCTGTTCGGCTATCTGCCGGCCCGGCGCGCGGCACGTCTCAATCCCATCGAGGCGCTGCGCTACGACTGAGCCCGAAGAAAGGGGAATACCTATGAAAAAACGTTTTCTCGCACTTTTGCTGGCGGTGAGCATGGCGGTGTCCATGCTGGCCATGTCGGCGGCTGCGCTGGGCAGTGCCAGCAACACGGCCGTGCAGACGGCCATCACACTGGGCGGTATAGACGCCGGGCAGACCGGCAGCTTGGACGCCGCCGTCACCCGCGGGGCCTTTGCCCGCATGCTGGTGGCGTTCTCGGCGTACCGGGAGAGCGCAGCCTCCCAGGGGGCTGTGGGCACCCTGTATAAGGACGTGCCCGGCTCTTCGCAGTGGGCACCCTACATCCGCATTGCGGTGCAGCAGGGCTGGATGAACGGCTACACGGACGGCACCTTCCGCCCGGACAACGCCGTCACGCTGGAAGAAGCCTGCACGGCCGTGCTCAAGCTGCTGGGCTACAAGATGACAGATCTGAACGGTGCCTTCCCGGCGGCGCAGCTGAACAAGGCTCAGGAACTGGGCCTGCGCAGCCAGCTGAACAGGGCACAGGGCCAGACCATGACCTACGAGGACTGCGCTGTGCTGCTGTACAACGCCCTCACGGCCAACACGGCCTCCGGCGGAGCCTATGGCAGCACCCTGGGCTTTACCGTGGCAAATGGTCAGGTGGACACCTCCACGGTGCTGCTCAGCAGCCTGAAGGGACCCTTTGTGGCGTCGGAGGGCACCCAGCTGCCCTTTGCACCGGTGAGCGTGTACCGCAACGATAAGGTGTCGGAGTCCGGCGAACTGAACAAATACGATGTGTATTATTACAGCGAGAGTCTGCAGACGGTATGGATCTATACCCGCCGCGCCGCAGGCCGCATCACAGCAGTTTCGCCCAGCGCCAGCGCTCCCACGGCGGTGACCGTGGCCGGTACCAGCTACCAGCTGGGCAGCTCGGCGGTGGCGTCCAAGATCTCGTCCCTGAACGGCGGCGGCGTGGGCGAAGTGGTCACCCTGCTGCTGGGCATGGACAATGAGGTGGCGGATGTGGTCACCGGCGAAGAGGCCGACAGCGTGTTCTACGGCGTGGTGCAGACGGCCACCCGCTCCCTTGTGGAGGACAACGGTGCCGACGTGCTGCAGCGCGTAGCAGTAATGTGCACCGACGGCATCACCCGCACCGTGAATGTGGACAAAAGCCTGAACTACCCCGCCGGCTGGATGGTGCGCATCGACGTGACGCCGGAAGGCGAGAACGTGACCGCGATTGAAAACCGGACCATCAGCGGCACGGTGAGCGCAGACGCCACCATGCTGGGCGACCATAAGCTGGCAGACGACGTGCAGATCTTGGATACGACTACGGAGGGTGTGGCTGGGACGGTTCGTCCCAGCCGCCTATCCGGGACGAAACTGAACATGTTGAATGTCCGCTACTATACGCTTAACGACAACGGCGAGATCGACCGGCTGATCCTCAACGATGTCACCGGCGACCTGTGGAAGTACGGCGTGCTGGACGATATCCGCAACATTGCGGCCAACCTGCCCTCCACCAAGACCCCTGCCACTGCAGGGGATTCTGAGGGCGAAGGCTCTGATGGGACCAACCAGGTGTTGAAGGACCTGCGGAGCGTGCTGGTGCCTACCACCAGCGAGATCCTGTGGGGCGTCATCAACGGCGATATCCTCCAGACCGTGTGGAATAAGGTCACCAGCAGCACCGGCTCCCTGGTGAGCATCGGCGTCAAACAGCTGGCTAAGGTGGTAGGGGAGCCTTATGGCACCATCCTGAACTATGTGGGCGGCGGTGCCACCTATGTGTGCTATGTCAATGGACAGCTTACCAGCTACACCACCTCCATCAAATACCCGGTGCTGGCCGGCGGCCTGGCCGTGCGGCAGGAAGTGAACGGTTCGGTGAAGGCCATGGTGCAGCTGATGCCCATGAAGATCGACAAGGTGGGTGCCGCGTCAGTGCTGTCCGGTTCCACCCGCTATGAGGTAGCGGACAATGCCCAGGTGTACCTGTGGTACAAGGGCCAGTATTACGCCACGAAGCTGGCCGAGGTGAACTCGGACGATTACTACCTCACCGGCTGGTACGACAACTTTGGCTGCGCCGCGGGCAAGCGCGTCCGCGTGATCGTGGCCGTGAAGAAGGACTGATGCGCTATTACAGCGCCCCGCGCCGGGCACTGCGCGGGGTACGGCAGCTGCTTTATCCGCGTCGGTGCCCCTTCTGCAATGCGGTGCTGGGCAGCATAAGGACCTGCCCGGACTGTGCGGAAGAAGTGGACCGGCTGCGCCGGAAGCCCGGCATCCGGCTGGACGCATCGCAGCATTATCTGGGCGGCCTGAGCGGCGCAGCGGCACCGTTCCGGTATGAGGGCTGCGTGCGGCGGGCCATTCTGCGGGCAAAGTATCAGGCTGCACCATGGACGGCGGTGGAGCTGGGCGTGGTGCTGGCAGAGCTTGCCTTTGGCAGCGAGGTCCGGATGAGGGGCGCGGAACCGGTGCCTCAGCGGGTGGAAGGTGCCCGGCTCGGCTATGACTGCATCGTGCCGGTACCGGCGTCCAGCCGCAGACGCGGGTACAATGTACCGGAACGCATGGCGCAGCCGCTGGCAGAGGCACTGGACCTTCCGCTGGAAACAAAGGCTCTTGGTCCTGCCCGCCGGAAGAACCGGCAGGCAGGACTGCCCTTTGAACAGCGCCTGGCCAATGTGGCCGGTGCGTTCCGCGTGCAGGACCCGGACCTCATAGAGGGCCGCCGCGTGCTGCTGGTGGACGATGTGATCACCACCGGTGCTACGGCTGCCGCCTGTGCACAGGCTCTGCTTTCGGCGGGTGCGGAGAGCGTGTTTGCGGTGGCTGTGGCTACGGTGGAATTCCCGCCCATTGCCCAGCCGACCCTGCCCTTGCAGGAGGATGCGGACGAAGAAATTTAAAAAAAGTTGCCGAAAAGTGCTTGACAAAATGCGAGAAGTCGGGTATACTAATCAAGCTGTGAGCGACAAACGCTTACAGATATCCGGGTGTAGCGCAGTTTTGGTAGCGCGCTTGAATGGGGTTCAAGAGGCCGTGAGTTCGATTCTCGCCACTCGGACCAAACAAAAATAATCCGAACTTGTTTCCGATAGGAGATGGGTTCGGATTATTTGTTTTCTTCGGAAAATTCAACGCAGGTGTCCGTGGAAGATGAAATCCGAAATCATAGATCGACCGATATAAGCTACGACATGATTTCAGGAGGACATGAACATGAAGTACGATGCAAGAGCTTGCCATTTCAACATGGACACCGGCTGCGTGGAGCTGCTGCTCCGGGATGGGAGAATGATCTCTATCAACTGTACCGGGGTCGAGGATGCGCTGGATGTCACTATGGCGCAGCGGTTTGAATTGGACTATCTCATCTACAATGACCCGCTGGCGTATGCTGAACTGATTCTGAACGGCGAACCGGAGAAATATCTTCGGAATGTAGCAGGAAGTCACGGGTTAGAAGATTGAGGGCAAAACAAAAACAGGGTGCGCCCCGAAGGACGCACCCTGCCAAAAGCCACAGACGATAACGATATGTACAACAGGGCGTTCCCCGTCGGGAACGCTCTGTTTCTCTTTACTGGTGGTGTGATGAGCCTGCTCCGCCTGCCACGCGGCAAACTCCCGCTGGCCTTCCTCGCTGTTCCAGCAGGCAAGGATGGCCGGGTAGAATGCACGTGCCAGACGGTCAATGACTTCATCGGGATAGGGGGAAGTGTTTGTGGACTTTTTCTTTTTGTTCAAACGCACGCTCCTTTGGACATCTGTGAACAGCATACCATGTGCCTGATGTTATGCTGTCTGGTCTTTAACATCTGCGAGTGCGGCTTCCAGAGAAGCAAGGTAGTCCTTGTGCTTGTGAATGATCTCCAGAATCACATCACGCTGTGCATTATCGGGCATTTGCTCCAACTGATAGTTGAACGCAATGCGGAAACGAGTGGTCACATCTTCCAATGCTACATACCTGTACCGCAGATCTTCCGGGTAAGCATCGCTGTCGTAAATCGATTCAAACTTTCGGAATGGCATGACAGGAGCTTTGCCCGGAACACGAATCACACCGTCAGCGTCAGGCTTCGGTTCCACCTTCAGCTCCGGGTGCAGAATATCCTGCAAGGTCTGTGCACGGTCATTGTAGGCCGCCCTGGCAAGGCGGTGCATATCCGCTTTGGACACTTTCATCTGTCCGGACAGGATGCTCTGCTTTAAGCCCGGCATCAGTTCTTCCGCAATCTCCACGCCTTTCATATACTTCGAGGCGCGGATAACGGTGTCCTTGCTCACACCGTTTTCTTCTGCGATTCGGTCGCAGGTTTTGGTGCTGTCGATCAAGTTCGCATTTAGCGAACTTGATTTTGCATCGCTGCTCTTGCGATCACCGCCGTGCGCGGCTTTTTCGGCTTCATACTGTTTGCCCATCAGGTAGTACTTCTGCTCCGGGGTGAGGTTGCGCCGCCCCAACTGGTTCTTACAAATCCAAGCGAGAACTTCTTCTCGGCTTTCAAACGGGAGTGGCATCGTGGAGAAAGAGATTTCGGGATGTTCCTGAACGATCTCATAACGATTGTGTCCGTCAACAAGGATGTTATTCCAAACGATCAAAGGAGAAAGCAGCTTGCCTTCCTTGAGGATATTTTCTTCAAGCTGCTTAAATTCATCATCGGTCAGAGGGGGAATCTGGGACTGGAACTCCGGGTCAATTTTCAGGTTGATCATACGCACACTCCTTTATCTCTCCTGCTGCGTCTGTTCTTCCTCCCGGAAAAAGGACGCAACATTCTGCTTTGCGGCTTTCAGTTTGAGCAGTTCTTCCTTGACTTCCTTGTACTGCTCGTAGAACCTTGCCTTTTCGGATGCCATTGCATTGTACTCGGCTTCCAGCTTTTTCGGGCTGGGCAGCTTGGTGATGTCGATTGCCTTGAAATAGGCCACTGCCGCCCGGTACGCTGTCAGCTCTGCACGGTGCTGCTCCTCAAAGGCTGCGGGTCGTTTGGCAGTCTTTAACTGCTGTGCGACATTCTTGGTGCTGGTGTAGGCTGCGATGTGATAGCGCAGCTCTTTGTTGGCTTTCATGCGACCTTCGAGGTCTTTCACCACCGCCAGCGAGTCGTGATACTTGGTTTCCAGTTCGGTGATGCGCTGGTTCAGGGCGTCCTCGTCGGTTAAGCCCTTTTCCTGCAGAAGCTTCACGGTCTGCGCCATGACTTTGAGATTGTGTTTCGTGAGCCAACGCTTATAGCCGATGCCCTTGCCCTCGGTCATCCTCGACTGGATGTCAATCAGTTTCCCGATGGCATCCTGCTTGAACTGCGCCTTGGGTTTGCGTTCGGCGTTTGCCTGCAACGTGGCAAGCACTGCCGCCTTATCGAACTTGTCACCGAGATGTTTCGCCCGGATGAACTTCGTTCTGCCAGCGGGCAGATAGCTGAGCTGCCCACGGCTTTCCTTGACGGCAATGCCGTACTGCTGCATGAGCCTGTCAGAAAAATCTTCAAAGCTCGTAGCGCGGTACAATACAGACGAAATCTGTCTCCGTAAAGTATCCTTCACAGTTTCAAACTTCTTTTGCTTGAGCTGTTGTCCAGCTGCGGCAAGGGCTGCGTTTGCAAGGTCGAGCTTCTGCTGACCACGCCTGCGCGCCCAATACTCCGCTTCGCTTACGCGCTCTTTCGAGCCGTTGAGCAGGTCGATCTGGTATAGTCCGGCACCTTCGCACAACTCCATGACCTCGACACGGAGGTGCCGCATGGTCTGGGCAGTGCTGGAGTGCTTCATGCCCTCACGCCAGTCGCGGGGTTTTTGCATATAGGGCTTGCGTCCCACTTCTCGTGTGCGGATGCTGCCGATTACGATGTGGACGTGGATGTTTCCCGAATGGTTGTGCCCATCCGGGTGGGTACAGACGATGGCAGGATGACCGGGAAAGTTGTCCTTGCAGAACTGCAAACCAAGGGCTTGCGCTTTTTCCATAGTCAGTCCGTTGTCGGCTGCATCTCTGGGGTCAAAGCTGATGATATATTGATGGCTCTTGATATCACCATGCTGGGTATTCTTGCCGTACTTGCGGTTTGCCAGCAGGCAGGCCGTAGCAAACGAGAAATCGCCACACTCAAGGGTGTCGAGCAGGTAGGATTCCCGCAGCTTCGGCTTGCCGTGCTCATCCAGAAGTTGCTTTCCGGTGAACTCGTCATGCTGGTAAACAAGGTACGCTTCGATGGCGGTGTAGTTCGAGTTTTTAGAGCTTATATGCTTGAGCGTTGCCATACAGTTCACCCAGAACTTTCTCAGCGTGCAGCCGAAATGCGGTCAGGTCTGCAAGTTCGTCAAGAATTTTCGCTCGTATCTGCTCGGTGTCCGCACCGCCAGAATTGAAGTGCCTTGCAAGCTGGTTGAGGTTGGTGCCCACCTTGCTGCACTGGGCAAGCAGGGTGGAAACAGTGGTCAGGGTTTCTTCGCCGCCGCCTGCAACGATGACTGTTTTCTCGATCTTGACGTTGTGGATGGCGCGGCGGATGAAAGTGGAGAGGGAGAGATTCAGGAGTTTGCAAGTGAGCTCCAGTGACGCTTTTTCCTCCGCTGTCACACGGAACTTGATGACGTGCGTTTTGTTGTTCGGCGTGTCGTGGTGCTGGGAATTGCTAGGGGTCGATTGAACATTCGTTTTGGTCATTGTACCTCCTGTCTGTTCGATAACTCCTCGGTGAAGTTATGTAAGCACGACACGCCGTTCCATTCGTGCCGTAAGGCACGAATGATGAGCAGGGTTTGGGGCAGGCACGCCCCAACAAGATCACTTGGAAAACTCGCAAGAGTTTGAGAAGTGAAGTCCCGGATGGACAGGAAATTTTCAAGAATTGAAAATTTGTGGCCACGGGACGGTTCTTGCCCTCTACCGCTGCGCTCAAAATCAACTTTCAACAAATGTTTCCGAATTGTTAAGGCGCAAAAATAAGTAGAGGTGGTACTGCTCATGTAAGGGGATTACCGTTTGCTCCGAACGAAGTTCCTGCCCCTGTTTTGCAGCGGCGTTGTCCGGCTCACCCACAGAAAGTGTGAGGTCATGGCGCAGTATTTCGTTCAGACGGCTTATGAAGGATTCAAGGTTCGGTATGAAGAAAGTCGGGCGCAGTGCGGACACTACGTCTTGCTTCTTTCAAGCACAAGAATAACACTTTGAAGTTGTGCAGTCAACAACCAAAAATGAATTTCGGAGATTTGCACAACTACATAAGATTTTATTTGTAAAAAAGAAAAATACCGCTCACGCAGTACAGGCGAAGGATTTTGTCGGGTGAAACAGACGGCAAAATGAATCGGGTGTGTTGCGGGGCGGTACGTTCTTTCTGGGCAGTCATCCGCTGAAAGTGGTGGTTATCACGGTGAGAACTACCACTTTTGTCAGCAGGATTTGGAATAAAAGGTACCATGGAAGTGTAGGCGCGTTAATATGGTTTTGCAAAATTTATCACGGTAAAGTGGCGATAGTAAGACTTATTCTCCTTGTGGCTTTTCCGGTTGCCTGAGGGAAGTCTGATACGCTCTCCGTTTTCGTCAAGGTCATAAACCTTGCGGCTCTTAGGCAGCCACTTTCCATTTTCATCAATGGCTCTCATGGTCAACATGATATGGCAATGGGGATTGTGTCCGGGAGGATGGGATGGCAACATGACTTCCGTGTAGACAACACCTTCCTTTTTCCGGTAGTCTTTGTGCTTCTGGTCATACTCGGAAAACAGATTCTCGCCGCTCTGGTAGGCAGCTCCGGCAACAGCTGACTGCCGTTTGCTCCGCTTCGTGATTTTGATTTCAAAATGAGGGTTTGCCACTTTATCGTCTCCTTTTAATGTTCTTGGACAAAAAAAGCAGGAGACCATGTAGGTTTCCTGCTTTAATATGCTCGGCGTTATTTTGATAGCCAACTCAAAAAATCATCTGAAATTGAGTTCCAGTTATCCAAATTTAACACACAATGTTTTAGTTTTTCAAGATATAGAGAGTCATTAATTTGAAGTAGTTCAAAAAGTATTTTTCTATATAGTAAGCTCAGTTTTTGTGCATATAAGCATGATTGCTTGCCATTTAAGGCTGGTTTTCTTTGATTCCTTTTGACGTGCATGATATTGACTCTGCTGTTTACAAGTACATTTAAAAATTGATTATATTGGCTTGATGAAAGTTCTTTATTAAAAATCTCTTTACCATATTTGATGATTAGTGCATCCAAACAATTTTTTAAAGTTGTTCCACGACTACCTGGTTCTAATGAGGCAAAATAATAAGTTCGCTCCTTGACAACTTCAACAATAGGTTCAGCAAGCTCAACCAGAAATGCGCATTTTACATCTATCGTAATTTTGCTATCACTGACCGAGTAAAGAAACATTTGATGTACAACGCCCAACTCATCTAACAAGTCATCCCACTTACTAAACAAATCAGGTGTAAATACATTTTCAAAATCAATCAACCTATACGAAGCATTTTTGCAGAAATCAGCTGAGCAAAAATAGCTTGATCTTTGTGCAATCAAATTTTGAGCACATGGAATCAATGAGTCGTTTGAAAAAACATCTGATTCAGAAAATTTCATTTCTTTCAGTTGAATAAATCTTCCATCTAACAGCATCAATAGACGTTCTATTTTAGACAAAACCGTATTTAAGTCAAATATCGAAACATCCGAATCAGTTGAGATTTTGATGCTTCGGATTACTGCCTGCTCAATATCCACATGAAAAAGTTGTTCCTTTCCAATATCAAATTGTATATGAACAGGACCTCTAAGCACAGATTTTTCTTCCTCGTATTCAGCTGTTAAACACTTGCAGATAAATGGACGTTCCATTATTTGTCTCACACTCCATCAGATTACTATCAAAAAATATTATATCAGAGAAAACGGTTATTTTCTACTACACAACCAAAGCAAAGGGATAGCTGGCTTTAGCTAGCGCAGGGGAAGTTCAGCTTCCTCTGGATGAATGGAGCAAGGGACTTTTGCGGAAATCATCAGCTCCATGCAATGGTGCGGGTCTCCGGTGGAGACCTCTGCGAAGCAGAAGCACCGACCGAGCCGACAGGCGAGACCTTTCGGCAGAACGCAATGCACCACCTTTAGGTGGTGTATAATTGCGCCCTTGTTTCCGTCAAGGGTTTTCGCCCTCGTCCGCTTCCGGCGGTTCTCTCCGGCTCTCAATCAGCAGATCCAGCTTCTTTTGAACCGCTTCGCTCTGGAAGATGAAGGTCAGCAGCTCCATCACATCCTCATCGGTCAGGACGGTCGGCTCTTTCAAAAAGGTCTCCAACATTCCGGCACGGGTGCAAAGCCGATGGGTTCTCTCGCTTCTGGTCAGCCGTTTCAGCTCGCTCTGTAATCGCTTCTCCTTGTGCTTGGCTGCGGTCAGCTTGCGCTCCGCAACATACTGTTTGTGTCTCAGCTTTTCCAATTCTTCACTCATGGGCAACTTCTCCTTTCTGATAATGGGCAAAACAAAAGCGACCAACTTTTTACGGTTGATCGCCTTTGGCTTGGTCATTTATTCTGTGTACTCTTGGGTCAGTTTCCTGCCCTTAAATTTCACTTCGATTTTTGACAATACTTTTGCCGGATCCATATCTTTGTGGTCGCTTGTGAGTTGTCCCTTCTCTGGCTTAATGAAGAATTGGGCCTTTTCGTTGGAATCCTTATGACCAACATAGACGACAATAATTGTGTCTCCATCTTTGTCTGTCTTAACATCTGTTGTTATCCAGTATCCGGATTCGTCCTTTTTCTTTTCTCTGATTTCATGAACATACCAGTCATCCAAACGAACGAGCTTCGCACCCTTAAATTCAGGAATATTCAGCATCCTCAAGCATTTACTTTTCAGTTCCCTGGGATTTTCAATCACAATGCTATTGCGACATTTGGGGCAGGAATATGTCACTGAACCATATCCAGAGCTATCACATTCAAGTTCGATTTCTGGGTGCTTCGTACAGTGAAAATGAATTCCATCCTGATTACAACAGTAATATGTTCGCCAGCTTCTTTCGATGGTATGAAAGTTTGTGCAGTCACCAAAGGTCAACGCATCCTCATCAAACAAGGAACACTTCCGGAAAGAAATATCATCATTCAATCGATAAATCGTTTTCTCGCTCAATTTTGATTCACCTACTTTCTTAATCTCTCACACAGCGGCAATAGTTCCTCGATTTTAGCAACAATTCGATACTGCTCCTCGAGAGGAGGAATTGCTATAATTACATTTCGGATAGCATCAATCGATATGCTTTCCTGGGCAGTTGCTTTTTTGTGTTTTGTCAATTCGGCATATCCGTATGTGCTTTTTAGGTACCACAAAACATATTCTTCCAGCACAAAAGTTTGCGTGTCAGAATTAAGCAGTTCTATTTTACCAACATTAGAGCCAAGATGCGCTTTGAATGACCCATCAAATATTGCAATATTTCCGATTGTACCGACATACGGAGTCAGCAGGCACTTCTTCGCTATCTGGCTACGAGGCAGTTCATCCGAAATGCTTTCTGGAATATAACTCTCAAAAGAAAGAACTAATTTTCCGTTTTGAACATTCTTCCCTTTGAATAACGGAATTCCGTCTGTGACAAGATTGTCGGCAATATATTTCGTATATTCAAATCCAGCCAACTTTGTAACAAACGCAATGTCATCAATATAGCAAACTTTCCACGACGGCGGAAAATCGAACGGTATAGCTACCTCGGAAATAGGCTCTAAAGCTCTTGTCTTCTTCAGCTTGCCATCTTTAATTAGTTCCTGCTTGTACACCTGAATCTGCTGATAGAGTTCCTCGCCGGTCCCTTCTTCAGGTCGCTGCTCCACCAGCTTACCCTGTATGGCATATTGCAGAATGGACTTCTTCATGTCCTCCGGGAACTTAGCGTTAAATTGCTCCAGCTTCTCATAAGAAGCTGCATAGCGGTCAACCAGAGGGAGGAGTTCTTCAATCTTGGCAACGATGCGCTTTTGTTCAGCAAGAGGTGGTAGAGGAAACAAAATAGAGTGCAATGAACCTTGTACCAAATGTTTAATTGTCATGCCTTTGCTTGCGTTTTCCAGAATCTTGTTCCGCTTGTATAATTCAAAACAATATCTGAAAAAGTATGGGTTTGTTCCTCCGAAAAATCTAACACAATGTAGTGCGTTTTGATAATACATCTTCGTGTCACTGTCCCAAACTGCACTTCGCCCCACATCTCCACCTTCACAGACAAGCAAATCTCCTCTCTGTAATAAATATTTTTCCATATCTACTGCAGAGAATTTTGCGGTCTTTACTTGATCAAGACTGATACCTTCCCAATACACATTGATACTGCATAAGTAATTCACTTCCTTACCAGCGTCAATACTCTTGTTTAATGTTTTGCCTAATGAGCTTGTCCCGATCTCGGGTATTCTCACCCACTTCCAACTCTCTGGAATATCAAATGGAATCTCATCCTCTACAATTTCCGACAGGGGCTTTTCTTTTTTGATTTTCCCTTCTTTAACAAGCCGTTGCTTCTCTTCTTGAATCTGCTGATAGAGCTCCTCGCCAGTGCCTTCTTCCGATCTCTGCTCCACCAGCTTGCCTTGAATGGCATACTGCAAAATGCTCGATTTTAACTGTTCTGGTGTCATTCGCTCACACCTCCCGGCAGCAGAGCTTCCAGCTCTGCCAGCACTTTGTCGATTTCCGCATTGAGGGTAGTCCGTCTCTCCTGATACTCCCGGATAGTGTCTATCGGGTCAAGGATTTCTTCTTCCTCATGGGGATAGCCGCATAGGTCGATGTTGCAGCCCTGTTCATTCAGCAGATACTCGGCGGTAAACTTCTGCGCCTTGAAGTTTTCGCCGTCCGGAATTTCCTTTCGGTCATTCCACCAGGCAATGCAATCATCAAAGTGCTTCAACTCCATGGGCTTCGTCTTGGAAAAGTGCTTCCTGTCAGACGGAATATCCACCCGATAAAACCATGTCTCTGTGGTCGGCTTGGTGTTGTCAAAAAACAGCAGATTGGTAGTGATGGAAGTATAAGGGCTAAACACAGAGCCGGGCAGCCGGACAACCGTGTGCAGATTGAACTGGGAAATGAGCTTCTTCTTAATGTTCACCTTGGCGTTGTCCAGACCGAACAGAAAGCCGTCCGGCACGACAACAGCAGCCCGGCCGTTTTTCTTCAAGCGGTACATAATAACCGACATGAAGAGATCTGCGGTCTCGGAGCTTGCCAAATCGTCAGGGAAGAAGCCTTGAATGGACTTGTCCTCATGCCCGCCGTAGGGCGGATTCATCAGGATCACATCGAACTTATCGTCGTCCGTGTAGTCCAGCAGATTGTGTTTCAGCGAGTTCATGTGGTAGATGTTCGGGACCTCAATATCATGCAGCAGCATATTGGTTACGCAGAGCAGATAGGGAAAGGGCTTTTTCTCAATTCCGTAAATGCTGTCATCAAGCTGCTTCTGAGCCGTAGTGTCCGTTACCTGCTTGGAGAGCTGTCCCAGCCAAGAAGTGATAAATCCACCGGTGCCGCAGGCGAAGTCTGCCATCTTTTCGCCCAGCTGCGGCTTTATCATCAGTGCCATAAACTCGGTGACGGCTCTCGGCGTGTAGAATTCACCGGAGGAACCGGCGGATTGCAGCTCCCGCAAAATCTCCTCATAGACAAAACCAAAGGCATGGCTTTCCTTTACATCATCAAATTCGATCTCGTCAATGACATCAATGACCTGACGAAGATAAACGCCGTCTTTCATATAGTTGTTGGCATCCTCGAAGGTGGACTTGACGATGGCTTTCTTAATGGGAGTATCCGGTGTCACCTTGATCCCCTCATAGAGAACCGCATCACCATCTTTCACATCATTGCCTTTCAGCACCGGGAACAGAATGTTGTTGACGAAGTTCAGCAACTTGTCCCCAGTCATAGCATGACCGTTGCTGTCGGTTTTCGCCCAATTTCTCCATCTAAGGTCTTCTGGAATGATGGATTCGTAGGCGTCCTCGTTTAGTTCCCAATCATCTTCTTTTGCGTCATAGACTTTGAGAAAAAGCATCCATACCATCTGCTCAATTCTCTGGGCGTCACCGTTGATACCAGCGTCCATACGCATGATATCTCGAATTCTTTTTATAAAACCTGACTGCATCGCCATCGTTATCCTACCTCTACTTCTTCATAGATCCTTGCTTCAAGCTCTTTAACAGCGGCTTCGTATTGAGCCTTGCCGCCAAACAGCTTGACAATTTTTGCAGGCTTACCATAATTGGCAAAATCCGCAAGGGAGAGAACCTTAATATCCTCAACCTCTGTGATCCCTTGGTTCATGTACTTATCCAGCAATATATCAAGAACGGCTTGTGCGTCGGCAGAATACTTGCTGAAAAAGTCTTTCTTTTTAACATTGTTAGCCCGTTCTTTTCGGGTCAGCGGCTTCTTGCCGTATGCCACATAACAGATGAAGTCGAAATCATCCACATCTTTCATACCTTGGTCTGCTTTCAATGCTTTTAGATCAATGCCCATCGCCGTGAAAGATTCCTCAATCGTTTTCTTTTTGTCCGACGCTTTCCATTTGCTGATAAAATCGGACAGAGAAGCGTATTCCCCCTTGATGTTGGTTCTGGTGTAGTCGATAATGTCCTCCTGCCGGAACAGTCTGCCGTTGGCATCATAAACAGAAACCGTCTTATTGATGATCTTTACTCTGCACCCGTCTTTATCAACGATAGGGGTCTCTACAGGGCCATCAGGAGACTGCGTACCTCCACCACCGCTATGTCCGCCGCCCGTTGGCTTGGAGCCACCATGCTGGAACCCCTCATCCTGTTCAACAGGGCCATCCCAATCTGGGTCGGAAAACAGCCTTGTCACATTCCGAAAATCCATGACAACAAAATGTGTCTTGCCGTCTTTTTCTCTGATCCGGGTTCCTCGCCCGATAATCTGCTTGAAAGTGGTCATGCTCTCAACCGTCTTGTCAAGAACAATGAGCTTAGTCATCTTACAGTCAGCTCCGGTGGAAAGCAGTTCCGAAGTTGTTGCAATAACGGGATATGGTTCGGATACAGAGATGAAATAGTCAAGTTTGGACTTTCCGTATACGTCTGAGCCGGTAATTCTTACGCAGTAGTCTGGATTCTCTTTGACCATATCCTGATTGCAGTTGACAAGGGCAATCCTCATGCGCTCTGCATGATCTTCAGAAGCGCAGAAGACGATGGTTTTCTGCATTCTGTCGGTGCTTTTCAGATATTCCGTAATCTCTTTGGCAACCTCATCAATGCGGTCTTGGAGAATGATGGTGTAATCGTAATCCCGGTTGTTATAAATGCGGTCTTCAATGACATTGCCGAAAATATCGGTCTGCCCCTGGTATGGTCTCCAGCCGTCTCCGATGTTGGTTGTGATATTGATGACCTTGAACGGAGCGAGGAAACCATCCTCAATACCTTGTTTCAGACTATATGTGTAGACAGGCTCTCCAAAATAATCTATGTTCGATACTTTTTCGCTTTCCTTCGGTGTGGCAGTCATACCGATTTGGGTAGCAGAAGAAAAATACTCCAAAACCTTACGCCAGTTACTGTCCTCCTTGGCGCTGCCACGGTGACACTCGTCTACTATAATAAGGTCGAAATATTCTGCTGGTATCTGCCTGAAATGTTCTTCGTCATTCTGACCTACCATCTGATGGTAGAGGGCGAAGTTCACTTCATGAGAAGCAATCTTGTTCAAGCATTCTTTATCGGAGAAATCCACCTTATAGATGGTCTTTTCGAGAGGGGCGAAGTCCTGCAAAATGCTTTGGTCAACCAGAATGTTTCGGTCTGCCAGATATAGAATTCTCTTTTTTAGGTCAGAACGGAGCAGACGATATACAATCTGGAAAGCAGTATATGTTTTACCCGTTCCTGTTGCCATAACAAGCAACAATCTCTGCTGTCCTCTGGCGATTGCTTCAACGGTTCTGTTTACGGCGTTTCGCTGATAATATCTTGGAGGATAAGTACTTTGAGAAGAATAGTAGGGCTGAGATACAATTTTCTTTTCCAAATCAGAAATGCCTTTGCCGCCGTTCAATTCAGCATAATATCTCGCGACAAGCTCATCCTGGGCCGGAAACTTCTCTAATGCAATCTGCTGTTCCTGTCCAGTCAAGAAATCATGCTCATAGAAAGCGTCGCCGTTTGACGAATATGCAAACGGCAAGTCCATCATCTGAGCGTATGTCATCGCTTGCTGCAATCCATGAGATACAGAGTGATTATTATCCTTTGCTTCCACAACGGCAATCGGCTTGCCATCGTTTAAGTACAACAAATAATCGGCATACTTGGGCTTGCTGCGAGCTACGATGTTTCCACGGATATTGATGCGACCATCTGTGATTTTGGTCTCCATCGTGATATGACCTTTCCAACCTCTCTGAATGACCGGAGTAATATAATTCAATTTGATGTCTTCTTCGGACATCTGCTTTTTGCCCAAGATAGCCATTATCCAAACCTCCTAATCATATCTTCGGTATCGGTCATTCCTTGATCGTTTCAAGAATATCCTCAATCCGGCAATCCATTACTTCACAAATGCGGAGAAGCACACCTGTTGTAATATTGTCTCCTTTGCCCAGCTTTGCAAGGGAAGCAGAACTAATACCGGATTTTTCCCTCAAATCGCTTTTTTTCATCCCTTTATCTATAAGCATCTTCCAGAGCTTATTGTAACTGATACGCATCATCGGAAGCCCTCCTTGCTGATTTCGTTAATTTTCTATATTGTATCACGCATCGACAGATCTTTCAATTTGTTTTGCGAATACCGTATTTGCAATAGCGAATTTAGTTTCGCATTTATAAATCTATTATCTGTTTCCTTTCTGATAAAAGCTCACATCCTTGCAACGCTATTTTACACCTGTATTGTTGTAGCAGCGTAATTTGTATTCTTATGTATTTTTGCAGTCAGAACATCGGATACAAACCCGACATTCTGACCGCAAATCGCCCCTTAACTGTTACATTATTCCGTCCTGCTCTTGAACCCGGTTTGCTTTGCGTTCTCGCTGGCTTTCCGTCTGCGTTCTTCGTTGTATCAAGGAACTTCTGAAAACGGCACAGGAGATCACGGAGCTGTACAATAATGGTAAGAAACTGGGGTTGTCGCAGGAAGAGCTGGCATTTTACGATGCTCTGACCAAGCCGGAGAACATCAAGGATTTTTATCGGAATAATGAATTGATCGACTTGACCAGAGAACTTACAGAGATGCTGCGCAAAAATCGGACGATAGATTGGCAGAAAAAAGAAACAGCGCGTGCCAGTATGCGGAAGATGGTGAAACATCTTCTGAAAAAGTATAAATATCCCCCTGAGGATTACGACACAGCAATCAGCACGGTTATCAGCCAGTGTGAGATGTGGGCAGATAACATAACAGCGTAAAATGCGAGAAATATCGATGATTTCCTCTTGACAACACACAGCTCAGTCCTTAAAATAATCTTAGAGAATACTATTATTGAAAATACGAAAGGCTGCTTTATGGGAAAGATGATTTTAGACGACCTCTGCAAGCGTCTGGAACGGCTGGACGAAGATGCTGACCTGATGATCGACAATGACGACCGTTACCAGATGGTGATCGTGGGCGGCAGTGCGTTCATTCTGCTGGGCAAGCTGACCCGTGCCACCCATGACATTGATGCCTTGAGCGTCCCGAAAGAGCTGTACGGACTACTTGGCAAGTACGACATCAACACGGATGTGGAAGCCTATATTGATAATTTTCCCTATAACTATCCCGACCGCTTGAAACCGCTGCCCTTCGGTGGCACAAAGGTGCAGTTTTACACACCCAGTCTGGAAGATCTGGTGATTGCAAAACTTTGCTCTTTCCGTGACACCGACAAGGCAGACGTGGAGAGTGAAGCGGTGCGGAACTCGTTGGACTGGGACCTGTTGGAACATCTCGCAACGGATGAGGATGAACTGAAAGCCAGTATCCTGAATGAGTGGCGGTATCGGGATTTTTACATCCGGTATCAGGAGTATCTGCTTATTTTGCGTTGCAAAATACTTGTTGGGAACACCCAAACCCTTGAACTGCATCGTGCCGGTGCAGGCTAGATGCTCTCGCAAACCTTACCCTAGTTTCGCCCACAGTGCATCATTCAATGCGGCAGCAGCATCTGCATCCATGCCCTCGTTCAGGCGGCGGGCGGCGTACCAGAGGGTAGAGCTTTCGTTTTGCAGCCCGGCAAGGGCGGTGCCTTGCAGCGGCAGGGTAAAGTCTGATACGGTCAGAACATCCCCTTCCTCCGGGTCGGTGCCGTCCAGCGTCTGGAAACAGCCGTACCGCTGCTCCATGGCGGCGGGGTCGTCTATGATGAACAAGGTACTCTCGCACAGATAAAAATCAGAGTTCAGCTTGTCCTCACTGGACTGCATCAGCTGCTGCAGGGCGGCATCCTGCGTTTCAAAGTCCAGCGCCAGCCAGATGCCCTTTACGGTTACCTTTACTTTGCCATCGCCGTTCACGTCTTCGGCAAGGCCTTCCAGCTGGGTCTCCAGTTGACTGAGAAAGGCGGTATCCGGGTCGGTGCGGCTTACCACAGCCACGGTGTAGTCCGGCTGCACCTCGGTGACCCGGCTCCAGACAAAATACCCCACCGCCAGCAGGGCAGCAGCGATCAGCACCACATAATACCAGTGGTAGTGCCACCAGTTGGCACGCTGCTGCGCCGGGGTCAGGGGAGGGGGCGTTTCTTGGATCAGGTCTTCGGGGGTGATATCCCGTTCGTAGCTGTAGGATGCCATGGCTGTGTCCTCGTTTCTCTGGTAAAATTTGCGTTGATTCTATTATAACACAATTCCCGGACAGTGAAATACCGTCCGGGAATTTCTGCGTTTACGGCTCAGATGGACTGTCCATTGGTGGCGGCAACTTCACCGTACCAGAATGCGCTGTCTTTCGGGATGCGCTGCCCGGTGGCGTAATCCACATACACCAGACCGAACCGCTCCCGGTAGCCGCTGTGCCACTCGAAGTTGTCCAGCAGACTCCACTGGAAATATCCCCGCACATCTGCACCGGCATGGATGCCCTCCGACAGCTTTTCCAGATACCGTGCCAGAAAATCGATGCGGTCTGCATCGTGCACCTTGCCGTCCCGGTAGACCTTATCCGTACAGGACAAGCCGTTTTCGGTGATGAACATGGGCAGACCGTACCGCTCCTGCATCTGGCGGGGACCCCAGTTCAGGCATTCCGGCTCCACCGGCCAGTTCATGGCGGTATGGGCGTACCCGGCGGGGCGCTCTACATAGCTGGGACCGTTTTCGCCCATCTGCGCCGGGGCAGCGTTGTAGACGTTCAGCCCCACCATGTCCGGCTTGCCCAGAGGCAGGGCATCGTTGATGTACTGCGGCACAGCGGCGATGCTGGCGGCAAGTCTCGGTCCGCAGATGTCCGGTTCCGGCCAACGGCCCAGACAGACCGGGTCCAGTGCCATGGTGTGGGTGAAGGCCCAGTCGTCATCCGGGCAGGCGAAGGTCAGGACCCGGGCAGCGTCCACGTCTGTTTTTGCCTCCGACACCGGATAGCAGATGCGGCCGGTGGAAACAAAGCCCACCTTGTTTTCCGGGTCTGCATGGCGCAGCTCCTGTGCGGCAAGGCAGTGGGCGTAGATAACGTTCCGCCAGCAGGTAAACTGACCTTCCAGCGGCAGTTTCAGACCCGGGGCGTGCTCTCCGGTGCCGTAGCCCATTTTTACGATGCAGGCAGGCTCGTTGAAGGTGAACCACTGATGTACCCGGCCTTTGAAGTGCTCTGCCATCTTTGCGGCATAGCTTGCAAACGCGCGTGCCGTTTCCTCACTGCGCCAGCCGCCCTTTTCTTCCAGCGCCTGGGGCAGGTCCCAGTGATACAAAGTTACATAAGGCTCGATCCCGGCTTCCAGCAAGGCATCCACAAGGGTATCGTAATAGGCAAAGCCTTCCTCGTTCCAGTCTGTGCCGCCGTTGGGGGCAATGCGGGTCCATGCCACGGAAAAGCGGTAGGCTTTCAGGTGCATGGACTGCAGCAGTGCAAGGTCCTCTTTCCAGCGGTGGTAGCTGTCGCAGGCAACGTCACCGGTCTCGCCCCGGTAGGTGCAGCCCGGTGTGTGGGAAAAAACATCCCAGATGCTCAGTCCCTTACCGCCCTCTGTGGCACCGCCTTCGATCTGATAGGCCGCTGTTGCAGCACCCCAGACAAATTCTTTTGGAAATTCAGCCATAATAGTTTTCCTTTCTGTCATTCAAACTTGTGTGCACAGGCATTCCACTGTCATGGTAACGTTAAAGCAAAAGACCAGAGTTGTAAAGCCTTTTGACTAAATAACTCTGGTCTTTTTGTTGGGCTTGTGCAACAGCCCCATTGCATTTTCACAGGAGGGGCTTTGGCGCCGGTCGTAATTTCAGCCCTTGACGCCGCCCAGCGCCACACCGCGGACGATGAACTTGGAGAGCAGCAGGTAGACGATGATCACCGGCAGGATGGCGATGGCCACCATCATGTACACCTTGCCCATATCGAACTTGAGGAAGTCTGCGCTGCGCAGCTGTGCAATGAGGATGGGCAGGGTCTTTTTGTCGGCGCTGTCCAGCACCAGAGCAGGAATGAAGTAGTTGTTCCAGCTGGCCACGAAGGAGAAGATGGCCTGCACAGCCAGCGCCGGCTTCATGATGGGCAGCACGATCTTATTAAAGGTATAGAACTCGCCTGCACCGTCAATGCGGGCGGCCTCCACGATCTCCATGGGAAGGGAGGCGTCCAGATACTGCTTCATGAAGAAGAACACAGTGGGTGCCGCAATGCTGGGAACGATCAGGGGGATGAAGCTGTTTTTCAGGCCCATCTTGGAGATCAACTGCAGAAAGCCCAGTGCGGACACCTGTGTGGGCATGGTCATGATGAGCAGGATCAGGGCAAAGGCAGCCTTTTTGAATTTGAAGTTATAGGCGTAGATGCCGTAGGCCGTCAGAGCCGAGAAGTAAACGCTGAGCGCTGCCGAGCAGGCAGACACCAGCAGGCTGTTGCGGATGCCGCTCACCACAGGGATGTTGGCGTCCGTAAGCACATTGCGGAAGTTTGTGATGATGGACTTGCCCGGCATCAGCGAGAAGCCCTTCTGGATCTCGAAGTGGGTGCGGGTGGAGTTGATGATCAGCACATAGAAGAAGAACAGGCACAGAAAGCTGATCAGCACCAGCACCAGATAGCACCACGCACGGCGGGCGGTCAAGATCGCCTTTTCGGACTGGTTTTTAGGCGTATGTGCCATACTTATTTCCCTCCTTTGGCAGCAGCCTTTTTGGCTGCCTTCAGTTCCTTGCGCTGAGCCTTGGTCAGGCCGTCATCTTCCTTGGTCAGCGAGAAGTACACGACGACGCACAGCACTGCACACACAAGGAACAGCACCACAGATACTGCACCGGCCATGCCGTAGTTCTTGCTGAACAGGTGGTTGTTCAGGTACATGATCATGGTGGTGGAGGTACGGTCGGGGCCGCCCTTGCCGTTGGTCAGGATCTGCGGCACATCGAACATCTGCAGGCCGCCGATCATGGAGGTGATCATCACATAGACCAGAATGGGACGGATCAGGGGCAGGGTAATTTTCCAGAACATCTGGTTCGGGGTGCAGCCGTCCAGTTCTGCGGCCTCGTACAGGGTGGGGTCCACGCCCATAATGGCTGCCATCAGCATAATGGTGGTGTTGCCGAACCACATCAGGAAGTTCATCAGGCCCACCAGACCACGGTTGCCCCACACGGTATTCAAAAAGCTGATGGGGGTCTTGATCCAGCCCATGCTCAGCAGCACTGCGTTCACCGGGCCGTTATCCGAGAACAAGGCGAAGAACAGCATTGCGAAGGCCGAGGCCATGATCAGGTTGGGCATGTAGATGACCGTCTTGAAGAAGGTCTGTCCCTTCAGCTTCAGTCGCAGGTCGGTGAACCATGCCGCCAGCAGCAGCGAGACGATGATCTGCGGGACAAAACCGATGATCCAGAGGATCAGCGTGTTGCTGAAATACTTGGGCAGATCGGTCGCGAACAGGGTGATGTAGTTTTTCAGACCCACAAAGTTGGGTCCGATGATCTTCAGACCGCTGCGGTAATACTCAAAAAAGCTGTAATAGATGGTGGATGCCAGAGGGATCAGCTGGAATACCGCGAAGATGATAAAGAACGGTGCAATGAAGATATAGCCCCATTTCGCGTAGCTGATCGACCCTTTCTTCTTTGTTTTTTCTCCCATGAGATCTCCCTCCTGCCGGGTCACAGCAAAACCAAAGGGGCGGGCGAGATACGCCGCCCGCCCCTTTGCTTCAATTTTCAGTTCGGAGTAAAACCGCTTATGCGGGCCATACCACGTCGGTCAGCTCGGGGTACTTCTCCTTGATGGCGGTCTCGAAGTTTGCCTTGGCGGCATCCTCCTCCACGTTGCCGGTGAAGTAATCCTTGAAAGCGTTCTGGAAGCTCTCGTTCAGGCCCTGATCGTACGGGCCAGCATTGGACATATCGATCTTGGTTGCAGCCTCTGCAAACAGAGCGATGTGGTTCTGGCCGCCGAGGAAGTCGGACTTGTAATCGCTGCTGGCGATCTCGTTCATGGCCTTCTCGTTGTTGGTGTAATCCTGCGTATCCATGGTGATCTGCTTCATGATGGCTTCATCGCAGGTCAGCTTCAGCATAACGTCCTTGATGGTCTCAAGGTTGTCGCTGCCGGCTGCGCCGCAGATCCAAGTGCCGCCCCAGTAGTAGGGCTGAGGGCCTTCGCACACAGCGTAGTCGCCGTAGATGCCGTTGCCAACCTCTTCCTTGCCGCCCTCAGCGGTAGGAGTTGCCAGAGAGTTGCCCAGCAGGGTGAAGTTGATGCCCCAAGTGGAGTAGAAGAAGCCGAACACCTTACCGGTGGGGCCCTGATCGGAAGCCCACTGGCTGTCCCACAGGCTGGACTTGTTGTTGTAGCCCTTGTCGGTGTACTCCTTGGTCTGATCCACCCACTTCATCAGGTTCTCATCCACGGTAACGGTGGTGCCGGTGACCCAGGGTGCGGAGACGTTGTTGGAGAAGGTGCGGTATGCATCGTCAAAGCCGGACAGCATCTTGTAGCCCTTGGCAGCAGCCTTGGCAGCTACATCGTTGAACTTATCCCAGTCGGACAGGTAGGTCTGCACTTCGGCGGGGTCATCGGTGCCCAGCACCTCCTTGGCAATGCTGCGGCGGTATGCGAACAGACCCGGGGTAGCCTGCCAGGTGGTGCCGCGCTGGCTGCCGTCCACAGAAACGATGTCCTTGGTGTACTGGTACTGACCGGCCAGATCGGAATCGGTCAGGCCGATATCCTTCTTGACATCCAGAACGTAGTCGGAATCCACATACTTCAGAGCGTAGTCAGCCTCGATCAGGAAGATGTCGATCTTGTCGTCATCGGCAGCGGAGTCCTGATTCAGCAGAGCCTCGTCCAGCTTGTTCTGGTAGTTGTTGTTCTCGTTGGCGTTGATGGTCCACTTCACGGTGGTGCCGTCCTTCAGGGTGGTGGTGGACTTGTCGGCTGCGATCTCCTTGACCTCGGGATAGTAGTCGTTGAAGCGGCTCTGGAACTCATCATTCCAGCACCAGATGTTCAGCACCTTGCCCTCGGCAGCAGCCGGAGCAGAAGCAGCTGCAGAGGATGCAGGAGCGGCAGAGGAAGCAGCAGTGCTGCTGGAAGAACCGCCGCCGCAGGCTGCCAGAGCAGCACCAACAGTCACGACACCGGAAGCGAGCAGGAAATTACGACGAGAGATCTTTTTCATAAGGGTAAACCTCCTTCATGGTTTTCCAATTAAAAAATTCATTCTCAAAAACTCCGCGCTGGGAGTCATGGGTCTTTGTTAAAGGATGCGGACGGAGCCGCCGTCCAGCAGTTTGCCGGACACCCGGATCTGCTCCGGCAGAGTCACACGCGGATGCTCGATCAGCTCGATCAGCTTATCCGCTGCCAGCCTGCCAAGGGATTTTGTGTTCTGCTGGTAGGTCACCAGCGAGGGTTTGACTACCCGGGAGAGATAGATGCCATCGTATCCCATCACCGAGATGTCCTCCGGGATGCTCAACCCCGCTTCGGTCAGGGCGTTGTAGCCGCCCAGTGCGGAAAAGTCATCCGGGAAGATGATGCAGGTGGGACGCTGCGGCAGCGCCAGCAACGCCCGGGTCTCTTCAGCGCAGCGATCCACGTCGTGGTACACGCCGCAGCGGACGTACTGCTCCGGCACCTTCAACCCCAGCTCCTCGCAGGCCTGATAGAAGCCTGCCAGACGGTTCTCGGTAACGGCGGTCTTTTCGCCATGGATAAAGGCGATGCGCCGGTGTCCGCAGGCCCATGCCTGCTGCACCAAGGCCTTTGTGCCCACCACGTTGTCCGAAAGGATCGCCATCCGGTTGTTGAACACATGGTCGATGGTCACCACCGGCACATCGCCGTTGACCAGTTCCACCACCTGCGGATCGTAAAAGTTCACACAGGCGATCACCACGCCGTCCACACCCCGGTAGTGGCAATGTTCCAGATAGCTCATGGACTTGCCGCTGATGTTGTGGTTGATGAAGGTGATATCGTAGCCGCGCTTTTCCGCTTCTACCTTGAAGCTGTCCAGCACTGCGGAGAAGTACTCGTGGGTCAGGCCGCTCTGTTTTTCATCTACGAACAGAACGCCAAGATTGTAAGTGCGGTTGGTTTTCAGCGCCCGGGCCGCTGCGTTGGGCAGGTACCCCATGCGGCGGGCCGCTGCACGGATGCGCTCCCGCGTGGCCGGTGCGATATCCGGCTGGTCGTTTAAAGCCTTGCTGACGGTTGCGACGGATACGCCGCATTCTTTCGCCAGATCCTTCAGGGACGGCATCTTTTAGCCTCCTTCCGAGGATAGGAGCAGCGGGATGTTTCTCGCGAGTTCCTTAATCGTTTTCGCAACCTCAATATATCGCATTCTGTACCAAAAATCAAGCGGAAACGCAAAAGTTTTAGCTCAGCTGCATCACTTTTGGCATTTTGTTCCAATACGGCCTGTAATAATTGTGCATCTCGATTCACTTTCGTTACATTTCGATTAAAACGAAAAAATTTTCGTTGCAGTTTCGTTATGGTTTTCGGTGCCGGAGGCCGTATGTATATATTACTTTTAAAATGGGGTTTCGGGTCTTTCGTTCGCCCTTTCGCCGGTGTACGCCGTGCCGAAAGTCCCAGAAAACTGCCGGGGCTTCGCAGATTATTTTAAAATTTCCGTTGAGATTTTTGCAAAAAGCTCTTGCATTTTTCGGTGGGATACGGTATGCTTAGCGTGATGAGATTGCTTCTTTCGCAGTGTCTTAATCGTTTTCGTTCATCGACACACTGCCCGCCCGACAAGGCGCAGTTTTAAGGAGGAAGCATTATGAAGTTCGGATATTTTGATGACCAGAATAAGGAATACGTCATCACCACCCCGCAGACGCCCCTGCCCTGGATCAACTACCTTGGCAGTGAGGACTTCTTCAGTCTGGTCTCCAACACAGCGGGCGGTTACAGCTTTTACCGGGACGCCCGGATGCGCCGCCTGACCCGCTACCGCTACAACAATTCCCCGCTGGACATGGACGGCCACCGGATCTACATCAAGGATGGCGAAACCGTATGGAACCCGGGCTGGCAGCCCACCAAGACCCCGCTGGACAGTTACAGCTGCCGCCACGGTCTGGGCTACACCATTCTGGAGGGCAAAAAGGACGGTGTGACCGCCCGGCAGGAGCTGTTCGTCCCCAAGGGGGATGCCTGTGAGCTGGACCGGGTGACAGTGTGCAACGGCAGCACCGTTGTCAAGGAGCTGGATCTGTTCAGCTATGTGGAGTTCTGCCTGTGGGATGCCGTGGACGACGGCTCCAACTTCCAGCGCAACTACTCCACCGGTGAGGTAGAGGTAGAGGGCAGCGTCATCTACCACAAGACCGAGTACCGCGAGCGCCGCAACCACTACGCCGTGTTCTGGGCAAACTGCCCGGTGGACAGCTTCGACACCACCCGGGATGCCTTCTGCGGCGTGTACGGCGGCCCGGCAGACCCGCAGGCCGTCCGCGCCGGGCACTGCTCCGGCAGCATTGCCCACGGCTGGGCACCGGTGGGTGCGTTGCACATTCACCTGACCCTCGCCCCCGGCGAGAGCCACAGCATCCTGTTCGGTCTGGGCTACATCGAGAACCCGCAGCAGGAGAAGTTCATTGCCCCGGGCGTCATCAACAAGACCCGCGCCCACGCCATGATGGAGCGCTACGCCACCGATGCACAGGTCGATGCCGCCCGCGCCGCCCTGCGCACCCACTGGGAGCAGCTGCTGTCCACCTACCATCTGGAATCCGGCGAGGAAAAGCTGAACCGCATGGTCAACATCTGGCACCAGTACCAGTGCATGGTCACCTTTAACATGAGCCGCTCTGCCAGCTACTACGAAAGCGGCACCGGACGCGGCATGGGCTTCCGGGACAGCTGTCAGGACCTGCTGGGCTTTGTGCACATCATCCCCTCCCGCGCCCGGGAGCGCATTCTGGATATTGCCGCCACCCAGTTTGAGGACGGCAGCGCCTACCACCAGTATCAGCCCCTGACCAAAAAGGGCAACCGGGATATCGGCACCGGCTTCAACGATGACCCGCTGTGGCTCATTGCCGGTACCGCCGCCTACCTGCGGGAGACCGGCGACTGGTCTATTCTGGAAGAACAGGTACCCTTTGATAACGACGCCACCAAGGCGCAGACTCTGATGGAGCACCTGCGCCGCAGCTTCAACTTTACCTGCACCCATCTGGGTCCCCACGGTCTGCCGCTGATCGGCCGCGCCGACTGGAATGACTGCCTGAACCTGAACTGCTTCTCCGAGCACCCGGGTGAGAGCTTCCAGATCACCGGCCCCAGCGAGGGTCCTGTGGCCGAAAGCGTTTTCATTGCCGGTATGTTCGTCAAGTACGGCCACGAATACGCCCAACTGTGCGACCATCTGAATCTGACCGAGGAGGCCGCTGCCGCCCGCAAGCACATTGATGCCGTGGAGCAGGCCACCTTGACCGCCGGTTGGGACGGCGCATGGTTCCGCCGTGCCTACGATGCTTTCGGCAAGCCCATCGGCAGCAAGGAGTGCACCGAGGGTCAGATCTTTATTGAGCCGCAGGGTATGTGCGTCATGGCGGGCATCGGCAAGGAGAGCGGACAGGCCGCGCAGGCGCTTGCCAGCGTGGAGGAGCGGCTGGACACCAAATACGGCGTGGTGCTGCTGCAGCCCGCCTATACCAGCTACCAGCTAAATCTGGGCGAGATCTCCAGCTATCCTCCGGGATACAAGGAGAACGCCGGTATCTTCTGCCACAACAACCCGTGGATCAGCTGCGCCGAGGCAACGCTGGGTCACGGCGACCGCGCCTTTGCGGTCTACCGCAAGACCTGCCCCGCCTACATCGAGGACATCTCTGAGATCCACCGCACCGAACCCTACGTTTACAGCCAGATGGTGGCAGGCAAGGACGCCCCCACCTTCGGCGAAGCCAAAAACAGCTGGCTGACCGGCACGGCAGCATGGACCTTCTTCAACATCAGTCAGTACATTCTGGGCATCCAGCCCACCTTGGACGGCCTGCGGGTGGACCCCTGCATCCCCCACACCCTGACCGGCTACACGGTCACCCGCCGCTTCCGTGGCGCAGAGTATCGCATCACGGTGGACAACGCCGCCGGGGTTCAGCACGGCGTCAAGGCGGTTACCGTAGACGGCAAGGCCATCTGCGGCAATGTGCTGCCGCTGGCTGCCGCCGGGACCGAGGTAACGGTGCAGGTAACTATGGGTTAAACCGACTTTTTCTGCTTCCTCATATTATTCTCCTTTTCATAACCAACGCCGCCGCGCAGCCCCCCCTGCACGGCGGCGTTGGTTTCACAGCTTATCCGACCGTACAACGATCAAAAATGCGCTCCGCGTTGCTCTGCGCATAGATAGCGGAATTATTATTTTAATTTGCATGGGGCTGTTGCACAAGCCCAACAAAAAGGCCAGAGTTATTTAGCCAAAAGACTTTACAACTCTGGTCTTTTGCTTTAACGTTAACAGTGCAAAAATGAAACGGATAAAGCAAGAACAGCATATCGAAATTGAGGAGAAAAGTCAACAGTTAAAATTTCGAATCTTCGTAGTCTCCACTTTCACATAGGCATCATCAGGCACCTTGGGGAGATACTTCATCAGGAAATCAACATCCTGCTGGATTCGCCGGACGGCAGCTTCCAGTGCAGCATAGTTGATTCCGTAGATTCGTTTCTGCGGAGCAGGGCGGTCCTCCGGGTGCAGAATCTCGTGCACGATCTGCTTGCGGTTCGAAAAATCGGCTCTGGCAAGGAGGTGCATTGATATTTACGACATGACGCAGGCGGTGGAGGATGGCGCAACGCGCCCTGTCTACTACGAAAGCCGCGTCATCAAGCTGCATCTGGATAAGGACACGCTGGCTCTGATTGATGCGACTTATGACGCATTGGAGCAGCAATCGGACACAGCGACCATTGAAAAAAGCAAGAAAATGTTGGGACAGATGGAAAGCGTGTTGGGCGCAGATTCTACGGTGCAATCGCTGTGCGAGGATATTGTCACCCACTACGAAAAATACCGTGCCAACCTGCTGACCGGTAAGGCGATGATTGTTGCCTATTCGCGCCCGATTGCCATGAAAATCTACCGGAAGCTGCTGGAACTGCGTCCGGCATGGAAAGAGAAAATCGGTGTGGTCATGACCAGCGGTAACAATGACCCGGAGGACTGGAAAGCGATCATCGGGACAAAATCGCACAAGGAGGAACTGGCGCGAAAGTTCAAAGATAACGATGATCCAATGAAGATCGCTATCGTGGTGGATATGTGGCTGACCGGTTTTGATGTTCCCTCGCTGGCGACAATGTACATCTACAAGCCGATGCACGGTTATAATCTGATGCAAGCGATTGCTCGTGTGAACCGTGTGTTCAAGGACAAAGAGGGCGGCTTGATCGTGGACTATGTGGGCATTGCATCTGCCCTCAAAGCTACCATGAAGGAATATACCAAGCGCGACCAGTCCCGGTATGGCGATATGGATATTTCCAAAGTTGCATATCCGAAGTTTCAGGAAAAGCTTCAGGTGTGCAAGGATTTGCTGCACGGGTTTGATTTCAGCAGTTTTATTGACGGTTCGCCGCTGGTTATGGCAAAGCTGGTAACGGGTGGTGTGAACTTTGTGCTGGATGCCAAAGCACCCAAGCGCAAGGACTTGTTCCTGCGAGAAGCAATGCTGCTGAAACAGTCGCACTCCCTATGCTCCAGCATGACCACAGAACAGGAGCGTCATGAAGCCGCCTACATGGAAGCTGTGCGTTCTACCGTGGTGAAAATTACTTACGGCGGCAGCGGCGGAAAGACGCTCTCGCTGAAAGAAATCAACACTCAAATCAATGAACTTCTGAAAGCGAGTATCCAGAGCCAAGGTGTAATCAGTCTGTTTGACAGCAAGCAGGCAGATGAAAATATCAGCTTGTTTGACCCGGCGGTATTGGACGAAATATCAAAAATGAAAGAAAAGAACATCGCTGTGGAAATTTTGAAAAAGTTGATGGCAGAACAGGTATCACTTTACAAGCGGACAAATGTTGTGCAGTCGCAGAAGTTCTCGGAGAAAATTGCGCAGCTGATGAACTCCTATTACAATGGGCTGATTACAAACGAGGAAGTTATCAAGGAACTTCTGAAAACGGCACAGGAAATCACAGAGTTGTACAATAATGGTAAGAAACTGGGGCTGACGCAGGAAGAGCTGGCGTTTTACGATGCTCTGACCAAGCCGGAGAACATCAAAGATTTTTACCAGAACAACGAACTGATCGACCTTACCAGAGAACTAACCGAGATGCTGCGTAAAAATCGGACGATAGACTGGCAGAAAAAAGAAACAGCGCGTGCCAGTATGCGGAAGATGGTGAAGCATCTTCTGAAAAAGTATAAGTATCCCCCGGAAGATTACGACACAGCAATCAGCACGGTTATCAGCCAGTGCGAGATGTGGACAGATAACATGACAGCGTAAAATGCGAGAAATATCGATGATTTCCTCTTGACAACACACAGCTCAGCCCTTAAAATAATCTTAGAGAATACTATTATTGAAAATACGAAAGGCTATTTTATGGGAAAGATGATCTTAGATGACCTCCGCAAGCGTTTGGAACGTCTGGACGAAGATGCCGACCTGATGATAGACAACGATGACCGCTACCAGATGGTGATCGTGGGCGGCAGTGCGTTCATTCTGTTGGGCAAGCTGACCCGTGCCACCCATGATATTGATGCGCTGAGCGTTCCGAAAGAGCTGTACGGACTACTTGGCAAGTACGACATCAACACGGATGTGGAAGCCTATATTGATAATTTTCCGTACAACTTCCAAGATCGGCTTCAGCCGCTGCCTTTCGGTGGTACAAAGGTACAGTTCTACACACCCAGTCTGGAGGATTTGGTGATTGCAAAGCTCTGCTCTTTCCGCGACACCGACAAGGCGGACGTGGAGAGCGAGGCTGTGCGGAACTCTTTGGACTGGAATTTGCTGGAACACCTTGCAACCGATGAGGATGAGCTGAGAGCCAGCATTTTGAACGACTGGCGGTATCGAGATTTTTATATCCGTTATCAGGAGTATGTGGAGAGGTGGAGACCGTGAGAAAGCTGACATTTGAGGGTTTCTTGAAGCAGTATGTGACAGAGCTTTCCGGCGTTCAAACCGCCAGCATTCACAAATTAGCGGACTGTTTACAGGATAACCCCCGCCTGAAAGAGCCGCTGTATCTCCATGCGCTGGCCTTTGATAAAGTGGATTTGTTGCTCCGCTATACCGTAAACAGGGCTGTTGCTGCGGAGTATGAGCAACTTTCCAATCGCTATTCGCTGGCGCAAATGCTGCTGCTTCTGGAAAACCAGTCGTTGGAATTGCCGGAAGGCTATTTGAAGGTTTGGCGAAGCTATTGCTCCGTCCGAGATGCCGCTCTCGCAGATAATGACACAAAAGAGCTGATTCACCGCAGGGTGGTAGAGATTCAGCAGAAGAAGCATCTGACGAATTATCGCATTTATGCAGACCTGAAGCTGAATCCCGGCAATGTGAATGCGTGGCTCAAGCACAATGATTCCAGCAAAATGAGCCTCGACTGCGCACGACAAATCTACAAGTATGCGAAAAGCTATCAGGCGGCACGTTAAAAGGGAGGTGAATCTGTGACTGCTGTTATCTATGCTCGCTACTCCTCCGATAACCAGCGTGAAGAATCCATCGAAGGGCAGATTCGTGAGTGTACTGCCTATGCGGAAAAGAACGGCATCACGGTCATCAAGCACTACATTGACCGTGCGTTCTCTGCCAAAACAGACAATCGCCCGGAGTTCCAGCAGATGATCAAAGACAGCGGCAAGAAGCTGTTTGATGTTGTTCTTGTCTGGAAATTTGACCGCTTTGCCCGGAATCGTTTTGATAGCGCAAACTACAAGATGATCCTGAAAAAGAACGGTGTCCACCTGATTTCCGTTATGGAACCCATTGCCGAGGGCTCACAGGGCATTCTGGTGGAAACACTGTTGGAAGGTATGGCGGAATACTATTCCGCTGAGTTGTCCGAAAAGGTGATTCGTGGTCAGACCGAGAACGCTCTGAAGGGTAAATGCACCGGCGGTACTGGAACCATCGGCTATAAAATCGACGAGGACAAGTTTTATCATCTTGACCCGCTGACCGCTCCGCTGGTGCTGGAAGCCTTTCAGCGGTATGACAACGGCGATAAAATGGTGGACATCGTAAACTTCCTCAACGACAAGGGAGTCCGAAATATGCTGGGCGGCAAAATGACCCATAGCAGCGTGAATACCATGCTGAAGAACCGTCGGTACATTGGTGAATTGTCTTTCCGGGATATCGTTGTGCCGGATGCAATTCCGGTTATTGTTCCGAAAGACCTGTTTGACCGGGTGCAGAAGCGTCTGGATAAGAACAAGCGTGCCCCTGCCTGTGGCAAGGCAGACGAGGAATATCTGCTGACCACCAAGCTGTTCTGCGGCAAATGCGGTGCGCTGATGTTTGGTGAAAGCGGAACTAGTGCCACCGGGCGCACCTACTATTATTATAAATGCGCCAACGTCAAGCGGCGTAAGGGCTGCAACAAAAAGACCGTGCAGAAGGACTGGTTGGAAGATCTGGTTGTCCGGGAGACCATGAAGCTGATTCAGGACGATGCGGTGATCGACAAGATCGTTCAACTGGTCATGGATGTGCAGAATCAGGAGAACACCACGATCCCGCTGCTGGAAAAGCAACTGCGAGAGGTCAACAAAAAGCTGGACAACCTGATGAAGGCGATCGAGGACGGCTTGTACACCCGGACAACCAAAGAGCGTCTGGAAGCGCTGGAAATCCAGAAAGATGAGCTGACTGCAAAAATCGCAGACGAAAAATTGAAAAAGCCCAGTTTCAATGAGGATTTCATCCGATTCTGGCTGATGAAATTTAGAAAGTTCGATATTTCGCAGAAAAAACAGCGGAAAGCGTTGATCGAAATTTTTGTAAATGCCATTTTTCTGTACGATGACCGGATGCTGCTCACGTTTAACTACAAGGATGGCACCCAAACCGTCCGTTTTGAGGACACTTTGATTGCCGATGGGGTAGAAGGAAAAAGTTCGGATTTGTCCAGCCTTGCTGGACCAAGAGGTCCAACGATTTCGCAACAGAAGTCGTTGGACCTTTTCTTTTTTTGTGCCTGCGGCAGACGGCTTTTTTGCGTGCGACAGGAGAAACGACGGCAGAAATAAAACACAAAAAATTGTAGGATATGTAGAATATCGCGCTTGAAATTGTGCATTTCTACCAACAAAAACCTTGAAAACGTGTCAATCCTGAGAAAAAATAACCGCCTTTGTTTACAAAAAGGTTACAGGCTGGTATACTTTATGGCAGTGAAACGTGAAAAATGATGCCAGAAAAGGGAGGAGCGACCAGACCGTGAATACCGCAGCGCCAACGACCGCACATAAAAAACTGGTGGGCATTCTGCTCACCATCGTGTTTGCACTCACCTGTCTGCCCGCAGCACTGGCTGTGGACCTGAATGTGGATGCCGGGTTCTACTTCAAGCAGAGCCGGGGCGGCACCTGCACGCTGGCTTCGGCTGCCATGATGCTGCGCCGCCGCGCTTACTTTGACGGACGGACCGACTGGGTGGATGTGACGGAAAACAGTGTGCGCTCCACGGCCTGGTCCAATGGTCTGGCCCACAGCTTTACATACCGGGAGATGCAGGTGGCTTATGCGACCCTGCCCTCCAATAATCAGGAAAAGACCCAGCTGCTCATCCAGCTGCTGGCTCAGCACCCGGAAGGCATTGTCCTGTACGACCGCACGCAGCCCCATGCCGTTCTGCTGACCGATTATACGAACGGCGTGTTCTACTGTTCTGACCCGGCCGGGAACATCTCTTCCGGCCGCATCCCGCTCACCAGCTCCAGCGTGTCTATTGCACAGGCGTCCTGCTACTGGTATGTGAGCGCCGACCACAACGGCGCAGCCCTGCAGGCAGATGACCTGCGGCTGGAAGGCATGCGCTATCCGGTCAATATGCACACCGGCAGCGGCATGGCCCTTACTGGCACCGCCAACAGCACCTCCGGCAGCACGCTGGAAGGTGTGCAGGTGGCCATCCTGGACGAGAACGACAAGATCGTGCAGTCCGCACAGGCCCAGGTGGGCGGAACCAGCTTCTCCCTCAAGACGCTGGACGACCAGATCCACTTCGGTGAGCTGCCCACGGGCTGCTACACCTACATGGTCATCGTGACCGAGTCCAGCGGCGAGACCCTTTGCTTCGCCAGCGACTTCACCGTTTCGGATGCCGCCACCAGCACCGCTGCCTATTGGTCGGTGCAGGACCCCGACGGTACCAAACTTACCGACCAGACCATTACGGCCACGGCGGAAGAAACGATCCAGAGCACCCTCGGCTGGCTGTCCGGCTTGTTTGGCTGATCCCTTCTGCATGCATTTCACAGAGCCTGTCTCCTTCGGGAGATGGGCTCTTTTTTTATCCGGACAGGGAAGTTCCGGGGTAGTAATGGGCCAGGATGTCGGCAAAGTTCTGCCCCTGCTCGGCCAGTGCCTTGGCACCCCACTGGCTGAGCCCCACGCCATGGCCGTAGCCTTTTGTGGTAAAACAGAACGCACCGCTCTCATACCGGACCGTGAAGCAGGTGCTGCGCAGGCCCAGCGCCTGCCGCAGGGCCGTACCGGTGATGCGCTGCCCGCAGACGGGCAGGGCAGCAACATAACCGGCGGCGGTGTACTCCGGGGTACCGAACCACTGCTCCGGGGCGGCAAGGTCAGCGGTGAGGCCCAGGGCAGCCAGTTGCTGTGCCGTCTGCTGTGCCGAAAGGGTCAGGGCGTACTCGTAATGGTCGGCGGCAAGGTCGGTGCTGCTGTCCACCGAAACAAGGTAGGGCAGGGCGGTGCCCCAGACATTTTCGCTGGCCTCGGTGCGGCCGTTGGAGATGGCAAAATAGCTGGCACAGGCAGGGGCACCGTCGCAGAGCAGTACGGTATGTTCCACCTCGTCCACCAGCGCGGCCAGACGGGCATAGTTGGTCTCATAGGCAGTGCCCCAGTAGCTGCGCAGCACCGGGTCAGTCAGGCAGCCCTGCCGTCGTGCCGGGTCGGCCGTCAGCCAGCCGATACTGTCCGGTGCGGCATGGTCGCGGCAGTACAGCGCGTAGCTGTGGGCGGCAACGGCCTGTGCCTTGAGGGCCTCGTCCGGCCAGCTCACCGGCATTTCGGCCGCTACCGCGCCGATGAGATATTCCCGGCGGGACAACTCCAGCACCTGCCCGGTGGAGGCATCCTGAATCAGGAACCGGTCCGCTTCACCGGCGTAGGCAGCGGAGATTTCCGGGGCGGAAGCAGTGCTCTCCGGTGATGAAAGCGGAAGGCGGACCGTGGAAACGGCAGGCCCCAGCACCGCGCGGGTGAGGTGGTAGGCGGCCAGAGGCAGGGCGCATCCAAGCACCAGGAGCAGGGTGCACAGCAGCAGAAAAGCTTTTTTCATAACGGGATCTCCCTTGCAGCGTGAAAAAGATTCTGTCTCCAGTATAAAAAGACCTGCCTGCAAAACCCTGCGAAAAAACGCTGCCCGCAAAAATGAAAGTCGTTTGGCACGGGCCGGTGAGAAGTGAACACATTGCGCTTGAATTTACTGCACAAAAGCGATAATATAAGATTATGTCCATCAGTGAGGATGGCAGGAAAGTATGGGAAAGTAAAAATAGGAACCGGAAGAAAGGAGAGATCCCCCGTGAATTTTGCACATGCAGAAGTGGCGACCCTGGACCCCACCACGATGCGGACCCTGTGCGAGGAGTACATTGCCAACAACTACATCGACCCCGAAACCAGTGAGCGTCTGGGCGTCAAGCGCGGTCTGCGCAACCCGGACGGCACCGGCGTGCTGGCCGGCCTGACCAACGTGTGTGACGTTGTGGGCTACAAAAAGGATCAGGAAGGACATGTGATCCCCACCCCCGGCAAGCTGATCTACCGCGGCGTCAACATCAACGAGATCGTGGAGGAAGCTTATCGCAACGACCGCTTCGTGTTTGAGGAAGTGATCTGGCTGCTGCTGTTCGGCAGTCTGCCTACCCGGGAGCAGCTGGATGATTTCTGCGAGATCCTGGCCGAGCATCGCGCTCTGCCGGAGGGCTTTATGGATACCATGAATGCCCCCTCCCCCAACATTATGAATAAGCTGCAGCGTTGTGTGCTGGGCCTGTATTCCTACGACGAGCACGCCGAGGACCTGAGCCTGGAAAACATCCTGAACCAGAGCATCAACCTGATCGCCAGTATGCCCACCATGATGGTGAACGCTTATCAGATGAAACGCCGCTACTACGACAAGCAGAGTATGTTCTTCCATCTGCCCAAGCCGGGCCAGAGCACCGCCGAGCACATCCTGAGCACCTACCGGCCGGACCAGAAGTTTACCCACGAGGAGGCCAAGCTCCTGGATATGTGCCTGCTGGTCCACGCAGACCACGGCGGCGGCAACTGCTCCACCTTTACCACCCGTGTGCTGTCCTCCTCCGGTACGGACACCTACTCGGCCATCTCTGCGGCCATCGGTGCTCTGAAGGGCCCCAAGCACGGCGGCGCGAACCTGATGGTCAACCGCCAGCTGCAGGATATCCTCAAGCACGTCGAGAACCCGGAGGATGACGATGAGGTGCGCGAGTATCTGCGCCGCATCCTGCGCAAGCAGGCGGGCGACGGCTCCGGCCTGATCTACGGCATGGGTCATGCGGTTTACACCATCAGCGATCCCCGTGAGGTCATCCTGAAGCAGCGCGCAAAGCATCTGGCCTACGAAAAGGGCTTTGAGGAAGAGTACAATATGCTGTGCAGCATCGAGCGGCTGGCACCCGGCATCTTTGCTGAGGAAAAGGGCAGCTCCAAGCCGGTGTGCGCCAACGTGGACCTGTTCAGTGGCCTGATCTACAATATGCTGGGCATCTCGGAGGATCTGTACACCCCGCTGTTCGCCATCGCCCGTGTGCCGGGCTGGTGCGCACACCGGGTGGAAGAGGTGATCTTTGCCAACCGTATCATCCGCCCGGCCTACAAGTATCTGGGCGTGCGCCAGAAATATAAGCCCATCGAGGAGCGTTAATGAAACCGTTAGAGTTCGTTGTTGTCCTGCTCTGCGTGCTGCTTGGCCTTGGCCGCGGCGCAGACCTTGCCTTTGCCACCGACGCGGCCACCGGTCTGTGTACCGCAGGTGCGGTGTGGTGGCGGTATCTCGTCTTGGGCGCTGTGGTGCTGGCCGCAGTGCTGGCCGGGCGCAGCCGCCCGCTGCCCCCGGAGCCGCTGCGCAGCCGCCGCCCGGCGGCAGGCGTGCTGGCCTTTGCCGGGGCAGTGTGTATGCTGGCTGCCGGTGCAGCACAGTTTGTGCTGGCCGCCGGTACGGTAAGCACCTTTGTGCGCATTCTGCTGGAGGTGGCCTGTGCCGTGTGGCTGAGCAACCTCGGCCGCAGCTGGCTGCGCGGAGACGGCTGGAAAACGCCCGTCGGCGGTCTGCCGCTGGCCATTGCGGGCAGTGCGTTGTTCTACTGGAATGTGCTGATGCGCTTTATGGAGAACAGTTCCAGCTGGCACCGGGTACAGCCCACGGCAGCAGTCTGGCAGGAGATGGCGGCGTTGCTGCTTCTGGCGGCGCTGGCGCGCACGCTATATCTGCCCCGGCCGGAAAACGGCCGCACCCTGCACGCAGCGGCGCTTGCAGCCTTTTGTCTGTGCCTGTGCTGGGAGCTGCCCCGGGTGCTCCTGCTGTTGGCAGCAGGCTTTGGCGGCGGCATGGCGGCGGTGTTGCCGGAACTGCTTTCCGGCCTTGCGCTGTGCTACATCGGCGGTATGGGGCTTGCCTGTATTGGGCAGGGAAAAGCTGGAAATAACTGACAAAAGCGACTGCGCACCCTTGGTGTAATTGAACAAAAGCTTTGTGGCGAGGTGCATAAAATCGTACAAAAGCCAAAAAAGATAAAATTATGTTGTTAATTTTTTAGCAGACACTTGAAAGTTTGCCGGTTTTGGTCTACAATAAAGATACCGTGATTTATCCGATTATGGGTAAAATAATTAGGAGGTACTATTACAATGGCTGTTAGAGTTGCTATCAATGGTTTCGGTCGTATTGGCCGTCTGGCTTTCCGTCAGATGTTTGATGCTGAGGGTTACGAGGTCGTCGCAATCAACGACCTGACCAGCCCCAAGATGCTGGCTCACCTGCTGAAGTACGATACTGCTCAGGGCTCTTTCTGCGGCAAGATCGGCGAGGGCAAGCATACTGTCGAGTCCACCGAGGATTCCATCATTGTTGACGGCAAGGAGATCAAGATCTACGCTGTTAAGGACGCAAAGGATGCTCCTTGGGGCGAGCTGAACGTTGACGTCGTTCTGGAGTGCACCGGCTTCTACACCAGCAAGGAGAAGAGCATGGCTCACATCCAGGCTGGCGCAAAGAAGGTCGTTATCTCTGCTCCCGCAGGCAACGATCTGAAGACCATCGTCTACTCCGTCAACGAGAAGACCCTGACCGCTGAGGATCAGGTCATCTCCGCTGCTTCCTGCACCACCAACTGCCTGGCTCCCATGGCTAACACCCTGAACAAGACCTACCCCATCGTTTCCGGCATCATGACCACTGTTCATGCTTACACCGGCGACCAGATGATCCTGGATGGTCCTCAGCGCAAGGGCGATCTGCGCCGTGCTCGTGCTGGTGCTCAGAACATCGTTCCCAACACCACCGGCGCTGCTAAGGCAATCGGCCTGGTCATCCCTGAGCTGAACGGCAAGCTGATCGGCTCTGCTCAGCGTGTGCCCGTTCCCACCGGTTCTACCACCATCCTGGTTGCCGTTGTCAAGGGTAAGGACGTTACCGTTGAGTCCATCAACGCTGCCATGAAGGCTGCTACTTCTGAGTCCTTCGGCTACAACGAGGATCAGATCGTTTCTTCCGACGTCATCGGCATGCGTTACGGCTCTCTGTTCGACGCTACCCAGACCATGGTCGCTAAGATCGACGACGACACCTACCAGGTCCAGGTCGTGTCTTGGTACGACAACGAGAACTCTTACACTTCTCAGATGGTTCGTACCATCAAGTACTTCGCTGAGAACTGCTAATGACGTTCCGTCGTTAAAAATCGCCTGATTTGTCTGCCGGAGTTTGTCTTGCTCAACTACGAACAAGCCTGACTAGGTACGACAACCATATCTAGGAATTTTTCGCCCTTCTTTTTGTGGTCCGCCGCAAAAGGAAGGGTGTTTTTTTATGTGTTTGAAAGAGCTTCGGGACGAATTTTTGTATGACTGTGAATGCCGCCACCTGGCAAAGGGGTCTCTGCGGAATTATCGGGCATCTACCCGGTTCTTGCTGGAATTTCTGGAACGGAAGCAGATCACAGAACTGGAGAATGTGCGCCCACGGCACCTTCGGGACCTGATGAAGGAAAAGCAGGATGCAGGCAATACGCCCCGGTACATCAACGACCTGCTAAAGGTCTGGCGCACCTGGTTCAATTATCTGGTGGAGGAGGGCTATTTGGAGGAGCGAGATAACCCGGCCAAAAAGGTGAAACCACTGCGGCAGCCCCGGACCATCATTGATACCTTTACCGCAGCAGAAATGAAGCGGATGATCCAGTTCTACGACGGCAAGGACTTTCTGGAGGTGCGGAACAAGACCATCATCATGCTGCTGTTTGACACAGGGATGCGCTGTAATGAGATGATCCTGATGGAGCCCGAGGACATCAAACCGGATTACATTCTGGTGAAGCATGGCAAGGGCGGCAAGGAGCGTGTGGTGCCTAAATCTCCGGCACTGTCCAAGCAGCTCATCAAATACTGTGCGCTCCGGGATGGCTACCGGAAAGAATGCCCCACCTGCCACAGAAACCTTTTCCTCAGCAAAACAGGCAAGCCCCTTACGGATGAGGCAGTTGCTCGGATGTTGAAGCACGCTGCAGAGGAAGTGGGAGTCTCCTCCTCGGTACGGGTCAGCCCCCACACCTGCCGCCATACCTTCGCTCAGATGCAGCTGAAGAATGGCCTGGACCTGTACAGTGTCTCTCGCCTGATGGGGCACGTTAATATCATGATCACCCAGCGGTATCTGTTGGGCATCAAGGATAAGGACATCGTGGACCGGGGTACCCAGACCAGCCCCTTGATGAACCTGTAAAAGAATAGAAGATCGTGTGCATAGGAGCAGTTCCGCCAGGTGGTGGGGCTGTTTTTTGTTTAAACATTGTTGATTCGATTATGAAAGAGAAAACAACAGAAAGCAGAAAATTCAATTGACGTCAAATGGCGTATACACGATGAAAAAACGAAAATATAAAGAAGTGCTGAACGGAGTCAATATCTGTTTATGAATAGAGACATGATGACTTGAGAAATAATGAATAAAATAGACGATGATGCGAAGAAAATGTTTGCGCCAAAGAAAGGCTGTGGAACGCATATATATTATATAATAATGTACTCATCTATTTATAATAAGGTAAGGTGAATGACTTTGACAAAGAATGAGCGCAAAACTTCGTGATTTTTTGCTGATTTAGAATTCAGAAATCCTAATACGAAAAGCAACATTTTGGATTCAACAGGATAGATTCAAATGACTGAGGAAAGTGCAGGAGTGGAAATCGAGAGCTTTGACAACAGTAGCATACGGAAACTGGGGTAGGCACTATGGCGGAGTTGACCTCAATAATACTATATAACAAGTATGTTAATATGTATAAGAATGGGCTGCTGAAATGAAACGTGACGATAAAACTAAATGCCTAGTGTTTTGATATGATATGCCACGGATTACGGGGGCAGAATAAACCAATAAAATTACATAACCAGTATTTTGATAGGCTGATTGTGTGGGTGGCAGAAGGGAGCGAGCAGCTCTTGACAGTTTTAACGACCTATGATATGGTGTTTGTGTGGACGCAAACACGCCTGCAAGCCTCTACAACGGATTTTTACAGATGGCGTAGAGATTTACGGCAAAAATCTGGAAAACGAGCCAGAAGTGCCTTGTAGCCAGTCTAGTGAAGTTTTTTCAAAAAGCCACTGGACAAATCCTTCGAGGTGTGATATGCTTATGCACCCACGGAGGAGAGCGCAGCCGGCAAGCCCCGGACGAGCTCGACATCCCGACAAGCGTGCCCTGTGTGTGGGGGCAGTGACCGAGGCGACTCGCAAGCTGACCCTGAACGGCGGAGCAGGCGGCTGCCCTGTGAAAGCGGGGTGGAGCACCTTGAAAACTGAACATCGTCAAAAATTTATTTGGACAAGGAGGAATGTGAACATGGAAAAAAATGACATTTTCAATACGAATCTGCTGCAGTTACCCATGAAGGCACAGGTGGCTGACGAGGGGGCGGTACAGGATACTGCACTCGCTGCAGAGCCCACAGCCCCTGCCATGAGAGAGGGGCTTGTGTTGGATGTGCTGGCCCAGGACGGAGGAGTGCTCCGGCGGCTGAGCAACGTGACACCTAAAAAATGCGAGAAGCTGGCCTCCGGGTTCCTGCACCGTGGCGAAATCACGCTGCTTTGCGGTGATGGAGGCGTAGGCAAGGGGCAGTTCGTGGCGCAGATTGCAAAGTTGCTGACGACGGGCAAGCCCACAGAGTTTTTCCCCCAGGCACCTGAAGGGACGGGCAACATTGTGATCTTGGCAGGCGAGGACCCTATTGACACGGTGCTGTGCCCACGGATGGATGCCGCAGGAGCAGACCTGAACAAGGTTGCTGTGATCGCTCCCGATACATACTACGAGGAGATGCATAAGATGCCGCAGCTTGGGGACCCGGACCTGATGAATTGGATCGCCGCAGGGGACCCACTGTTGCTGGTCATCGACCCGTTTCAGGCGTTTTTACCAGATCCTGTAAATCTAAACAATCGTCAGCAGATCCGGAATTTGCTTCAGCTGTTGCGGATGCAGGCGCAGCAGCACGGGTTTGCGATCCTGCTGGTGACCCATACCAACAAAAATCCAGGTGCATGTGGGCGCAAACGCCTCAATGGCTCAGGCGAGCTTTGGGATACTGCCCGCAATGTGCTGATCATGGGTCATGCAAAGAACGGCAACAAGATCTATGTCTCTCACGAGAAGAGCAGCTATGATGCCCCGGCAGACACGATCCTTTTTACCACGGAGACGGTGACGGTCAAGGGGGTTGAGACGGCAAGGGCAAAATTTGACTCGACCTCGGATTGGAAGGATGAGGATTTTTGCCGGGAAAAGCCGGATCGGGCGGCTCCGAAGTATGCAGGTGTTCAGAGTAGGATCCTGGCCATGCTGAATGCCGCCCCGGACAAGTGCATGGTCAGCAAGGAACTGCAAAGGCTGGTTCAGGAGGAAACTGGATGCAGTGACAGCACCTATAACCATGCTCGCAGCGATCTGAGCCGTGTGGGGATCGTCAAAAACATTCGGCAAAAGACGTTAGAGGGTGGCTTCTGCTGGGTTACGGGCCTTGAACAGGGTGCTGCGGTGGCATAACGGTTGCAAGATTGCAAAGTTGGATAAAAACAGCGATGCAAAGAACATAAACGGGCACTGCAACCTTGCAAGGCTTGTGGTACTTTGCAAGGAAAAGGCCGTTGTATGGGGGCAGAAAGGAGGAGAAAGTATGTGGTGTTGGAAACAGCTTAAAATCCCATAGACCTGATAGGTGATTGGCTGGACTGATTCCTGGGTCACTGGGGGCAGGCGGCTAGACCGTCTCAAAATACAATAAAGGAGGGATTACAGGATGGATAGCTCATAGGGCCTGGGCCGTGTATCGCCTGAAAAAACAATGGTAAAAAATAAGGGAGGCATTTTATGCTAAAGATTTTTGACAACTACTATCTGGACGCAAGCAGTGTGTGCTATATGCTGAAAAAAGCTCATGTGAAAGGTGACGGCAAGCTGGAGTACGATGTCTGCACCTACCACACCAGGCTGGAGGAGGCGTTAGCAGAAGCTGTGCGGCGTGGGCTCCGGGAGGGGGTCGCAAGCGAGAAACTGACGGAGTGGGAGCAGCTGTGCGGCGAATTCCGGCGGCTGAAGAGTGAGGTCCAGGGGCTGCTGGAGTCTATCAGCCCTGCAGACAAGGCTCTGGACCTGGCTCTGAAGAACGGAAACAATTGTGCATAAATAGGAGGGACTGTATGCTAGAACTTTACTTTAATGATGGAAATTTTCTGCCCGAGAGCCGTGAAGAGGAGCAGTCCGCAGAGACGGTGCTCAACATCATGCTGGCTGGAAAAACGACCGACACGGAGATGTGCATCTGGCCCTGTTTTTACCAGGCGCCCATGTGCAAGGGGGTGCTGATCAATCTGGACGACGGCACAACGCTGCGGATCGAGCCTTTCTTGAATAAGGAGGGAGAGCCGGAGCTGCTGATCGGATGTGTGACAGAGGAGACTGTCGGGGAGGTGTACCAGTGGGTCTCGAATTATGACTAAGGTGAGCATCGCACTGGAAATAAGCCTGCATTCGAAAACGATATTTAATGAAAAGGAGCTATAAAATGATTAAAAATAACGTAAAAGAGAACCTGTTTGACGATGAGGAGAACATCTATGTGGGCCTGAGTGATCTGGTGAACCTCAGAGAGTCGGCGGAACTCAGGGAAGCCGCAAACGCATTTGAGAGCTATCTGGTAAACTATGCACAGGTAGCACATATGCCGCAGAGCGTCCTGTCGGATATCTGCCGTCTGTCTGTAGAAGCAGCACACAGGGGAATGGAATTTTGCTTTATGAAGGGGTTTGAGCTGGGCTGCCGTGTAATGAGAAGCGCACTGGAAGGGGAGCTGGAAGCCGACGACTGCGCTGAAACCGATGAGAATTATGGGTTGGAAGGATGCGTCGCTATGGAAGAGGACTGCTTGGCGGACGATCTGGACGACGAGTGGATTTTTTGATGGATCAGGCAGGAGAAATAAAACTATGGTGGATATCTACTTAGAGGGTGCCGAGGTCCATGCCGAAGCACCTGAAGAAGAGCAGGAGGCAGCACTTATTCTGAATGCGGTGCTGTCCGGAAAAACGACCCCGGCGGATGGATGCATCTGTCCGGATAAAAGGGAATCCACAATCGGCAAAGGCATCACGATGCGGTTCTGCGATGGTACGGGTGTGACCATTACGCCTACCTTGGACGTAGAGGGCAACCCCGAATTGGAAATCTGCTGCGGCATCGTGGATTTTGATCAGGAGGAACTCGATGAGACGGTCTACTATGAGGTGGCGCTCCAATCAAAGCCTGTGCTGAGGAGCTATATCGCTGCTGCGTATCGGCTTTGCAATGAACTGACCGACAGCGAGCTTGTGCAGATGGGGCATGACCGGGATAGGGGGCGCATTCGTCTGCTGCAGGCACTGGAAACGGTGGATGCACTGGCCGATTACGATGAAGAGGCGGCAACGGAAGAGTTTGGAAATTATATGGATGCCAATTTCCCCACTGTGACCTTCAAGCCGGAGTTTGTGAACCCCCGGGCGGCACGATGGCGTGGAATGTAAAGGATAAGGAGGACATTTATGATGGACAACAAGACCTGTAGCGTGGACATTTTGGGTGTGTCGTTGGGCGAAGAAGGATATTTGATCATCCCACGGCAGACACGGGAGCTGTGTGAGCCGCTGGTGAAGGCCGCAGATGCGCTAGAGAAAGCACTGGATGACCTGCCGGTCGATGTGACAGACAAGAACAGGATCGCAGGGCTGTCGGCAGAACTGATGGCCCAAGCAGAGCAATACGCGGTAGAGCTGGGAATCCAGGCGTACTTGGAGTTTACCAGAACGCTGACCCCGGAGATGCGCATTGGGCTTGAAGGGCACAAGGACAATGGGGTGCCAGAAACATGATCCGAGGCAAACAAAAAACCGCCTTACCTGTTGCGACCAGGTAAAGCGGCTATAGGGACGGGAATGATGTGTGATGTTCATTCTCATTCCTATAATATCACAGAACAAGGCGTTTGAACAGAGATTTTTTCTGGGCAAGCGCATACAAACCGGCGCATGGTCTGGCAGGATGGCTGGGCTGTGCGCCTTATATTATTATAGGAGAAGTATCAATATATGAGTGATAAAAAGACACATTGGCCATTCGGCGGTTTTTTCCTGAAGCCGTCCGATGAAAAGAACGGGACACATGAATATGAGGAATATCTACGCAACTGCAAGGAGAACCCATTGACCGAGGAAGAGCGGCGGGAATGGACGGAAAGCACCCATGCAGCGATTGCTGAGCTGGAACGGTTGAACGCAGAGCCGAAGCCCACCAGACAGGCAGCAGAGCCGGAAGCAGAGGCAGATGGGACATCCAGCCCCCAGACGCCAGAGCCCGCCGAGCCGCAGGGAGGGTGCTGTACCGGACAGGAGGCAGAGGAAGCACCAGAGGTGGAGGTGACTGCAGCGAAGGAGGCGTCTATTCCACAGGGAGAGGGCGTTTTGCTGCTCCCGGCGGAACCGACAGTGATCCCGGAGGTGGCCAGCGAGCCGAAGCGGATACGCATCACGGAGCTGGTGAAGGAGAACTTTAAAAACTGGCGTGCCGGTACCAGAATCGTCTTTGATGCAGGCGTGAACTCAGGTAAGACCTACTTTATCCTGAATGTTCTGCTGCCATGGGCATATCAAAAGCACCGGAAAATTATATATCTTTGCAATCGTGTCCCCCTGCGAAATGAGATCCAACAGGAAGTGGAGCGGCTTGGAAGGACGGAAGAGAAGGTTGGGTGTTGGAATCATGACCTTCGGCAGTTCGTTTACAAAACCAGAGTAACGAATAAATATAAAGATACGATCCGGGTAGAGACCTATCAGTGGATGGAGTCGTTCTGCAAGGGCAACCCGAAGGGAGTAATGAACTACTTCAAAAGATTTAACTATATAGTAGCGGACGAATACCATTATCTGTTAACGGATGCAGCTATCAATAAATATATCGATCTCTCCTATGTGACACTGAACGAACTGACAAAGTATCGCCCGGTGATCTTTATGAGTGCAACCGCACATCCGTTCTTTCACCGTTGGCGGGATGAGACAAATGAGGCCCTGCCGGAGAACTACTACCATATCCCATCGGACTACAGCTATGTAGAGCGTGCGGTCTTTTACTGGACAGATGCTGAGGAAATCAAAATAATCCGACAGGAAGCAAGGAGGGGGAAGGTTCTGGTATTCGTCGATCGGATGAGCAGGATAAGAAAACTGGTGAAAGAATTAGAAGACGAGTTTACAGGGGAGATCGCCACGGCCTGCTCGCCCTATCGCCCAGAAGCAAGAGAGTTTGATGGGCTGGAAGAGGTGCTGCAGGATGGGAAACTGCGCAAGAGGATCACAATTGTGACGACCGTGTTTTACAATGGTGTCAACATCAAAGATCCGGAATTGATCTGTATCATCAGCAGGCTGTGGGACCCGATCGTAAATGCACAGATCTTGGGACGAAAGCGCCCGGTAAGCAAACAGGACACCTGCGCAGTGTACTTTAAAGGCTATAGCTCCGACCGAATCATGCAGGAACGTGAGCATATCAGAAAAAGACAGCTAGAGCCAGCAAAGAAATGGAAGGATGGAAAGTCTGATCCGGAGGTGTGGCAAGAGTACCTGCATAAGCCGGGTGTTGTGAAGATGCTGGATAAATACAGCCAGACGGTTAACCGCAATGAATATGGTAATGGCTGGGAGTGGAGACGCCGCGCAGAACATCAATACCTCGTTCAGATGGATGCGCTCAAACTGATGATGGAAAAAGGCTATCAATGGGGGATGCTGTATGCTGTTACAGAAAGTGATGCGCTTCTGAGCAAAATCGAACCGCTACGGTTCAAAGAGCTGGAGGACTATATTGAAGAGAACCTTGAAAAACCTATTCTGGGCGAGATCATGCGAAAGGAGCTTGTTGAACGCGGCTGTATTACCAACCCCAATGATCGGCATAAAGATAAATCTGAGCCTTCTTTGAAAATTGTCAATCGATATTTGACATACTATGGTGTAGAAGCAAGATCGGATGAGAAAAGGATCAATGCAAAACAAAAGGCAACATTCTGGACACTGTATCGATTGTAACCATGATTCTGTCGATTTTTTTCACATTGTATAATATAAAAAGTGAAAATTTTCGACAAGTATAAATAATGTTTTGAGCTAAAAGAGTATTACGAATAATGAAGCAGAGCGTGAGCGATGCTTTATTGCTCGTGATGCTCTTTTACTCGAAACAAAACGGAAAGAATCGTTGAAAACGATGAGAGACGTTTGCCTGCATACAGGTCAAGAACCATCAGCAAAAAATAAAGTGGATTGTTTAACCGTGGATTGGTATCTGATCAATAGGAATTTGTCGATGATTAGTAAATAAGTGTTTGTGTCTGCGTGTAATCTGATGAAATAATGGTGCAGTGTGGATTGCGTGGACTCTGGTAAGCGTCTGCCCGGTGCGATTCTGTCTGGGTTTGATACCATTAAAAAGTATACCTCAAGCAGAATGTGACGTGCTGCCATATAATACAAGGCTGCCTACACTGTGGACACCGTTTGATGGCTGAATTTTGGGCTGTCAAAGGGGGTCGCACTCCACGACTACCTGACTCCATATCAAACAGGACACCCATGATAAATGTCAAGAATGTCAACTGTGGTCCAAAGTGGGTGTGCATATAATGGTCAAACCAATCGTGGTCGCATTTGCGGCTCATAGTGTTTCCTCTTGCGCTTTACTGCGTGTGTTCGATACTTTTTGCGTCGCTCCGGGTGGCCTTTTCCTACAGCATAGGGTGGGACATTGGTGGTGCACTATCTGCTTTTGATGCAGCTTTTCCCCTGGAAATTCCTATGGAGCAGAGGGCCTGGTCTGACGTTGGAATACACCTGGTCCTTCGCCTTACGATCTTGAGGAACGCCACCGCCGGCTTTCCTTGCTTTATGAAACAGGATCGCTGGGCTGCCATGAAACCTTGGGGTCTGACAATATGACAGCAGGATGACATGTCCAATTGTTGGGACTTATAAGATGACTTATGTGAAATCTTGTGGGGTTCTGGGGCGGTGGCGTCTTGATTGCCTGTTTCCTTGCTCGATGGAATAGGGACCGCCTGTGATCGTTACCAAGCTCCCGGCGGAGGAGAGAGAGGGCAACAATTCCTATACGGGGTGGAGAAAGTTTTTCCCCTCTACGGACCCCGGGGGTGGTTAAAAATCTGAAATAGGCGTCCAATATAGTAGGAAGGGGGAGTTGTAAAATCTCCCCAGCACAGGTCAAAAATAGACAGGTGCCCTTTACAGAGGAGAGGGTAGAACCAGAAAATTAAGGCGTAGAGCCGGCTTTTTTGCAGGTGGAAAGACGATATTGGAGAATCTTGGATACAATATAGAAAAAACCTGATTTTACGGACCCTTTTTTGGAGACGTCTGAACCACAAACCTACCGCAAAATCTTGTAACATAATGGGATTTATGGTAGAACAGTGGTTGTGATGAGAAAAAGATCCAAGGCGTCATGGCATCTTTTCCCACGGGGATGAAAGGTGCCCCTGGAGTTGCGGCTGGGGATAACCCGACGGTCTCTGCGATTGTACATAACCAGCAAGAAACCGCCTGATTGAAAGCGATGGTACAATAACTTCCTGATTTTGGCTCGGGAGGGCTGGCTTGCAGCCTGAGCAGCGCAAGAAAGTGCCCCACGGGACCTCTGATGACACATGAAGATGAAACCTGCTAAAACAGTGTGGCCGCATCGCATTTGAAATGACCCTGGACGAATCTGTCGCCCAGGGTTTTTATTTTCCTGGAAGTGGATAACGACGAAAATGTCGGGGCAAGCGGCTTCATAGTCCTCAAAATGGCTGTAAAAAGAGCCGGAAGCGTTGAATCGAGAACAAAGGAGTAGTTAGGGAATTATGACAAAAATTCGGCACGATGTAATGTTGAGACTCGTAAAGGTATTGGATGTGGTGATGATCACACTTCCGTTTGCGGCTTGCTGGGTCTGGTACTATGCGGCAAAAACACCGCTGGATGGAACTTGGCAGGGCCATGCAGTTATTTTGGGCCTATATGCGGTGCTGTTTGTGCTGCTGGGCAAGACCTATGATGCATTCTGGATGTCCATGCAGCGAGTTTCCGAGTTGATGTACGGTCAGGTACTGGCAGCGATGGCCACAGATGGCATCCTCTATATTGTCATCTGTCTGATGTCCACGAAGCTGTGCAACCTTCTGCCTGGCATTGCTGCGATCGCCGGACAGGCGGTCATGGCGGCCATTTGGGCATCCTGTGCACATAAATGGTACTACAAGACCTTCCCGCCGCAGCCGACCATTGTGGTATATGATGTCCGGCGCGGAGTGGAAAACCTGATCAAGGACTACGGCCTCGACAGCAAGTATGATGTCAAAAAGGTGCTGACCGTTGACGAATGCCTGAACGATCTGGAGGTGCTGAACGGCGCGAAAACGGTCTTCCTGAGCGGTGTCCACAGCCATGAGCGCAATATCATTCTGAAATATTGTGTGATGAACAACATCAACACCCTGATTATTCCCCGTGTGGGCGATGTCCTGATGAGTGGTGCCTGGCCGATGCACATGCTTCACCTGCCTGTCCTGCGTGTGGGCCGTTACATGGCAAAGCCGGAGTATCTGTTCGTTAAGCGGGCAATGGATATCGTGCTTTCGCTGATTGCACTGATCGTGCTCAGCCCGTTGTTCTTGATTACCGCCATTGCAGTCAAGTCGGATGGCGGCCCTGCATTCTATAAGCAGGTGCGTCTAACCAAGGATGGTAAGCCCTTCGAGATTCTGAAGTTCCGTTCGATGCGTGTGGATGCTGAAAAGGACGGTGTGGCTCGCCTTTCCACCGGTGACAAGGATGACCGTATCACCAAGGTCGGTCATATCATCCGTGCCTGCCGCTTGGATGAGCTGCCCCAGCTGCTGAATATCCTCAAGGGTGACCTGTCCATCGTTGGCCCCCGCCCGGAGCGCCCGGAGATTGCCGCACAGTACTGTGAAGAGATGCCGGAGTTTGCGCTGCGTCTGCAGGCAAAGGCTGGCCTCACCGGTTATGCACAGGTGTACGGAAAATATAACACCACACCGTATGATAAGCTGCAAATGGACCTGATGTACATTGCCCATCCCAGTCTGGTCGAGGATCTGAAGATTATGCTGGCTACGGTGAAGATCCTGTTTATGCCGGAGTCTACCGAAGGCATCGCAGAGGGTGCGACCACCGCAATGGAATCAGAAAATAGCGAAAAGGCAACGGTTTAATGACCCGTTTGGAAAAAGGAATGCTGTTGTCTGCCTGGTGTGAGGCATAAAACCAACCTAAAAACCATTTTGACTGAAACGAAATAGAGACATAGCAGCGTGTGATTCATACTGCTGAGAACGATTAGTAGAGCTTTATAAGAAATAAACGGCTCAGACTCTTTGAGATTGAGTCTGGGCTGTAATCTTTGATATGCGGAGAGAGGAACGATTGAATGCTAGTTAGTGTGATTATGCCGACTTACAACTGCGGCAAGTTCATTTTGCAATCGCTTGATTCTGTGATTGCCCAGACGGTTACAGACTGGGAGGTTCAGATTGTGGACGACTGCAGCACCGATAACACTGCCGAAGTGTTGAAGCCGTATTTGGAGAAGTATCCCAATATCCACTACTATGTTCTTCCGCAGAATGGGGGACCGGCGGTTGCCCGGACGGAGGCCATGAAGCGGGCGACTGGCAAGTATATCGCATTTCTGGATAGCGATGACTTGTGGATGCCGGACAAACTGGAAAAGCAGATCGCCTTTATGGAGCAGACTGGTGCAAAGTTTAGTGCGACCGGTTATGGCTGGATGGACGAGAGCGGCAATGATTTGCACACGGTGTTCATCCCGCCGAAGAAAACTGACTACAAGAAAATGATTCGGCTTTCCAATCCAATCGGCAACCTGTCGGTGATGTACGATCAGGAGGCACTGGGAAAGTTTGAAGTGCCGCCGATTAAGAAGCGCAATGACTTTGCTCTGTGGCTGAAGATCCTGAAGAAAACGGATTACTGCTATGGCATGGAAGAAGTCTTGGGTACATATCGGATGGGCCGTGCTGGATCGGTGTCCAGCAACAAGTTGAAACAGGCAAAGTACCATTGGCAGCTATACCATGAAATCGAGGGTCACAATGTGGTACGCAGCTTGTATGAACTCGGATGCTGGGCGTGGGTAAAGGGTACTGGCATCGGGATTGATAAGAGGAAGGTTTAATTGCTGAATAAAAGGACACAACAGGTAAGTGTTTCAGTGCATGGAGGAATAGGTTGTGAATAATGCCATATTACAGGACAAAGTATTTAAGTTTTACACAAAACTTCCGCACTGCATAGTTTGCCGGAAAAGACATATGAAGAATGTTCGTTCGCGATTTAATTATAGCGATCTGAGTGATATCTCTATCTTTGCAGCAAATTGCATTGGCGGAGAGCTTTACTATCTTTTGGGGCTGAAATTTAGCTCGCCGTTAATTAACATTTCGATTGACAGAAATCAATTTATTACATTGTGTTCAAATCTTAAGGAGTATTTATCGCAGCCTATTTCTGTTTCGCTGCATAATGGGATGTGTGTTGGAAAAATCGGGGGGGGGTCTGGACTAAAGGAAGTAGAGATTCGATTCCCGCATGACACGGATTGTGAAAGCGTCAAGAAAAAATGGGCCGAACGCTGCAAGCGGGTAAATTATGAAAAGATTGTTCTGATAAATGACGACAAAGGACTAACGGTATCAGATTATGAGGCTTATAAGGCAATCCCAGCGTTCAGAAAGATTCTTTTTACAGCAAAAGATATGAGTGGAGAATATGAGTTCTGCCATCAGTTGGCGGAATATGATGGACAAACTTATACGGGCAGCTACAACGGGAAGTCGCTGGATGGACTTTGGAAATTCACTAAAATGTGGGATTATGTATCGTTTTTGAATGGGGATACTCATTAGGATGGGAGATTCGGGATGAAAAAGGTGGGAATCGTTGGACATTTTGGGTTTGGTTATGACTTGTTGAATGGTCAGACAATTAAGGTCAAAATTCTGTTTCATGAATTTCAAAAACAGCTTGGAACAGAAAGTACTATGGCTGTAGACACACACGGCGGAGCTAAGAAAGCTCCTGCGATGATTGCCGGTACAATAAAAATGTTCCAGCAGTGTGAAAATTGCATGGTTTTACCGGCGTACAAGGGCGTGCTGATTTTTACACCCTTGTTTTCGGTACTTAATAAAATTTACCACCGCAAAACATACTATATTGTTGTTGGTGGCTGGCTTGATAGTTATCTGGATAAGTACAGGTGGCTTGAAAAACAGCTCAAAAATTATACAGCAATTTGCGTAGAGACAACAACGATGAAGAAGGCTCTTGAAAGACGTGGCTTCAACAATATTGAGTTGATGGCGAATTGCAAAGAACTGGCGCAGCTTTCAGCTTCTGATTTGCAACATTCATTCGAAGAACCTTATGCGCTCTGTACATTTTCACGTGTTATGAAAGGTAAAGGAATCGAAAACCTTATTAACGCCATCAAGAAAGTTAATGAGAAAAGCGGAAGCGTTGTGTATACGCTCGATATTTATGGAGAAGTTTGGAAGGACTATACCCATGAATTTGAAGAGCTACAGAAGCATTTCCCGGAATATATCAAATATAAGGGAAGTGTGAACTACGACGAAAGTGTGGAAACGCTGAAGAACTATTTCGCACTTGTGTTCCCGACACTTTTTTATACCGAGGGAATACCTGGGACGATCATAGATGCGTATGCTGCCGGCCTACCTGTAATATCATCAAAATGGGAAAGCTATGATGATGTGATCGAAGATAATATTACGGGTATTGGCTATAAATTTGGCAGTGACGATGCACTTGTTGAAACACTTGAAATGATAAAAAGCAATCCTCAAAAGATAATTGACATGAAAGAGGCTTGCTTACGGAAAGCAAAAGATTTTTCGCCAAAAGTAATTGTGAGCGGATTCATACGGAAGTTTTTCTAAGGAGTAAGCTATGATTTCTAATGCAATGATTCAGAAGTGGATAAAAATGCTTCGACATGATAGTGTTCTTCATGTGGAACAAGATGAAGGAAAATACTATTCGGTATCTGAAATTGCTGGATACTATAACAATTTTTGTGGGAAGATTCAAAACACAAAGAATATTGATACATCCGGTATTCCGCAGAACATTGCATCACATGGAAATGATAGAGAACAAGTTTATTTCTCGATTGCCATATTTCAATACGGTCTGGGAGCATATGATCTTTGGCTTGAAACTAAAAAGCGCGACTATTACAATGCCTTTTTAGCGATGGCGGATTGGGCAGTCAGTAATCAGGAAAAGTCCGGTGCATGGAATACATTTGGGGTACTGCACTATAATAATCCTTATTCTTCGATGGCACAGGGCGAAGGCGCATCCTTATTGGCTCGTGCATATAAGGAAACCGAGAATCAGAAATACTATACTGCATGCACAAAAGCAATCGACTTTATGCTTTTGCCGGTAGCAGAAGGCGGGACAAGTGAATACTCCCCCGATGGACTGGTTCTAAAGGAGTATCCAGACAAAGCTCCTGTGCTGAATGGATGGATTTTTTCAGCTTTTGGATTATTTGACGCATGGAAACTGACAGGAAAGTTGGAATACTCAGAGGCGTGGAAACAAACCTCTGATGGAATAAAAAACAGTTTATGTAAGTTCGATGCGGGTCATTGGAGCTACTATGATATGGGCGGAAAGCTTACGAGTCCATTCTACCATTCTTTGCACATTGAACTCCTGAAAGCGTTGAATCATCTGTTGCCTGATTCAGAATATGAAAGATATATAGATAAGTGGATCACCGAAAAAAATAGTTGGATTTGGAATAAGGTCGCTTTTGTACGAAAGGCTATGCAAAAGATTACCGAAAAGCAGACGCAGGAATGGGTCATGGTTAGCTGAAAATGCTGCATCTAGTAATCAGGATATATGGAGCAATATATGAAGATAATTCAGATTATGCCGGATTTTGGACTGGCCGGTGCAGAAACCATGGTGGAAAATCTATCATGTAGTCTTGCTGCAGAAGGCCACGATGTTTTAGTTATTAGTTTTTTTGATTTGCATACTGCTATAACGGAACGCATTGAAAACAAGGGTATTAAAATAGAGTACCTAGGCAAAAAAAGAGGATTTGATCCGTCTATTATTTCAAAAATGCGGAGAATAATAAAGGCATATCAACCAGATGTCATACACACGCATCGGTATGTTTTGCCGTATGCCTTTTTGGCTTCACTGGGTTTAGAGGTTAAAAGGGTGCATACGGTGCACAATGTTGCCCAGAAGGAGCAGACGAAAGCAGGAAAAACCATTAATGGGGTGCTATTCCAACATTTTAATGTGGTTCCTGTGGCACTGAGTGAAGAAATCCAAAGGACGATTCAAGAAGTGTATGGATTGCCAGACAACAGAATACCAGTTGTATTTAACGGAATTGACCTTTCACGATGCATTGTAAAGGAAAGTTATGCGAGAAAAGATACCTTTACAGTTCTTCATATAGGCCGGTTCATGGATGTGAAGAACCATGAACTTCTGTTGAGAAGCTTTGCTCGTTTCAAAGAACACCATTCGGATGCAAGGCTACAGTTGCTGGGAGATGGTGAACTCAAAGAGAATATGATGCAGCTTGCAGGTCAACTCAATATTACAGATGCAGTCGAATTTGCTGGTTTACAGAGCAACGTTTACCCTTGGCTGCACAATGCAGATGTTTTTATTCTTCCGTCTAAATTTGAGGGAATGCCAATGACATTGATTGAGGCAATGGGAACTGGACTCCCTATTATTGCAAGCGATGTTGGCGGAATTCCTGATATGCTCATGGATCAAAAGGATGCGCTACTGATTGCCCCCAAAGAGGAGAATATTCTTGTAGCTCTCGAGTCGATTTATTCTGATGAAGAAAAGAGAAAGCGTCTAGGGCGGAATGCATGGGATAAGTCAGCTGTTTTTTCGGCGATAACGATGGCAAAAAAGTATGCCAACATATACGAAAATATAAGTGAGGGTGGAGTCTAATGAAGTGCTTATTTGTCGCATCAAGTATGAATTTTGGCGGAGCAGAGCGTGTGATGAGCATTCTTTCTAATGCATGGTGTGATAAAGGCTGCGAAGTTAAAATTTTGCTTACAGGAACAGCTGCTGAAAGTAACTATGCATTAAAATCTCAAGTAGAGCTCCTGAGCTGCTACAGTGAAAAAAAGATGGGTATTCCTCATATTGTAATCATAAGAGCGATTCGTTCTCTGTGTAGAAGGTGGAAACCGGATGTTGTAATATCCTTTTACAATGATGTTGCTGCTCTAACAGCGGTGGCAATTACAGGACTTCATATTCCGCTGATTTATTCTGAACGAAATGATCCGAATCAAGTTAATCAGAGAAAAGTTGATAAGGTTTATAGAAAAATTGTAGAACACAGAGCGGATGAATTTGTCTTCCAGACTACAGGTGCACAAGAATGTTATCCGGAAAAAGTGCAAAAACGTAGTGCCGTTATTCTCAATCCGCTTGATGTAACAGGATTCCCTACGCACGATTTTGCCGTAGAAAGAAAAGAAATTGTAACAGTTGGTCGATTGGAGCCTCAAAAAAATCAGAAGTTACTTATCAATGCATTCTCCGAACTTGCAAAAAAAATTCCTGACTATACGCTCGTTATATACGGTGAAGGAAGCCTAAGAAAGGAGCTTGAGAAATTTATTGAGTCTAAGGGCCTTAAGGATAGGATCTTTTTGCCTGGGGCGAAAAATAATATTCAGGAATATATCAAGGATGCTTCGCTTTTCGTACTAAGTTCAGATTACGAGGGAATTCCTAATGCATTAATTGAAGCTATGGCAATTGGTTTGCCATGTGTTTCAACAGATTGCTCGCCAGGTGGCGCAAGAGAATTGATAACCAATGGAGAAAATGGAGTTATCGTAGAATGTAGGAATTCTAATGAATTGGCAACGGCGATGGCCCGTCTGTTGACGGATAGGGAAAGCGCAAAAAAAATGGGCACTAATGCAAAGAAGATTTATACGCGAGTAGACAAAAATCTTGTTTGCAATAGATGGCTTGATTTAATTAGGGATTGTCGGGGAAGAAAAAATGGAGTTTAAGCAAAAAAGAGCGTGTATAGTATACTCAATAATTGCTCTGTTTATGGCACTGGTCTACTCATATAAAGATGCTATATGGGTAAATGAACAGTATGCAATGTATTTTAAGCGAGGCGATACGTCAACACCGATATATCTTATACTCATTTATTCTGCCTTGTTTGTGATTTTTATAGTTGCCGTGGCAAAGATTTGTGAAAACAGGGCGCATTTCTTATACGGTTCAATATTGTTCTTGACAATTGTGTTCTATTTTTCAAAAATGCTCCTCGAAGATGGCTTGTATTCTGCAATTACTTCGCCAACAACGCCACTTGTCTATTTGGTGAGTCTGGCTGTTTTTGTTGGAATGGATGATGGAATATGGAATGCAGTTAGAAGAATTTTGCCGATATTAATAATTGCATATATTTGTTTACTTGGATATGAATATATAACGCTTGTGGCTAGGTATGGCGTAGTAGTTGTTGGAAATTCTTCGCTGATTTACTATTATGTATCCTTGTTTTGGTGTTCAGTAGTTTATTTGACGGATAGAATTTTGCGTGATGATGGGATTGGGTTGCCACAAGCGCTTCTAATTGGATTTAATGTTATTTTTGCAGTCATTATTAATTCTAGAAGTTGGATTATCCAATCGTGCCTTGTCGGTATAGCTATTTATTTGCTGGGAACAACACAGCATAATGTTCGAATTAAAATATTGCGTGTAATACTGCTTATGTTGACGGGTTATTTGATTGTTCGCCTCTTGCAGAGTTATTTTTCAAATAACTTGATTTTTTTGAGCGATAAACTTGGTCGTGACAGTCGAAGCCACCAATATGCAGATATTGCAGGAGCATCTTCTTTTCTGGGATGGGTATTTGGTAACGGAGCAAGTGCTGTATATTATGACTCTACACAGGGCTATATTTCAAATATAGATAACCAATATGTGTTTATTGCGTTTCATTACGGCATAGTTGTTCTTTTACAGTGGCTTGTTCCTCAAGTGAAAACGCTCTTATCAATAATGAAATCTCATTCAATAAAATGGATCGCCATGCTTCCAATAGTTTGTTGGCTTATGGCCTTGGGAGGATTGTCGGTTTTTAATGTGGTGTATTGTGATGTGAAGCAATTGGTGATAATGCTTTATATGGGGCATATTCTATCGCTAAGTGATCACGGAGGATATGCAGATGAGTAAGGTTTTATATATTGGTTGGTCTGGATTACCTGAGACGGCAGCAGGAATAAGGGTATACCAAATTGCCAAGGTATTACGAGAAGCAGGCAATGAGGTCATCTTTTTATGCTTGAGTCAGCCGACAGCAGGAAAGCAAGACGAAATTGAGTATGATGGATTCCGCTATATTTTAAAGAGACAACCAAAGTCGAAAATAAAGAATGTAGAAAACATATTTTGTGGTTGTGCTGATTTCTGTGTAATCAAAGATGCGATTGTTACTGAAAAGCCGGATACCGTCATTGTCTATAATGAAAAAGAGAGGATGACAGAAAAGATAATAGCTTTTTGTCATCCACGCGGGATTACGGTTGGTGCAGATGTAACAGAATGGTATGAGTTGTCACGATCAAAAAAGTGGAATTATGTAGTTGCTAAAAACGTGGATTATCGTATCCGAAACATGGATTCCAAGCTGGATTATATTATATCCATTAGTCCTTATCTTACAGCATACTATCAGTCCCATGGCTGTAAAAATGTGATTCAGATACCACCTATTATGAGCTGTGTCAAATCTGAAATTGTACCAACATCCCATGGTCGCCATTTGGTATATGCAGGGGCGCCGGCGCAAAAGGATCTGATTCTTCCGTATCTAATTGCAATCAAAGACATAAACAATGACCAAGTAAAGGTTGTTGCGGATATCGTCGGGGTGACAAAAGAGCAGGTTAAAACGCTTTTGCAAATCGATGATCCAGAGAAAATTGGCATCATTGCGTATGGTCGTGTTCCTCATGAAGAATGCGTGAAGGTGATTGAAAAGGCTGACTTCAGTATTCTCTTTCGGGAGAATCTTCGGTACGCAAAAGCAGGTTTTTCTACGAAGCTTTCTGAGAGTCTATCACTAGGAATTCCTGTTCTATGTAATGCAGTTGGCGGTGCTGATGAAATCATTAAAGATGGTTTCAATGGTATAAAAATTAAAGGATGCGATTCTGCATCCATTATGAAAGCCATTGAACGAATTCTTTTATTGGATGAAGGTTCGATTGATGCTATGAAACAACACGCAATAGAGACGGCAAAGCAGCGTTTTGTTGGTGAGTTGTACACTGCCGTTTTGGATAGAGCTGTCAATATGAAACTGTGATTGATGCAGTGTACGGAAGGAGGAGGAAGATGATTACTGCAAAGTTGACAAAAGAAAATGCCGCAAAACTAATTGGTACAAGATGTGCGATGAAATCAAACCCGCGCAGTTTTCTGGGATATAAAAGAATTATTGACACAGAAGAGTATGCAGTATTTGAACACCCAGTGAAGGCAGCTTCTGTGGTGGCGGCATATGGCGATATTGTGGTAAAGCGAAGAGGGAACACATTGTTTTACATTCCAAATGTCCGAGCCCCTTTTCTTAATTATCGCATTGAACTGTGTGATAGAAACTTTCCCGGTTTGATTCAAGGCAGCAATTTTATGCAGTGCCTTTTGCTTCCGTATATGCGTGTTGTAAAACAGGACACCTATGTTAAAGATGTTCGGCTTTGCATTTTTACAGATAAAGGCCAAATTTATCATAACAAGCCGGCAAGAAATAAAAATTGTGAAGACTTTTCAAAATCTGGAGATAGTATCAAATTTGAAGAAAGTGTTGTTTGGGATCTGCCGGGGAGAAAACATCCAGCACCTCATAATAACGTTTCGGAATGTGAATGCTATTATCCGGGGCTGCCAAACCACTGCTATTCTTATACACCTTGTGTAAATTCGGATTCAAGTTACCACGATACATATGGTAATGGGGGATTTGAAAAGAGCAAAGAAGTGTCTGTTGGGGGCGAAGTGAAACTGTGTTCGCGTTTCTACCGATACTCACAGACACTCCAGGCTAATGCCTTTCGCTTTATTGGAACAGGAACTAGAAATGACAAAATGAACCTGATTGGGACATACTGTTCCAATGTTGAAGAAGGGGTCAGAGTTTGTGTTTTTGCGTCCAGTGATGGCGGAAGACAGTGGTATTGTAAATACGAGTTTAGTGACATAGGCGAGTATGAATTTCAACAGGGTCATAGCAATGCTTGGGGAACAAACTTTGGAAATAAAATAAGGATAGAGGATGACGTTGATTGCACTGATAGCAATATAACTATATGTAAGAGAACGGTGATTTTGCCTGAAACAGTGGATGGGACTGTAAAGACACGATTCAAATGGAATGAATCAGGTGTGGTGTCGAAATTACAAAAAGGCGATACAGTAAAAGTTATTACACAATCACCACACGGCCTTACAACGGGAAATATTATTGCACTGTGCAGTAAGAAAATCAAACCTCATGTGATAGACTGGATGCTTGCAGATGGGGTAGATGAGAACGGAAATAGAAACGGCTTCCAATTTAAGGTTAAAGTTGTGGATGATTATTGCTTTGAACTATATGAATTGGTTTCCAGTGCAAAGCCAACCTTGCCTTGTAGACACATTCACCATATCAATACCTTAAAAGATGGGTGGATCATTGGTACGGGAGAAATCTATCCGAATGGATGGCTTTTGTATCTGCAACAGAAAAAAGCTGATACTTACTCTATTACCGATGCAAGTGAGGAATTGACCATCAGGAGAATTAATACAAAAAATGACTCTGTTCAAAGAACAATGGGTGTAATTCTGAATGATTCGTCTGCAGGGGACTTGATCTATGCGTCGGATCATGACACGCTAGAGCGCAATGCAGTTAATGACAGTAGTCTTAGTGGAATATCGAGAAGCTCTATAGGTGTGTTTGTTGGAAAACTTGATGCTATAGATAATAGAAACCACTTTGAATGTGTGTATGACGCAACTGAGCCATGTTATTATTTTCAAAAGCTCGATGATATGCTGGTGTTTACTGGTCAAAGAGGTGAGCTCGCAATCTGCTTTGACCCGGATTATAAGAAATGGCATCATGAAAACTTGGGCTGCACCGTGATGTATTATTATGGATGCTGCCACCAGTATCAAATATTCAATGATTACATACTACTCAGAAAATAAGAGAGGGACAGCCTTCGTTTATGGAAAAAAAGAAAACAAAGATTTCAATACCAGTCGGGTTTAAATCAGCAATAGTATATTTGTTTGCAACTGTTTTTACACGAGGCCTAGCTATTATTACCACCCCAATCTTTACCAGAATTATGACTACAGATCAAGTGGGCGTGGTCAATTTGTATAGCTCGTGGTATTCAATGATAACAGTTGTTTCAACGCTGGCTTTAACGTCGGGTGGATTTTCTATTGCGTTGCGTGAGTTTGAAAAAGAGCGCGATCAATATGTATCATCGGTACTCTCCTTGACATCCATTGTTGCAATTGGGCTGGCACTCCTTTATTTTGTTGCACCTTCGTTCTTGAACAATATAACAGGACTTCCGACACACCTGATGATATTGCTGCTGATTGGATTGCTTGTTGCGCCAGCTAGAGATTTTTGGCTCTCTCGACAGAGATTTGAATATCGATATAAACTGTCAGGTGCAGTAACAGTTGTTTCGGCTGTAGCTGCATCCGGATTGGCTGTAGCAGCTGTTTTATATGCAAATAGCATAGATTTTAGTGATATTGCTAGCGTAAGACTATTTGCGAATTACTCCATAGTTTATGGTGTTGCCGCAGTTATATGGCTTTCTATTTTCTTAAAGGGTAAGTGCTTTTATTCATCTAAGTATTGGAAGTTTTCGCTTCAGTTGAGTCTACCGCTGATAGGTTATTCTATTGCATCTCAGATTTTAAGTGTTTCTGATCGTCTTATGATAAGTAAAATGGTTGGGAATTCTGCAGTGGGTGTTTACAGTACCTTATATACTGTTAGTTCATTGTCATTGATGGTTTGGACTGCGATTAACGCTTCTTTTGAACCGTATTTGTACCAAAACATGGAAAACCCGAAAAGCAAAATCAGAAAACTTTCTATGACGATGCTGGGAATGTACTCTTTGGTCGCAATTTTACTTGTGTACCTTGCTCCGGAAATTGTGAGGATTTTGGCGACAGCGGAATACTATAAAGGAATTTATATTATGCCCCCCATTGCAGGTGGTGTATATTTTATTGCAGTGTCAAATTTGTATTCGGATATTCTGGTCTATTTAAAGAAAACGAAAATGATCATGATTTCTTCTGCAATTGCAGCACTGCTGAATGTTGTGTTGAATTATCTCATGATCAATGCATATGGTTACATGGCTGCCGCATATACAACATTGGTTTCCTATATCGTAATGGCAGCATTGCTGTCAATTTGGGCAAATCGTGAGTTCAAGAAAAATGTTACAGCGGTCGATTTTGTGTACGACAATAAAATGATCGCAATCATATCGGTGCTGACGCTTATTATTTCTATGCTGGCAATTTTAATTTATGATTATGCATTTGTACGTTATGCTATTGCAGCTTTGATTTTTACTGTTACGGTTCTGTATGGCGTTCGTTATCTGAAGGCAAACAAGGATATGAAAAACAAGAAGGCATAATCGGAAATAGCAGTGGGAGGATATGGAAAATGAAACTTATCCGAAAAATTACAGAAAGGGTAGCTAGAAGAAATCCGATTAAGTACGCACGCAAAATCGGCGTTAAGGTTGGAAACGAGTGCAGATTTACTGGCAATCCTCGGTGGGGAAGCGAGCCGTGGTTGATTCAGGTCGGAAACCATGTACTCCTGTCTGCAGAAGTAAACTTCATTACACACGACGCAGGCACTTTTTTATTCCGTGATACGGAGGAATATAAAGATGTGTTTAAGTTTGCGCCAATCGTAATACATGACAACTGCTTTATTGGAATGAGGTCAACTCTATTACCCGGAATTGAAATTGGACCGAATTCTGTTGTTGCGGCAGGAAGCGTCGTAACACGTTCCGTTCCACCTGGAGAAGTCTGGGGGGGTACCAGCTCATTTCATAGAAACGACAAAAGAGTATGCTGATAAATGCAAAGAAACCAAATTGCCCTACGATATGCAAGCATACAACACTGATATGAAATCAGAGCTTTTAAGAGTAACACATCAAGCCTATGAATTCTTTAAATAAGAATAGTGAAATAGAAGAAAGAGGAAATAAAAATGTCTGCATTTGATAACGCAACCCTTATGATCACTGGTGGTACTGGTTCTTTTGGCTCTACCGTTCTGAAGCACTTCCTGGATTCCGACCTGAAGGAAATCCGCATCTTCTCCCGTGACGAGAAGAAGCAGGACGATATGCGCCACGAGCTTCAGGCCAAGCATCCTGACACTGCCAAGAAGGTGAAGTTCTACATCGGTGATGTCCGCAACCCGCAGTCCATCAAGGATGCCATGCCCGGTGTTGACTACATCTTCCACGCTGCTGCTTTGAAGCAGGTTCCTTCCTGCGAGTTCTTCCCTATGCAGGCTGTCCAGACCAACATCATCGGTACTGATAACGTCCTGCATGCCGCTATTGACGCCGGTGTTAAGCGTGTCGTCTGCCTGTCCACCGATAAGGCAGCCTACCCCATTAACGCTATGGGCATCTCCAAGGCCATGATGGAGCATG